>Ga0075019_10000381_pt1 | contig 25568 bp, 30 predicted proteins | sample ColStrG_CSR_2013_FD_71473 | JGI IMG/M metagenome (GOLD analysis project Ga0075019, IMG submission 71473) | Freshwater sediment microbial communities in response to fracking from Pennsylvania, USA - Cold Stream Run_MetaG_CSR_2013 | ecosystem: Environmental > Aquatic > Freshwater > Creek >...
CCTGACCTCCTCAGTCTGAGAGCACTACAAGAACCATAATCAAAACAGGGAACGTGCCGGTTTTTCAGGACCTGCAATGAGTTTAGCCGTATTAAAGAGCCGGTCCCTGTCCGGCATGGAAGCACCACAGGTAACGGTTGAAGTACATCTGGCCAATGGCCTGCCCAGTTTTACTACCTTGGGTCTTAATAAACCTCAAAGGCAAAAAGGTTTAATGAGCCCTAAGGTTGCAATTCTCGGCCTTATTAAACCTGATATGAAAAGTGTGCAGTGGGTGGTTTTGGAGTGAAAAAAATAGCGGTAATTTAGTATGCTTTTATCAATCTAAAACAAAGCAGGTAATCCATAAACCAGTCGAACCAAATCAGCCTGTCGACTAACCCCAATTTTTCTATAGATGTGCTGGGTGTGGGTTTTAATCGTAGCGAGGGAAACAAACAGATTTTCACACAACTCTTCCTGCGTTTGCCCATTTGCCAGGCCAGTCGCCACTTTCGTTTCGGCAGCAGTTAGGCCATATGAATCCTGTAATACATCGGATGCCATAGATCGCTGTTGCTTATGATCTGAAATCACGATGGCAACACGGGCTTCATCGTCATCAATCTTCTTTTGTTCATCCCGGCTGATAGGCAATACAACTATTCTGGTACGTTCATCGCTACTAATCGATTTGGTTTCAATGGTTTTGATCTGAATATCGGCATTGTCAAATGTCGATGCGGCGCGAATCATTTCTTCTAAACGATCATTATCCTTTAGGTTGGACAAACGAATGAGACCGAAAAGAGATTGAATAATCGAACCTGATTCCAGACATTTCTCAGCGCGTTGATTCGTCATTCGAATCATTCCAGCCTGATTCACGAATACGATTCCGTAATCCATTCGATCCAATACAGCCATGGCCACTCGTTTTGCATCACTCATGGTGATGACCTTTGCGGCGACCTGATCAGCCTTGGAAAAGTGTGGGATCAGTCTTTGCAAAAAATCAGCCTCAGTGCGAGTGAATGGAGCTTGACCTATATGCCGCTGAAATCCGAAAAAGCTGAGCATACTTCCCTGCATATTGACCACACCACTGAGTACATATCTTAAGCCATTCGGAATCATCAATTCGGTATGCAATCGACTTGCAGCAATATCAGCATCGGTTAAATATTCACTACAGGCAAACGCCTTGCCCGGAAATTTCATGATGTGAGCCAACGTTGGATCGAGAGTCAAATAGTGTTCGTTATAAAGATCAGTGATTCGCTGATCATGACCCAACGTGTACCAAAACGCACCTCTGCCATGGCGAATATCAAGACCAGCATAGAACCCTGATATGGCACCAACGATTGAAGCAATTTCCGTCAGTAATGAGTCCCACCCTTTGGGGTCAATGGCGGCATCGTAAATTTTCTCAATGATTCTATCAAGTTGGCTATTCATGCTCTTATTTTCAGGTGGGTTATTAATAATCATCCTTTGGGATGATTTACAAAAGAAATCCACGGCCTATGATTCATTTTTAATGCATCACGGCAATTATGCTGAATAACTGAATTGCTGAAATCGGAGGATGAACAATAAGTGTTTACAGAATTTCTTGTAATTGTTCGACCAGTTCTTCCACAAGATAACGCTGATGTGGTTGAAGTGTTTGAATTTTCATAGCGAGAATGATGAGTTCCGGTGAAGGTTTCGGAAGCTTTGGAGATGATTGAGGCAATATCTTTTTCGATGCTGGACCGTAATGTAGCCAATGTTCGTTTACGTTCAGCCAGTTCGCAATAGTAGCTAATTTGTCGTTGGTAGGTATAGCTCGTCCTGTAATCCATTTATGCGCAGTCTGTGTAGTGACGGCTTCGCCGTTATATCGCAGGTTAAATTGCAACGCGAGTTCAGTCGCGCCATGAACTGGATTTGCGCTTCGACGCAGTGCCAATTTTAGGCGATTAGAAAAGGCTGTTTTTTCATCAATGGTAGGCATGTCCGCATTCTGCGGTACAAAAATGACCTATATGTCAACCATTTAGGCTAATTTTATCTTATTTGGTTTAATTGCAGTATAAATTGAGATAGAATTAACTTGCATAACAGGCAATATATTAATAATAATTAAGGAACCTAAATGAAAATTCAGAACTTCACTGTGATATTCGCAGCATTAATTACTGTTGCGGGCTGTGGCGGTGGTGGTGGCGGTGGATCATCAGCACCTTCGCCAACTCCTGTCGCAGCAGCACCAACGATTACAATGGCATCGAATGTTGCGAAAATTAAAGCCGGATCGTCGGCGACATTGACATGGACCTCAACGAATGCCACATCATGTTCAGCAAGTAATGGTTGGTCTGGTACGCAAGCAATATCAGGAGCATCAACACAATCACCAACTTCGAATACTTCGTACACCCTCACATGTTCTGGCGCAGGTGGCAGTGTCAATCAAACAGTTTCATTGATCGTTCCAATTCCGGTTCAAAAAAGTTCGTATTTAAACGCGAAAAATATCAACATAAATCAACAGACGCTTCCGGTAGTTGATCCAACATTTTTTGAACAAATTCAAAATGGTTATGCCTTTGCAGATTTCTTCCAAAATGGAACGATGTCATTAGTTGCATTCACTGACAATATACCTGCAGATGGAACTACCCCAACAACAGCAGGTAAAGTTCATTTTTTCGAAAAAGACGCGACCGGTGCATGGCAAGATAAAACCACTTCGATGTTAGATACTAATGTCGGTTGCATTACGCCACGCAAATTAATCGTAGCAGATTTCAATAATGATGGAATCCCAGATGTATTTGCGTCCTGCCATGGTTATGATGGCACACCATATCCGGGAGAGTCTCCGCATGTTCTGCTTAGTCAGCCAGACGGCACATATAAAAACATCACTCTAACAATCAATTGCTTCTGCCATGGTGCAACAGCTGCAGATTTAAATGGTGACGGAAATATCGATATTGTGGTTGCAGATATGAGAGGTCAAGGCGGGAAAACTCCGATTTATGCATTGATGGGTGACGGCAAAGGCGGCTTCACCATTGATTACAATCGAGTTGATCGTCCAGAGTATGAATATAAAAACGCCTACTGGAGTGTTGAAGCAATTCAATCCGCAACCGCAGGTCAATACAATCTCTTAGTCGGTGGCTCGGAACCAATTGGTTCAGCAAGTGGCACCACCACTCAAATGATCTACGGAGATGCCACCGGCAACTTTGTGAATACACCGGTCATGAATCTACCATCGGTCACGAATTACGAGACCGTTATGGATTTCGTAGCTGAAGGTCAGTATATTTATTCATTACGAGTTTTAACATCTCCGTACTATGGCGGAAATGCCATACAAAAAATCGATACAAATACCGGTATCGGAACAGTCATCTACAGTCATACCGGAACATATGGCAATTATTTAAAATTTCCTGCGACATGGTTTTCATGGATGATTCCATTCAATGGAAATCTCGTTAGTGAGAATGGTTTTTATAACGTGTCGGTCCCACAGTAACTAAATTGCCAGCAACAATTCAGATTGTCGCTGGAATTTTCTTAAACGAAGGGCACGAAAATTGAAACATACGTTAATCGGAATTTCCTTAATTGCAGCTAACTCGTTCGCGCAAACTGGTAACTTTGACTGTGAAAAAGCTACATCAGCAATCGAGAAAGGAAACTGCGCAGCCAGCAAACTTTCCGCACTCGCTGAATTAACACATGCCACAAGCTTCAATTGTCCTGATGCAAATACATCCGTCGAAAAAGCCATTTGTTCGAATAGTCAACTATCGGACTTTGATAGAAAATTGAAAGAGATTTATAAACGGGCGATCAGAGTATCTCCAATTCCCGACAGCCTAATGGTCGAGCAAGGTTACTGGCTTAGAGATATCAGAAATGAATGCTTCACCACAAATGAGGAAGGTAATCGTATAGTCGATATACCTGGGATGCAGAATGCTTATGCAGACCGAATAAGAATTCTGGATGGGATTATCAATCCAACTACGGACGCTACCCGTTTATCGGTGAAGTCTGTTTTTGAAGATCTATATGAAGCGTGTAATACCTATTACTCCTTATATCCAGAAGGCATAATTTGCAACCATGACAGGAAGTTCAAAAGAAGATATGAAGTAAGCTATCGTTACAACGGGTTGGAAGGACTTGCCGTGTTGGACTTTATTCCACGAAATAAATTTAAGGTCAATTATCAAGGCGACGTTATTCCACCTGATGATAGCTATGTGACTGAAAATGGTTTCGTCGACGGGAGGCATGCGCCGATACCCAATTTGATTCGCCAGACGAATTCTCAGCCTAGTCAGTACGTTACCCAGTTAGCACATCATTCTGCTAGCTTCGACTGCACAATTGCGCTGACCCAGATCGAGAAATTAATTTGTACTAGTAGCGAGGTTTCCGAACTAGACAATCATCTTGCTCAATCTTACATGAACGCACGCAGCATCTCTAATCTGGCGAAATCCATTCGATACGAACAGAGGGCTTGGGTGATAAATGTTAGGGATAAATGTCAGAACATTTTGTGCTTACATCAGGCATACATATCAAGAATTGAATTTCTTGATAAAACCGTAAACGAAGCCATAACCAAAGAGACTAGTAAGATAGGTCTGCCGTTTGCGAAGTGAAAATTAACTCCCCTAAATATTTCGCCAAATAACAATTATGTAATGCATTTTTTTTTTGAAGAAATCATATGGCTTCTAATGACAACAAAGACGGTTTTCTGGAAACGGTCAAAAATATCTTAGTACTTTATTTTTTGGCTATGGCCATTAAATCCGTATATTTCGACCTTCCACGTGGAATATATCTTTACTTGTTTTCACCGATTTTCGAAGATGTCGAGCAGGAAAGCGTCTGGAGTCAGTTATTTAAAACTGTCTATTACTATGTAGCGTTTCTCGCTATTTTTTTTGCATTTTCTCTTTTAGGGATCGCGCCATTTGCCGTCTTAGCGTTGCTCTTATCGTGGTGCGGTGTATTTATTTGGATGGTTAGTCAACATGGATTGGGTATTCGCCCAAATAGATTTAGTATTTTTTGTGCATTCGCCGTAAAGTTCACGATAGCATGGATAAAAATAATTGCTTTCACAATTGTACTGTGTGTATTCATGAAATTGGGTGAGTTGCTTAATCTGCCGAGCATATTTTCAATTTCTATTTTTATTGCCTGTTGTATTGGTGGATGTTTGTATTACCTTTACAGGCGACACATCAATGCAAAAGCACAGGCAACGAAGATTTATTATGAACAGGCGAAGATTTTGGCTGAGCAAGAACAGGAGAAAGCGAATCGAGATTTCGATTTAGCAAGGAAGCGCGAGATGTCGAATGAGTGGGAAACGAAAAGGCGCGAACAGCGAAATATTCAGTTAGAGATCAACGCAGAAGAAAAAGAAAAAAGAAAACAAATATCTGAAAACCGGCATTCAAAACCAACCCAGGCACAATTGGATGTACGAGAAAAGAAAAGGCTTGATAAACGAGTGGCTGAAGAGATACAAAAAAAAGAGAACGACGAACAATGGCTAAAGGAATTAAGAGAGAAAGGTGCCCGTGCAAAGAAAAAATATAATTAAAAGGAGTTATTTAACAGTGTTCGCCCAGCATGCAATTCGGGGAATATTTCGGTAGTGTTCAAAATTTTCTTTCAATATATTATGACAATCACCGCATTAGATCGTGCACTGTTCACCATTCGGAAAATGTACAACCGCACAATCGGCGAATATATTATCAGCTGGGGTATTTATGGCCTGACGCTATTTGGTTACAGTTTTATTTCAAAGCGAACCCTTGAGGGTAAATTTTCAAAGGAAAGTGTTGATGCCCTTAGAGAGGGATTGACTGATGCCCAATTTCAGGAATTTTGCTTGAACACGGGTTGGTTTCAAACTTTTCCTAGACCGGGTTTACCCGATTACTGTTACACAGAGAGCCAGTTGGCTGAATATGGAATCATACCCTTCGGTAAGAATTTTTATATTTTTAGGTTCAGATGATCGGGCGATAATAAAAATCTGACCATCACAGTTGAATTTTTTCAGCTGTACTGCTAGACACTATAATGATCATGGCAATGTGTCCCTATAGCCGCCTATTTGAACTAGGCACTCATGAAAAGGCTGATTGGGTATCGAATGCCAACCAGCCTGTTTTAAAATTAATTAACGGTACGTTCAAGCCAGGTCGAAAATTTCTGATCGTATTGCATTGGGATGGCTCCAAGCGATCCAAACTTATTTTTTACAATGATCAGTTCAGCATCGATTGGAGTATCGGATTTCTGAGATTGAACAAACATTACCACATCAGAATTTTTGACAAGCGTCGATTCAACCAGATCATCAATTGATGGAGTTTCGATTTCAGTTCTTGCGGATTTACTTGATAGCGGCAAGTGCCAAAGAATTCGATTATCCGGGTTTGTTTCATTTAACCAATCCAGAAGTTCAAATAAATTGGTTCGTCTGTCTGTAAATTGAATCTGATCAGTTTTCAATTCAATGAATAATTCTGGCTCGATCAAAATCAATGTTGGCGCACTAGATTGAACATCATTCAAAAATTCTTGGACTGACTTTTCATCACTATACTGATCAATATCGATTAGGTTCAAAGGCAATGTATCAATTCTCATTGCGGCTCTTGTTAGAGCAATTTTTCCAGAATCATCCAGCAATGAATATGTAGCATCCCCTTTACGTTCAACTCTGGCATCGCGTGATAGCAACCTTTCATAGATGGTCGAAATTTCGCTGTGACAGCCAATCCAGATAACGGGACCAGCATGTGTTGCAAAATTCTCGCCAAATGCAAGTGCCAAATCTGATACAGCACTGATGTTCTCACCTGAAAGAACAAAGTTGGATGATTTTTTCCAGCCATACAGATAGGTGGTTAATTCTGCAAAGGGAAATCCGGGTGGTTTGAATTTCGCCATTATTTCGGCAGCGAATACTGCAATTGGTCGCTGTGCTGGTTGTTTGTTGTCTTCATCACGCTGATTGCTAGTGCCTGTTCCGCTTTCTTGTTTTATATTTTTCATGTTATCCCTTTACGCTTTTGGTTATTATTCAGGTTGTAGTTATATTTATTCATTAGCGTTAAGGGTTGCAAGCAGATTTGATTTTGAATTCATTCAAGCTGTCGTTTAGTAATTTCAATGGACGCTGACATGTCACATTCATGCATTCGATATGCCACATCAAGAGCACCTGATAATTTTCGCAGCCATTGAACACGGTCGTTGTATGACCATTCAGAATCCGGCTGAGGCAATATCCTGAGAATTCTTTCAATTGCCGGATCGTATGCGCTACGTTTGGCGTAATCGCTGACTTCGGCCAGCTTTTCAGTATTATGCTCACTCGGTAAGTCGATCAAGGGATTTTCTACACCGCTTGGAATGGAAAGGCTGATTTCCGAGTGTTCAAATAGGCCAGCCTGTTTCGCGGAGCGCATAAATATTTGTCGCGCCCTTGCTTTCTGTAGCGGTGCCACGCCTAACTCTTCCATAATACGTTCCACCTCTTTAGGTGGTGGTAGCGTTTGTTCGCGAAATCTTTGATATAAATCTTTGTATAGCGACACTTTGAAAAATGCATCCAATCTAGCCTGCCGCTCCTTTGTTGGGTCGATGATGGCACGACCAAGTTCGGTCAATGTAATCTGGTCTTTGTTTAACAATATCAGGCCATATTGTCGACAGGTCGTATTCGCCCTAATTCGAAACGCATTGCTATCCAAAGCGACGCCGACAGTATCAGCAAGTTGTTGAAAAGTGCAGTTAATCCTTCCATCTGCCACTACCGCTTTGACTGTATCGACACCATTATCCAAATCAACATATGGAAATCCAGCCATAGACCGGCCCCGCCCCTTACTTTCAACCTTGTCAGAATTGTTTCCTGATGACATATATTTTCTCCAAACTCTCAATTAAGGCTTAATATCACATTTTATGCGTAATTATCCCTTAATTCGGCATCAATGACACACTATTTCTATCCAAAAAGAAGATTTTGCGACATCTGTCCAGATGAAAAAAATTAATTCCACTCAATTGTACGCATAGCAAAAGGGGAAAAAGGTTGGTTGAATCACATCGCTTGACGTGGGATAGCAGTGAAAATAATGATGGATTTAGATAAATTTGAGATTTAAATGCCAAAATAGGCATTCGATGCTTGACAAGGTGTTTAAAACACCTGTATATTTCGTTCATGGACTGCAGACCAGCAAATAAGCTGATCGAATCCAATAAAGACGAAAGGGCCGCTACGCCAATAGCAACCCTTTCTATGACCTACCCCCCCCGCGCCGTGCGGACATAGGCAGCAATGATGTGCTGCAAGAAAGGATTGGATATGAAAATTCGTAAATCGATCATTCCATAACTTGGTTTGAATTTTACCAGCTAATCACTGGTTGTCTAGATTTTTCCGGCTGCAGGTCGGATTTATTAAGCGCTGTTCCATTGCGGGAAGCGCTCACACATTCAAATCGTTAGGAACAATCATGAATACATCATCCTATATAGAATCACTGTCATCGACTAATTCCATAGTTGATTTACAAAATCTTTTAAACGCGGTCCAAAACCGTGTGCATGAAATTAAACTTGAGAAGGCCGCTGAAGCCCGTCAAACAGTAAAAGAACTACTCGAACTATTTGGTCATGAGGCGCTTGGTTTGCCCAAACCAAAAACCAAGAAAACATCGTCTGCATTAACTCGTATTCACAAATACCTTAATTCAGAAACAGGCGAATCATGGCCGGGGTCGGGTGGGTTACCAAGTTGGATTTTGAACCGGGATAACTTGGAGTTGTATTTGAATCCAGCCTGGGTCGAACATCAAGCCACGAAAAAAGCCGATAAAAAAGCAAAGCAGGGCGCAATAGCAGTTGTTGTAGGAAGTGAATTGGCTGCTGATCCAATGATAACCATTTCTGCGAATCAAAGTGCTCTTAACATCAATAGCGACGATGGCAAGCTTGAATAGTCACAATCTATTGAAAATAAATCAGAACCAAATTCGTCAACTGAATCGGGTACTGAAATCGTGTTATCTCAGGCCACTATCGCAATTGAAGATGCAGTCAGTCTTTCGACAGAGATTTCGCCGATTTTGATTTCTGTCCACGATAAAAACACTGGGCAGATTTTGCGGGCAGCATAATCGAACGATAGGGGAATCGCGCAATCCTAATGCAATCGATTTGTGCTGATCGGCAATGCCGATTCAGCACAGTTCAAATCACCAGCACTTGGATTGTTATCATTTATTTCTAATGCGACGCGGTTGACTTCTTTCATACACTTAGAACAGAAATAAACGTAGCCGACCACAGGTGGCTACGAATAATTGTCAGTAATTAACTGGCGTGGCGTAGTCACGCCGTCAACAAACACATTAACTATTTGGAGTAAAAAATGCCAGTAAGTAAAAATCAATTGAGTGAAAATAATCTCAATACACTCTCCAGCTTTGTCCCATCAGCACAATGGATGGGGAACATAGTTGAAGATTCACCAGCAGACATATCCACTGATCTTTTAAATTTCGTGGTCAGTGAACTTCAATCAAAAGGGGATAGGCCGGATGAACACCGACAAATAACCTACTGCTTTCGTTTGCCCACAAAAATGATTGCAAAAAGTTTTAAGAATTGGTTGATAGAAAACGGACTCGGACCTGCATTTATTATCGCCATTCCAAATGCAGACGTTCGTGTACTAATTTCTCATTACGGGCCAGCCACTTTTAAATCTCTAGAGGAACAGATTGTTCCAATTCTTCATGCTGGTAGTGAAAGAAATGGCATTTTCGAACGTTTAGAGATTGGCGTTCAAAACGAAAATTTTCCCGACGGACACGTAAGCCGTGTTGTAGTTTTTCTAGAAGAATGAATCGAAATCACCGCAATATCTGTAGCGGTGACTTCGAATCAACTAATCAAGCTGAAACCAATTATTGCAGGTTTCGCTAAATAAAACATAAATTATTTTGGAGTTTAAAATGAAATTAGCCACATTTTGGGAATTGATTGAAAACGTAAAAGATTCTGAAACAGCAGCAAGGGATATACAAGAAATATTGAGAGTGTTGCCTTCTGAGGAACTGGTTTCGTTCAGATGGCATTTTGAAAACTTGTTCTTAATAGCGCAGAGAATGAGTTTGTTTCAAGCAGCGTATTTGTTAATCGGACACTGCAACGAAGAAATCTTCAATGACTTTGTAAGTTCCCTTATTACAAAGGGCAAGAACACATTCGAAGAAGCGTTGAATGATCCAGACTCAATCGTCAAGTATTGTGATGATTCAAACGTTACTGATGACGTAGTTCGTTATTTACCCGAATGGATTTATAAAGAAAATTTCGATCAACGACTCCCAGATAGTTTTTGGAATGCCCCTGGTAAATACCCTGCCAGCGAAATAAGGGAATTTCCTGTTGATGAAAATTGGGACTTTGACAATGAATCCGAAAACAGAAAGCATTTGCCGAAATTGAGCGAAATCTACTATGGGAATGATCGTTTGAATCTTCATGACCACGGAATAACAATAATCACATTAGTGAACCACCACGTACACACATTAAAAAAAACGTATGTAGTCTCAGAAGTCAGGAAAATCCCTCCTGCCGCTTAATTTGACAAGCTGGAATTAATAGCCCTTTAAGCGGGGACAGCCATTTGGCTGTCCCCGCTTTTAAATCAATGCCTTAAGGATTCTCCATGTCCAACGACAATCACCAACTAATTTATACCCTGTTCAGCAACTTAACAGATAACGTTGCTAAATCCCTCGTAGCGACCTGGGGTGATTCAATACCCTTATTTACAACCCACATCATTGCAACTGACGATAAAGCATTTCTGCCTTGTGTTAATGCATGGCAGTACGTTGAAAAAGGTGATCCAGCAGAAGTCATGGGCTTGCGTCCAGATGGTGTGCCATACAAAACTTTCAGCCACATGGGAGTTCGACGCATTCAGGAAAATCTAGTTGCTATGTCCATGCTGATTTTTGATTTTGACGGAAAAATACTTCTTTCGGAAATCCAGTCCATATTCGGTCAATACGAGTTTGTTTGTTATACGTCATTTAATCATCGGCGCCAGAACCCTGAAAAGGGAGAACCGGCAGTCGATAAAATGCGTGTAGTATTGCCATTTTTAAAGCCGATGCCGGTTGATAAATTCCGCGAACTGCGACCTGTGATGCATTGCTGGTTTGATGGCGATGGTCCACGAATTACTGATCCTGTCACGTTTAGCATCGGCCAGGTATTTTTACTGCCAGTAGTACGTGAAGAAGATAAGTCTAAGGCGACAGCATGGCGCAATGAAGGCGAACTGCTGGATTGGGCGATGTTCGAGGCCATTAAAAAAACCATGGCCGCACAATCGCCTCTTAAATATAGCGAGGCTGGTACGAATCCATGTGGATTTAAATTATTGCCGGACGATCTTCTTGATACTGCCACTGGAAGCATTATGGTGCGCAATATCGACCGAAAAATTTCCCGTGTTCGTTGCCCGTTCCACGGCGATCCAAATCCATCCGAATTTGTTGGTATTACCGCCAACGATACTCCATTCCTGCATTGCAAAAAATGTGGCCGCGTATACATGACGCGTACCAAGGCTGATCCGATCATTTCCGGAATCGCGAAACTTAAGGCTTTAAAACGTCTTCGCTCTGAACAGGAGAACAAATAATGGCAATGAAAGCAAGCTTCAATCTGAATGCAAGTGGTGTTGAAACCACTCCTAAATTACCTGCCAAATTCAAATATTACCAGCTTAACGGAAAACGTCTTGCCGTTGAAATTAAGGTGGCGGGAATCGATTTGCGGGATGCCAATATAATCTTCATAAAATCGCCAAAGGGAACTGGAAAGACAAAATTTTTAACAAGGCATTTGAAATCCATACCTAAACATTACCGAATACTTAGTCTAGTTCATCGACGTTCTCTGGCAAAGGCATTGTCAAATGAATTGAGTCTAGACTGTTATCTCGATGTAAGCGAGCTTCAGGATGGTTATGTTATTAGTGTTGACAGCTTAAAAAACATCAACACAGAAAGAGATAAACCTTATGACGTATTAGTACTGGATGAAATCGAACAAATGTTTCGGCATTTACTGAGTTCAACAACAAAGCTATATCGCGGGCAGATATTTCGGGTTTTGGTTTGGCTCATTCGCGGTGCAAAGCAAATTATTTGTTCGGATGCGGATTTGACCGGTGATCTCACCGTTCACTTGATTTCGAAATTGCGAAGCAATTTCGAACAAGACAAAATTGTGTCGATTATTAACGATTGGAAAACAAATCGCGGCATTGAAGTGTACGAAAATAAATCGCACTTGATCACTGAATTAATGGTGGCAGCTTACGAAGGAAAACGTTTATACATTCCGGTAGGAGAATTGGCGCTTGCAAATACGTTGAAGTCATTGCTTGCGTCAATCACCGACTTCAGTGGAAATCCAATAAGTGTGCTGGTTTTGACCGGTGAGACCAGTGACGAGGCAATAGTTAAGAAGTTTTTTAGCAATCCGAATCAGGAGGCAACTGGATACCAAATTCTTATCGCCAATTCTGTATTAAGCACAGGTGTTAGCATTGACGTGAAATGGTTTGACGCGGTGTATGGTATTTTTGATCGGAGTGTATACACTTATCAGGATTGCGATCAAGCGATCAGCCGTGTTCGCAATTGCCCAGAGGTCAAGGTTTGGATTCATCGTGGTATTAAACAAATATATCACTCAGAAAATGCTTTGCGTTCTGGACCGGTCAGAAAGGAATTGATGACTCGGAGCTATACCAATCCCGATGCTGATGGAAAGCTGAGTGATGGTGATGAACTATATATGGATATCGATGCTCGAATTCAATGGTGCGAACAACAATGGAAAGATAACCGGGTTGAGCAGTTCATGGATTTGAAAATAAATGAAGGTTGGACAGTCACCAAAATTTCGGCCAATCAGCAGATGGTCGATGCCGGAACAGAACTGCTTAAATTTGGTAAAGATCCAACGGGAGACAAATATGAAAAAAAGATATTGGCGGCTCCTGATCTTAGTTATGACGAATTTGAAGAATTGAAGAATACATCGAGTTTGCGTGGAGAGTCCGGTAGGTCACTTCAAAAATATTGGATTGCGGTATTCTTTGAAGTTGGTTCGCCAAGCAATGTAACTCTTGCGCAGATCAAGGCATATCGGGAGAATAATTTACGTGAGATTGTAAAAAATGTGAAATTGCTGAAATCGTCGCGGTTAGACGCAATTGATCGTGACAGGAATCAACGGGAAAATCCCAAGGTCACAATGACATTTACCGATTTTGACCATCGGGCATTACGTCGTGAGTTACTTGATTGTGCTCAAAAAGCATCAGGAATTGATTATGCTGAAGTTCTACAAAGGGCTAAGCTACATGTCGATAACGAAGCCGAGTTCGCCGAAGTGAAGAAAATGCACAAATTGAATTCACGGCCATTTCGGGAAGCATCAAGCAAACGAAAGCAACGGCGAGATGAATTGAAATGGGTTATCAAACAGGATCAAATCGATAGTCTGGCGAATTACGTAAGTGATGACCTTGACAGAGTTAATCTGTACTTCGCGACCAATTTTAAAACGCCGTCCGCACCTGAATCAAAAACGAAAGTGTTCAATACGATTATGGGCGAATTGGGTGTTGAATTGAAAAAGAAACGAAAGGGGAAGGATGGCGAAAGTCCAGAATACTTCATCGATTATGACAGGGTTGCAGAACTGGTAGCAACTAAGGATTTGAGTCAAATAATCTGAACTTGATCGATAACAATTGAGGCATCATTTGATCTAATGGTAATTGCGGAATGCCCGGCATAGCATCATCACGACATTGTCCTGGCTTGTACAAAATTGCATAGCTTTTCAGTGAAGTAGTGTAATGAACACGAACAAAAACTATACTGCAAAGCTATGCAAAAATGTACGTGGCTCTTGACCTTCTGTGGAAGAATCAGCAGACAGTGGATATGAGGGAGCGGCTTGAAAACTAAACTGTCTGGTGACTGTCATAGGACCTTCTGGGCTTGTACAAAAATGCATAGTTTTTGAGTGAGGTAGTATAGTGAATACGAACAGAAACATAACTGCAAAGGTATGCAGAAATGTACGGTGCAAAAGTCTGCTGTGTGTCGAACTGACTATATAAAATAAATACTGGGGGTCATGCTTGGAATTTTATGCACGGTTTGAAAAAATAGACGGTCATATTTTTCGATTTGACACTCGGATATACCTTGGCACATTTGTGCAAGGCTTGCAAAGCATATGTGTCGGCGCGATAGTTGGCAAAAATCCTGGCTCTGCAATTCCTAAAAAATTGGATGAACTTTATCGACTCGATTTGAATGGCGACAAAATGCTGCCTTTTGTTGGAAACAGGTTTTCTGAAGGTTTTCAACGTGCTGGTAAGTCATCGCCAGTTAATGCATTTGTTCGTGTCTGGAACCTATTCTATATATGCAACCCTGATCTTAGCGCGGCATTGAAAGTTGTATCCAGTCTGAATAATATGCCCGTCTGCCGAACTGAAAGTGAATTGATTCCATTGGTTTGGTACGGATGGGGTGGTGATGATTCTAGTTTGAATTTATTTAAAAATCGATTTATTCAGCGAAAGCAGCGACATGATTTTTTTTATGATCATCGAGCTAAAACGGTCATGAATAATATTCCGAAGGTCAATGATTTTGCAAAACATACTCAAGGCATGCCAGCAGAACCTGTGGTAGGACATTTAGCAACAATTTTGTAAGTGGTTCATTTGTGTTCGTATCGTCATACAACACTTCATTATCGAACAGTGGATTGACATTGCGTGATGTGATGGAACCATATCGGCCAGTCTTCAATAATGTCCCTGGCGGCGATCTACAATGGTCGGCCGGATGAGCAGATTCATGCCCATGCCGATCAGTCCGGAACATTTACTAAATACATGATCTAACCATTGCTATATCTGACGCCGCTTTTCCAGTGTACGAAATAAATCCTGCTGGATAGAATGGTTTATAGGTTGATGCATTCATCACTTTATAAACATTCTGAGGTAAATCATGCGTGAGGGGCAAGCAAAAGTTCTGTCTGAATCTGAATTCAGACGTGTCGTAAATATCGTCAAAAAACAAGCACACTCGAAACGCAATATAGCCCTACTATATTGCTCTTTCGGCCTCGGACTACGAGCCAAGGAAATGGCATCATTAAAAGTCCATCATGTTCTGGGAGAAAATGACAATCTGCTTGAAGAAATTAACCTTGATAGCACAATGACGAAGGGCAAAAAACAGCGTCATGCTTTTTTAACCAACCCAAAAGTGATCGCAGCATTTCAAGATTATCTGGATGATCGAAAAAAGTGTGACGATATTTTATTCAATATCGAATCGCCATTATTCCGGTCTCAGAAAGGCAATTCGTTTTCGCCAAACAGTTTGCAACAACTTTTCCATCGAATGTATTCTGATGCGAAAATTTACGGCGCATCAAGTCATTCTGGCAGAAGAACTTTCGCGACCACATTGATTGAAAAAGGGATCGACATTAAAGCGGTTTCAACCTTAATGGGCCATGCTTCGGTCACGATGACTGCAAAGTATGTTGAAAATAATCCTGTTCGCTTGAAACAAATTTGCACAGATATTTTTTGATGGTTCCCTGATCGGTTAGGTATTTAAATAAATTTAAAACTAGCTGCTCGAGAGTTCATTCGATACGAATGATTCCTTGAATATTTCGGCGGCTTCATTAATTACATATAGACCAATTGCAAGTCCGACCATAAGGTCAGCAATATAAAAACTGGTAAGCCACACAATCATACCGGATAGAAACACCCCAATATTTGCCAGCACATCCGCTCGTGTAAAAATCCAAGTTGCTCGCAAATGAACTTCTCCATGCCGAAATTTGGCCAGCATCTTCAGGACGGTTGTATTGACTGCAAGTGAAATGGCTGAAAATATCATCATCGTTTGACCTTGTGGATCACTGCCAATTAGACCGCGCCGTACTACGTCAAGAATAATACCAATTCCAAGAATTAGTAGAATAATTCCGCTCCATCGAGCGGCATAACGTTTGAACGTGGCACTGCGCGAAATCGCCATTAATGCAATGGCATAGGCTGATGCATCGGCCAACATATCAAGTGCGTCAGCGATAAGGCCTGTTGATTGGGCCCAAAGTCCTGCCGCCATGCCAACGACAAACATCATCGCATTGAGTTGCAATGCAATGCGCAAGGTTGCTCGTTCTGTTTCTGTCTTGGCCGATACTTGATTACATTCACATGCCATTTGATGCCTTAAAAAGATAATCAGGTTGAACCCAATTCGTTCAAGCCAGTTGGAAAAATTATGTCTCGCGCATCCAATTTAATCTGGATGCAGGACCCGTACTAGCAATCGCTACCCAATCTGAGGTACGACAACAAGTTACGATCACTTTTGAGCAATGTGCATCTTAAGAATTAGTAGAACTTAATTTAAATCACGTGATCGCAATTTCATTTACTTTTGTACGAATATAAGCAGCAAATTCATCAATCGGTTGAGGTCGAGCGAAAAAATATCCCTGACCAAATTCTACGCCCTTTGTTTTTAATAAATCTAACTGACGTTTATTTTCAATACCTTCAGCTATGATTTGTGCACCTACGGCTCGACCAATACTAACAATTTCTGGTATTAGCGATGAACGTAATGATTTGTCCTCCATATCATGCACAAAACTACGGTCGATTTTAAGGTAGTCAGGTGAAATAGCTTTGATACTTCCCAGATTGGAATACCCAGTTCCAAAATCGTCTACCGCCAATAAAAAACCCTTTGCTCGAAGCTTCGCCATTTCGATTACCATACTGTCTTGATAATGCTGCTCCAAAACCTCCAATTCAAAACGTAAGCCATTATGAGGATGTGCTTGTAATGATTCATCAAATAATCTACACACGTTGACGCTCACCATGTTATTTGGGAAGAAGTTAAATGCGACCTTAAATTCTGTGAGTTCAGGTATTTTTTCTGCCAACTCTCTCAGTGATTTTCGAACGACCAATTGATCCAGTTTCCACGTTAGTCCTCGATCAATAATGGCCGGTATTGCTACATCCGGAAATATAATCGAGTTACCGTCACGAAGTCGCATCAGCACCTCACATCCAACGGGGTGTTGAGTGGTTAGGTCAATGATCGGTTGGTACATGCAAAGAATATTCTCCTCAGTTAATAACCGATTAATGCGATATTTCAATTCTCCCCAACGAATGAAAATTGGTTTGAATGCATGGTACAACAGGGTCCCAATTAATAACGCCAACAACCACGCTATACCTAATTTATCACCGTAATTTTTCCAAAATAGGTTTAATGGAACGACGGTTTGTACAACAGTGGTTGCTCCAGGAGCGCGTGTAGTCATTACAAATGTCAGATCATCCCATTGAAAACGATGCATGCTGGCTTCAACGAATTCATTTGATTCAAATTGTTGTTGCCATTTCTGAGGCATGTTTCCGGCTTGCCAAATCGTAATTAATTTATCTGGAAAAGCATGTTTCAAAGAGCTGGCTCCACTACTCAAAATTCCGTCCATTGCTAACGGGTTAATCACAACGTTAAATCGCCCCAAGCGCACAATTTCTGCACGAACCTCTGGCTGCGCCACCAATAGCTTTCCGACTTGCACGTTGAAATGTATGATTTCACCATTCGCCGCTCTGGCAGTGGCATCTGGAGCAGGTACAACCACTGGTTCAGGTAGCAAACCAGTAATACTGGTACATATAAGACGACCCTTATCATCAAATACACCTACATCACCGATATATCTTTTCTGAAATAACAATTCGCGCACCTTTCGCAAGTTCGCGTCCGAACAGACTGGTTCAAAATTTTTATTTAAATCGACTAAGGTTTGATAGGATTCTTCGCGAATTGCTGCAAATTGATCCATAGCAATTTGCTGTCCATTTTCAATGTCATGCCATTGAAAATGGACAGCGATCAAACCGATACCAAACAATGAAACGAATATGAAAAGCAACGCGACAATCAACGCTGTTTTTTTTGCATGGTTAGCAATGACAGGTCTAAACATCTGTGTTCTGGATTAGTGGGTGGGCGGCCATGCGGAATATTTATGGTTTTCGGTTGTGGTTCAAATAGAGTAGCATTTCTATATTGCAAGTCAATTAATGACTTGTGAAAACCCTATCAATGAAAATAATTGCATTGAGACCAATGAAATCGTATATAAAAAAGCCATATTGCTTCAGCCAAGCCATCATGAAACTGTAAAGTTAAAAATGTTTTAAAGGCATTTAAAATTAGTAATATGTAACCATTTCATGCTTACAACATGCCTTCATATTTAAGGAGAGCGGCGCCAGCAGCCACAATATTTTAAATTTGCATTTAGTAAATGTTTTTCCTGGCGACCGATAAGGCTGTCAACGTGAACAATTGCCAACTGCTAGAGACGTTCAGGTGAAATGTCTGTCGAGTTGGAGCTGGAAAGCAGTCAGGGTACTTAATACCCGTTGGGGCAATAAAGCCACATTATTTAAAGCTTTGACAATTCTATAAATTCCCCTGTGGAAAATATGATAGATTCTAGTGCTCTTCATACTACGAATTTATAGTCAACTGAAGCCCTGTTGAATCATAGGTTAGAGGATTGTTCACACCATTGGGAGATATCTTGTCCAAAGAAAAAGATAAAAGCGGCCAGATTAGCACTTCATTTTTTATAGACATTATTATTTTTGTCAGCTCATATTTTCCATTATTTTTGATTTTATTGGTTAAGGATATTAAATCTGGATTGATGTGTTGCACATTAAAGATAGAGACTAATCCTGATTTCTATCTTTGCCATCCGTGGTGGTCCTTCGGTCTATTTGGCATATCCTTTCTGTGCTTGATCTTGTTAATTTTTTTGCGTAAATATTTGTTCTCATCTGACAGAGGTGGAAGAAGTGTCGTGCTTATTTCATGTAAGCGCGTTCGTGGAGATATGCTTAATTTCACCATTCCATTTTTGGTTGGTTTGATCGGATTCAATTACGAATCATGGCAACAAACGGCGGCATTTCTTATATTCATGTTTTTCATGTTTTTGTTCTTAAGAAAAGATGAAAGCATAATGTTGAATCCAATGTTTTTACTGCTTAATTTGAAATTGTATAGAGTGGAATCGCAGCGAATGGCTGGCGAACGGAAAGAAACTGTAGATGTATTAAGCATAGGCGACTTAGTATTGTCGGAGTCCATAGTTAAAATAAAACAAGTGCGCGGCGTGAGTTTTATTTTGGAAAATTCTAAAACCTAAAATATAGATTGTTGATCATGAACGACGTACTTGTACCAATACCCGTCAAAGAAGTCATGGAGGCTGAAGAAATCGATCAAGCAACATTAGATATTAAGCTTGCCGCCCTAAAAGCTGTTGATTTAACTACGGCAACTATTGCAGTGTATGTTGTGGAGATCAGTAAAATAAATAAGGTATTGAGATGTAAGCACGCGAAACTGTTGGAATGTGATCCTGCATTGCTGGCCCGATTCGGAGGCTACGTGACTTCGAGCATTGTGGAAAATTCCCACATTTCAAATTTGACGGAAATTACGACAAACCAAGACAATCGTTTTTTTTACATCAACAGTTCCGAAACTGATTTTCCTCAGATATTGACTACATTGCATCCGCCGCAAGAAAAAGAAGACGTAAGTCAAGTTTCTGGATTGGATGAATTGAAAAAATTTAATGCTTACGTTATAGAAATTTATCGGGGCGCGAATTTGTCTCCGTTATATGGATTTCGATATATTTCACAATCATGGAGCCCAAAAAATTCTTCGGGCGGATTTTTTAAACTTAACAATGACATGGTGGCTGTATTTGATGACTCTCCAATTTTTAGAATCGATTCATATTTAGATTTTATTGCATTGGGTGAAGACCTGTTCATAATGGACTGTGCAAAATTCGAAATGGCAATGCAATATAAAGATCGACTGATTGAGAGGAAAAGTGAAACCGTTACCGAAATAAAAGAAAGTAATATTTTTGTCACTGACGGAGAGTCTATTTTTTCCTCAGTCATTGGCACAGATAAACATTTTTTGAGGCAATTATCTTCTGTTCAGAAAAAAGGTTTTTACAAGGACCCAATTTGGGTCGGCAAACTTAGAAATGAAGCGCAGGCAGCTGGCAATTGGCTACTTGAGTTTGATGCAGCGGGGAAAATTGTTGTTAAAGAAGAAAGGGAATATGTTCGTGAGCTACTCACAGTTCTTCAAAATAAACGTGTTCAAACAGTAGTCGACAAACACATTTTTGACGTGGACGGGGAATTGATGATTCAAGTTACGCGATAGTTTCTTATGGTATCGGCGATGTCATCAGATTAAGTTAGGTAAATTTGATCACTTTATCTGATTGAAAACAACACGAGTTCAAGCCAAAAGATAATAAATTTCCGGGAGGATGCCTATGACCGCCTTAGACGGTCTGTGTCTAACTGCAATGAATTCACCTTTAATGCCCATACTGTTATGCAAAACGGTAGTGATGCAAATACCGAATATGAGCTGACCAAGCGTCAATAATTTATACAAAAAAAAAGCAACCATGAAAACGAAAGTAGTTATTGAAAAGGCAAGTGCCCATTTGCGAGAATTGCCAGGACATATCTTTGATGTGGTCAATGTTTCAAAGCCGGTGTCACCGGAAGCCGCAGTTAGTTTAGCAAAAGTGGTTTCGAAGCTTTCACCAATGGTAGGTAACATGATTGAATTCAATACCTGTGAGTTTTTGAATGACAAGGAAGAATTCAAGACATTTGGAAAATGGAAGCGGCAAGACCCGGGTTTCCCAGATGTGATTTTCGAAGGAAATGTATCACCGACGCCCGGCTTTGAGATTAAAGCTTGGTTCCCATTAGCCACCGAGATAACCGCAAGATTTAAAGATAGCCAAAATCATTTCTTAGATGATAAAACATATGTTGCGATGATAGCTTGGCTGCCGGAGTTTTTAATTTTCGGGCGTCCAAAAATTATGGGCGTAGTTATCGCGTCAGGCGATTCGGTGGCGAAGGCTCGTGATTCGCATTATCATAAACCGCCCAATTACATAGTAATGGAACCAGAAGATACCACGAAGCGCGCGCGTAACCTTCAGCAAACAAATACAAACGGATATAAATGGCAGGCGTCAGAAGATAGCGCCCTTGAAGCCTCACGAAAAAATGAAGCTAAAGCTATGATGGCAACTTGGAACGGAAATCCGGAACAATATTTAGCCTCAGCAGATTATCAAGATAAACTCCGTGAATTGATGGGTAAGTTCAAATATCGTCTTGATACCAATTTTGCCAAGATGGATCGAATTGGTCATGAGGGAATAGAAAAATTTGCTAACGAGATTTATAGCCAGGAATTTCACGGAATGACAATTGGCCAGTGGAATTCACTACTTTCAAGTGGAAACGAGCATGCGATTAAGCAAGCACTCGCAACCCACTTGGGAATTACAGATGTTGATTCTGAGCAGGCTTTATTAAAGTAAATCTACTCTGGTTTTATGTAAAACGGCTCAATGCAAGTTGAAAATAGGCTGCGTCGATCTCACCACCATACGCGATGCGACCAGTTTGTCTAGCTGCCAAAGACGCAGTAAACAACCCCCCAAAAGGTTCCCATACTACGTCGTTTTGCTCAGAGGATGCTTCAATAATATTTTTCATTAAATCTAATGGTTTTTGATTTAAATGAGCTGCCTTCGAGGCTTGTTCTGGTACTTTTATTCGTTCAACCCCTTTTAACGATGGACGATCCCATACATTAGTCCAGCCATGTGGGCAGTTGAATTTTGATCGCATGCCGGTCCACTCATGCAGTGTCATTGGACTGATACCGTTGGCAGAGAAATATGGCTTTCCTTCAGGTTTTCCATGTTCGTTTGCATACATTACCAACTTGATGAATTTTTCAGGTGGCGGAAAATACCATAGGTGCCCTTGGTCCAGATACTTTCTTGTTGCGACGTCTTTAACATCGCACGCCGTGTTTGCTTCTCTGAATTTCAATCCAGTTCGTTTCCATTCGTGATGAAGCCAGTGCTGTAGGGTCATACCCTGTATTTTTGCTTCGAAGACATATTGAACGCAGACTTCAGAAACGACTGGAAAACGGCGAATGGTTGAAGTGTTTACGTTTCCTGCGATGTGAGCCTTACCTTTATTCCAGATATTCGCGTTAGCATATCTCCAACCATTTTTTTCAAGCGTAGAATGGGTTGCTGCCCATCCAATTTCGGAATTCCAAAACCACAATGTAGTTTGAGGTGTTGCTAGCTTGCTCCATGCCTCGATATGCGGCTCATACCATTGAGCAATACTCAAATGGTCCGATGTATCACCCTCAAATCCTAGAACTCCATAGGCCCCATCAGATACAATTACTGTTGGGCTTTTCCAGTTAGAGTAATGGTCAAGACTATTTCCGTGGAAAAGATGAGTGTTTTCGTCTTCCCATGAATTTATTTCAAGCGCGCTTTCGAGCTTCAATGCTTTGCTTCTGCCTACCGTACTTGTCGGTAAATTTTTTCTAATCTCATCCATTATTATCCTGTTTATTGCTCTTCTGAAATCAGCGATGCCGATAGCGGCGAGGGAACATTAATCCTATATTGCCATTTTTACATCGATGAATTTGCTAAAAGAATCAAACATGGCGTCCGCACATGACTGGTAGCAAGGCCTAGAATTATATCAACATTCGCTAACAGTACGTCGTAAGTTTTGAGATTGTGACGACTCGCTGCTTGCTCAATATTCACCTGGCATCAATAGTGTGGTTGATGAACGGTCTGCCTCGGTGATGATCCAGATTTTTGTATCAGTGCTGATTTGATAGCTGGAAAATATTCGCAGGCCATGGACAATGCCGGTTACATTTTGTTCTTTGTCTTCCTTGCATAAGTCACCCCAATCACCTGTCACATGCCGGTGGATTAAATTGGTTGGTAATACCTCATGTTCAGATAAGGCTTTTAATGCACCTAGTGTCGCCACGACGTGACCTAAAGTGAATAGAGGTTCACTCATCTCAGTTCCATTTTTACGTTTATCTGCATCATCAATTCCAAATTTGACCGGACATGAAAAATCAATGCCACAGGAAAATTATTTCCTGTGGGCTAGTTGATCCATGATTGACTGCTAAAGGTTAATGATTTGGTGAACGATGGGTTGAATGCCATCGGCATTTTTGCGGAGCATTGAAGCAAAGAAGGAAACGATCAAACGATTTTTCTTCACTTCCAGCTTGTTGATTTCCCGGATTTTTGATGAATCAAATGGTTTGCCGGGTTTGATATTTTCAATGGTGATTTTGACGAGTGCTGTACGTTCAGCATCCAACTCAGCAATTGCTTCACGCAATTTATCTGTGCTGGACGTTTCATCCGGAGCTGGGTTTGTTGAATTTTCAGTGGTGGTTCCGGCAGCTTGCTTTTTATCGGTCGGTACTGTGAGAGTGGACGATTTTTTATCGATGGCGGCATTCATGGGTATTTCTCCTGTTAAATTGTCAATACGACAAGAGCAATACTATCCAGCCTTTCAAAAAACGTACATATTTTTATTGCATAAAATCAACTATTTTTGTAAATTTATCTAATTTCGTACAAATTCTGGGTAATTTGGGGGACAACACCATCGATATTTAGTTATACATATAACAGTAGTGTGTTGTCTCTCTGGCGGCTCAAAATAGTTGAAATTACATTACATTATTAATACTTAAAAGCTAAGGCAACTTTATGAATTTCCAAATTCCAAAATTCAATCTAAATAAACAAAATGACCTAATGAATCAAATCGGCGAGCAAGCGCATCGGAAAAATAATCCTGTTATCGATGTATTTGCATCACTGCGAGATTATGCGCAGGAATTCGAATCAAGTTTAGATGAGCAACATGAAGTCGGGGCACGCTTGGTCTCTTTTGGCAGCACGATTACGTTTCATGTTCGACAAATCGGATATTCAAAACCAAATATAATTACTTTCGATGGCACTACTGATGAAGGAGATCGAGTAAAACTCGTACAACATGTTTCTCAATTAAGTGTCCTGTTCATCGCACTTCCGTTGAAAGTTGAAACAAAGAAAAGATCAATTGGGTTTATTTCGAATTAATACAATCCTATAAAACTTTTTAGGGAAAAAATACAAATATGCGGCTTACAAAACTGGAAGTGGCATCCCATCAGCTGAGAGTGGCAATCACACTTTTTCTAACCGGCGATTACCTATGTTCACTTACTCTAGCCGGTGCTGCTGAAGAAATACTCGGGAAATTATCTGAGCGAGCAGGATTACCAGTAGCAGTTGATGAAATCACCAAATATCACGCCGATGATATTGATGATGCAATTCCGGGAAGCCAGCGAAAAAAAGTTTTGATGAATATTCTGAACAACGGCAGAAATCAGGTTAAACATGCTAATGATCCGAGCGAGACTCATTTTTTGATTGAGCAAATATGGCCACTTCAGATGATCATGAGGGCGCTGCCAATGGCCTTACGTCTTGGTGCACCTATGTCAGACTCAAAGTTAAAAATGGACAACTGGATTTCAGCTAATTTTGAAATTTTTGAATAGAACAAATTTAAAACTACGAGAAATTACCACGCTTTCGAGGTGAGGCCAGGTCAAATTTTTGAAGCAGTCGATATTTTTTAAGGTCTTTTTCGAAATAGAAAATGTGAAATATGCCTGATGATGAATCTGCATTCCATTTATTGCAGCAATAATCGGAGGGAATTACTGAACTGCGCGGAGTTTGATAATCTTCAAAAACTCCATCTTTAATTTGGGAGCTTGATAGCAATTGACCAATCTGGTAGCGATTGTGCATAGCACGTTGCGTTTGCTGCGGAATTGTCAAAGATCGCTCTTTTGATGATCGAGTCATGGGACTTTTTCGCATGAATTCCGGCGACACAGATTCCTTTTTTGTCTGAACCGGCGGCTTCTCTTGAAAAGATTGATCGCGTTGCCAGGTCTAGATAATGTAATCCAGCAGTCGAGAATTCAGAACTGGATACTGGGGCCGCAAATGCTCTGAAACAGCCTGAATTAATTTGACTGCTTCGACTTCATTAACATCTTCACCAACGGCATTTTCAATAAATCGCAAAATCATTCTGTCAGGTTTTACCATCTGGTCATCACCGGACAGCATTAATAAATAGCGATATGTCGCCTCACCAATTCCATGAATCGAGGTAATAGCTTTGATTAATTTTTGTTGTTGCTCGGCGTGATTTAACCAGTGATGGATATCCTGAAAAGTTTGAATCTCAAGGCCATTAAACGTCTCAAGCAATTCCAGAAGTATTTAGGCTTTTGTACGACCAGATGTTACAG
>Ga0075019_10000384_pt1 | contig 25380 bp, 22 predicted proteins | sample ColStrG_CSR_2013_FD_71473 | JGI IMG/M metagenome (GOLD analysis project Ga0075019, IMG submission 71473) | Freshwater sediment microbial communities in response to fracking from Pennsylvania, USA - Cold Stream Run_MetaG_CSR_2013 | ecosystem: Environmental > Aquatic > Freshwater > Creek >...
ACCGATACCTGCCCGGCTTCAGGTACCCCCATCGACGTCAAAACCCTCAACACCGCACAAAACTACTATGCCGTCTCATACGGCATCGCAGGCTTGCGGCAAAAGCTGGGCTGGGACAACCCAACTTTTAACGCCACCGACCCCAATCTGACGGGCGTGTCCAGCATGCTCGCCCGCGATGCCCTGCTCTACACCTTGGAGCAGCACATTCGTAACGACTCCTCCGGCGGCTTCTCCGACGAAGCGTCCAACAAAAACAGCACCTACTACGACCAAGCCCGCTTCGACCGCTACAGCACTTTGCTCATCGGCGAAGTAGTGGAGCGCACTTTTGAGATGGACAACACGGCCAACCTGAGCGATGAACTCAAAGACTATCTGCGCAAATCGGTCGACCTGATCCTGCCGCAACTCAATGTGGACGGCAAAGGCTTTAACTACGGCCGCTCCATCGGGCCCTATGGCGACACCGCTTTTATGGAAGTGCTCACTGCTGCGGCCAAGGCCGGTGTGCTCACCGCGCAAGAAACCAATATTGCCTACAGCTTTATCTACAAAGCCGCCCAGCGATTCAATACCTTCTGGTACGACCCTACGCTGCCCACACCTTCGGTCAATATGTGGGTTAAAGGCCGTGGCACCGATGCCTACCGTGGCAAGCCGCGCGTGATGGGCGAAAACTTCAGCCTGCTGCACCAATTTCTCTACGTCAACAACCGCTGGAACGAAATGGGCTTTAAAGACCAGGCGCCGCTCACCGACAGCGCCCTCCAAAGCTGGCTTGACAGTACACAACCGCACCACACCCTGACTTGGTACAACCTTCCTACTGACAGCACGCACCCCTACAGCGCCGCCCTCATCACCGTGCGCGACAAAAAGCGCGTCATCAACCTCAACCTGAGCCAAGCACCGGACTACAACTCGTTTACGCCCTACTTCCCGACTCCGTTTGCGGACAACCTGATCTACGGCACCACCGATTTGAGCTACGCCTTGCTGGTGCCGCAAGTCACGTATGGTGGCAAACAATACCTACCGGTGACCTACTACAAAAACCTCGCGGTCAACGAGGATGCAAACGGTGTGGTCACGGTCAGCTACACCTCCAGCGGCTTCCGCCAAGCAGTTAAAAATGCCAAGACCAGCACCGACATCGATCTGCAAGCCAACACAGTGCTCACTTTCAACCATGGCAGTATCACCCGCACCGACACTTTGAGCTCGAAGACTCTCAGCGGTCAGGCCACGGTGGAAACTGACTTCTCCTCCTTCGCACCTTTGGCCAATACGCAAATTAACGGGGACGGTGTCTCGCTGAGCTACAACACCTCGGATGTCACGCGCTTTAGCAGCACGGGTTTCAATAATGGCTGCCAGTTGTCCAGCTTTATTGGCAATCCCTTGTCCACCACACCGATTGGCCAACTCAACTCGCTCTTTGTCTGCACCAGTGCGCCCTTTGCATTGAACACGCAAGGTGGCCGTAGCTTCTCGTGGACCATCAACTATGCAGACCTGCCCTGACCTCTAGGCAGGTGCTCTGAGCCTGGCCCATGAGGATTTTCATGGGCCAGGTTTTTAAAAATTAAATTGCACACAATCTGATTGCCTGCAATAATTAATGGATGGCTTCCAAGAAAATTTCCGCCAAGGCATTGCTGCTGGATAACCAGCTTTGCTTTGCCCTGTACTCCACTTCACTGGCCATGACAAAGCTTTACAAGCCTTTGCTGTCGGCACTCAATCTGACTTACCCGCAATATCTGGTGATGTTGGTGCTATGGGAAACCGATGCGAGGGTCAGTGTGTCGCAGCTTTCAGAGCGCCTTTCATTGGACTCTGGGACGCTGACACCGCTGCTCAAACGCATGGAAATGTCGGGGGTCCTGCGGCGGGAGCGATCGCTGGAAGATGAACGGTGCGTCAATATCTCCCTCTCGGAAATAGGGCGCAGGCTCAAAAAGCAGGCTGCCCCCGTTCCGGACTGCCTCTTGCAGGCCTCGGGATGCACTTTGGTCGAGTTACAGATGCTGACGCAGCAATTGCAAACCTTGCGAGGAAACTTGACGGCCTAAAGCCGGCCGCCGCAGTCCCCATCCATTTACCCACCCGCCGCCAGCCGGCACTTTTATGAAAGACAGAACCATGGTCAACAAAGTTGAGAAAGTTATTTACCAAGCCCACGCGACGTCAACCGGTGGACGTGACGGCACCAGCCGCACGTCCGACGGGTCCTTCGATGTGAAACTGGCTGTACCCAAGGAAATGGGCGGCGCGGGCGGCGGCGTCAACCCCGAACAACTCTTCGCAGCGGGCTACAGCGCCTGCTTTATTGGCGCCATGAAGTTTGTTGCCGGTAGTGAAAAAATCGCCATCCCTGCCAACACCAGCATCGCCGCCACCGTGGGCATCGGTCCTATCCCGCAAGGCTTCGGAATTGAAGTGCAACTGGCCGTCAGTGTGCCCGGGATGGACCGCGCCGCCGCACAAGCGCTGATCGACAAGGCCCACCAGGTTTGCCCTTACTCCAACGCCACCCGCGGCAATATTGAAGTAACCATTACCCTGGTCTAGGCCCGAAGCCGCTGCAGGGTGTCCCAGAAGTGGGGCTCCTGCGTGGTTGCGAAGTTAATGCGCATCAGGCTGCTGGGCGTTCGCTCTGCATGGAACAGTGCACCAGGAGCCAACAAGTAACCTTCGTCAAGCATGCGCTGCGACAGCGCATCGGTATCGGTGCCGGTTTCAACCCAGCCGAAGAGTCCCACAGGCTCAGCCGCAAACGTGCAGCCGTGGGCCAAAGCAAGTTTGACGCTGCGGTTGCGGGCAGCATCGAGACGCGTGCGAATGCGTTCGGCATGGCGGCGCAGCTGACCCTGGTCAATGCACCAGGCCAACGCGCGCTCCAGCAGAGCCGGCGTCGTCAGGGTTGAGAGCAGTTTCGTGTCCAGCAAGCGTTCCACCAAATCGGGTGGTGCAGCCAGGTAGCCCACTCGCCAGTTGGGAGCCAGCACTTTGGCAAACCCGCCCACGTAAATGGTGCGCTGCAAGCCGTCGAGCGCGCACAGGCGAATCGAATGGGCCGGTGCAAAGTGGCTGTAGGTATCGTCCTCCACCACATGGAAATCGTGCCGGTTGGCAAGCTGCAAAACCTGGTAAGCACTGGCCGGACTGATGCAATAGCCGGTCGGATTGTGGTAGACGCTAACGCTTACAAACAGCTTAGGGCGATGCGCTTCACAGTAACGCGCCATGACGTCCAGGTCGGGTCCGTCGGCGCGTCGTGGCACCGGCAAGATACGCATGCCCAGGGCATCGAGCCGGGCGAATTCAATAGCCCATCCGGGCTCCTCGACCATTACGTAATCGCCGGCCCGCAACACAGTGCGGCTGACGATATCGAGCGCGTGGGTGGCGCCCACGGTGGTCATGATCTGAGAAGGCACTGCATGCACCGAAATACTGGCCAGTTTGTTAGCCAAAGCTCGGCGCAGCGCAGCGTCGCCCAGCGGTTCACCATATTGCAGTGAAATACTGTTGAGCGTTTCCGCGCTGCAGCTGCGGCGCACTGCGGTGGTCAAAAAGGCATTTTCCAGCCAGGAAGGGGGCAGCACACCAAGCCCCGGCTGTGGCTTGTCGCTGACGCCGTCAAACATGCCCCGAATCAGCGCTGTGGCGTTCAAGGGGGCGCGGTGTCCACCGGATTGGGAAGAGGCCACGCGTGGGCTGGCATGTGCATGAATACTCGCCGCTGGCGCCGATTGCCCCGTTGCAAGACCGCTCTCCCGAACAAAAAAACCCCGGTTCTTACGCGCCTCCACCAGACCCTGCGCCAGCAACTGGTCATACGCACCCACGACGGTAGAGGGACTGACTCCCTGCTGCTGGGCACACTGGCGCACCGAAGGCAGGCGGGCCCCCGGTGCCAGCAGCCTGTCACGAATGCGTTGCGCGAACCGGGTTGCCAGCTGCTCGGCAAGCGTTTGGGCGCTGCTCTTCATCAGCATGAATCTTCTCCGTTGTGGACCTGAGCTTGCGTCCCGCCACAGCCTGCGTGTGCAGCCAGCGAGAACAACACAGATTCAGAAATGTTACCAAAATCTGTACTGCAAGTGTGCTGTTATTAGCGATAAAGTCAAGCCCATGAACCACTCTGCCCAACACCGCCGCGAAACCCTTGGAATGTGGTTGGGCGTACTGGGCGTGGCCACATTTGCGGTCACACTGCCCATGACACGTCTGGCCACCGGCACGGTGGAAGCGCCACAAATGTCAGCCTGGTTCATCACTTTCGGGCGCGCCGTTTTGGCGGGCGCCCTGTCAATTGTGTTCCTGCTGCTTACCCGCTCGCCGCGGCCCACGCCCGCGCAACGCAAACCGCTGTTCATGGCCATGCTGGGCAACGCCATATTTTTTCCACTGCTGCTGGGGTTTGCGCTGCGCCATGTCACCAGCGGTCATGCAGCCGTATTTGCCGCCCTGCTGCCATTGGCGACAGCGGCCATGTCGGCCTGGGTTTTGCACCAACGCGCGCGGCTGGGCTTCTGGGTGTGTGCGGGCCTGGGCGCAGTGCTGGTGATGGCGTTCTCGCTGGTGCGCGCTTACCAGCACGGCCCGGGCTTTGGCCTGCAGTGGGCTGACTTGCTGCTGCTCGGTGCAGTCATTGCGGCGGCCTTTGGCTATGTTTACGGCGCGCAGGTTACGCCGCAGCTTGGCGCCGAGCGCGTGATTTGTTGGGTGTGCGTCATGGCGCTGCCGTTGACGGTGCCGGGCGCACTGCTCAACTGGCCGGCACACCCGGTCAACGCCAGCGCATGGATGGCGCTTGCCTATGTGGGCACGTTCTCCATGTGGGCCGGATTTTTTGCCTGGTACCGCGGGCTGGCCATGGGCGGCGCGCTCAAGGTAAGCCAGACTCAGTTGCTGCAACCGTTTTTCAGCATTCTGGCGGCCATGCCCCTGCTGGGCGAGCCGCTGGAAGTGATGACACTGGGCTTTGCGCTGGCTGTGGTGACTATCGTGTTTGTCGGCAAACGTTTGGCGGCAACGCCGGCACTTACAAACGTTGCACCCGCGCTTCACGGAGCCAAGCCATGACGAGCGCTTCCTGGGGCTCGACGCAACTATCAGGAAGCCAAACGCAACTACCAACTTTGGTACAGAGGCTTTCACATCGTTATTGCCGATGTGATCCGATCCTACGGCGATAGCGCCTTTTCCCACATCACCCCCAACGACAGAACAACACCGCACACAGGAGAAAATTTATGAGCGACGCAGACCACCGCACCCCCCACGCCACGCACTGGACGCTGGCGGCTCGCGCCGCAAAAATGAATCCGTCGGTGATTCGCGAGATCCTCAAACTCACGGAAAAACCCGGCACCATCAGTTTTGCGGGCGGCCTGCCTTCGAGCAAAACCTTCCCCGTGGCCGCATTCGAAGCAGCGTGCGCCAAGGTGCTCAAGGACGACCCCATCGGCGCACTGCAGTACGCCGCCAGCGAAGGCTATGGACCGCTGCGCGAATCGGTAGCACAGCAATTGCAGCAGCAAAGCAGTGCGGCGGGCCAGCACTGGAACGTCGACGCTTCCCAGGTGCTGATCACCACCGGTTCCCAGCAAGGACTCGATCTTGTGGCAAAGGTGCTGATCGATGCCGGCAGCAAAGTACTGGTGGAGTCACCGACTTACCTGGGTGCTGTCATGGCCTTCACGCCGATGGAGCCCACGGTAGTTGGCGTGCAAAGTGATGAACAGGGCATTGTGATTGACGATTTGGCAGCCCAATCCGAGAACGCACGGTTTCTTTACGTGTTGCCCAACTTCCAGAACCCGACTGGACGCAGCATGACCCACCAGCGCCGCGTCGAAGTGAGTGCACAAGCAGCAAGCACCGGACTGCCTATCCTGGAAGACAACCCCTACGGCGAGCTGTGGTTTGACCACGCGCCGCCAGCGCCACTGACCGCCCACAATCCGGATGGCGGTATTTATTTGGGCTCATTTTCCAAAGTACTGGCGCCGGGTTTGCGCATGGGTTTCCTGGTCGCCCCAAAGGCTGTCTTCCCCAAATTGCTGCAAGCCAAACAGGCTGCCGATTTGCACAGTCCCGGCTTTAACCAGCGCCTGATTCACGCGGTGATGCAAGACGGATTTCTCGACCGCCACGTGCCCACCATTCGCAGCCTCTACAAGGCCCAGCGTGATGCCATGCTGCAGGCACTTGCACAGCATTTCCCCGATGCACAGACAAACCCCGATTCCAACCTGACATGGAACACACCGGCGGGTGGCATGTTCCTGTGGGCGCGGCTTCCAGCCGGCATGAATGCGGTGGAGTTGTTGCCCCGCGCGGTGCAACATGGGGTAGCGTTTGTACCGGGCGCACCCTTCTTCGCTACACAGCCTGACGTACGCAGCATGCGGCTGAGTTTTGTCACGCCAAGTGTGGAGGAAATTCACCGCGGCGTGGCCGCTCTTGCGGCAGCCATCCGGCAATATCAGGTTTGAAATTCAGGAGCGCGATCATGTCTGAAACATTGCAACTCTGGGGACGCCTGAGCTCACTGAACGTTCGCAAAGTCGTGTGGGCGGCCCAGGAAACCGGCATTGCCTTTACCCGCAGTGACGCAGGCATGGCCTATGGGGTGGTGAAGACGCCGCAATACAGGGCCATGAATCCCAATGGACTGGTACCTACCTTGCAGGATGGGCAATGGGTACTCTGGGAGTCCAATGTGATCGTGCGTTACCTGTGCGCGCGCTACGCGCCGACCACCCTGTACCCGCAAGACCTGCGGCATCGCTTTGAGGCAGAACGCTGGATGGACTGGCAGCAAACCACGTTCAACCCAGCCGGCGGCACGGCATTTATCCAATGGATACGGACCCCGGCCGAGCAGCGCGACGTGCAGGCCATCGCAAAATCCGTCGCCGCGACCGAACCTCTGCTGCATCTGTTGAACGCGCACCTCGAACGTCGCGCCTACCTGGCAGGCGATTCCTTCACCATGGCCGACATCCCGCTGGGCTGCGAAATGCACCGCTGGTTCGGTTTGCCGCAGGCGCGCCCGGAGTTGCCCCACCTTGCTCGGTGGTACGCCTCGCTGCTCGCCCGACCGGCGAGCCGTGGCGTGTTGGACCTCGACTTGAGTTAACAAACATGCAAAAAAGAGCCTTTCAGCAAGTTGATGTATTCACTGCCAAGCCCTACTTCGGCAACGCCCTTGCCGTCGTAATGGACGGCACCGGTTTGAGTGACGCACAAATGCAGCGCTTTGCACGCTGGACCAATCTGTCCGAAACCACCTTCCTGCTGCCGCCAACAGCCGAAGCGGCCGCCGCAGGAGCGCACTACCGTGTGCGCATATTCACCAGCGCCTATGAAATGCCCTTTGCCGGTCACCCGACCTTGGGAAGCTGCCACGCATGGCTGCGCGCACAGGGCGCGGCCAGTGATGGCATGGACGTCATCATTCAAGAGTGCGAGATCGGGCTGGTAAAAATTCGCCGAAGTCGCTCAGCGCAGGGCGATCGACTGGCATTCGCGGCACCACCGCTGAGACATCGAACACCCTCTGAAGCAGACCCCGTTAGCACGCTGGCGCATGCCATGGGCCTGCAGTCGCATCAAATTTTGGCAGCCCAGTTTCTGGACAACGGTCCCAGACACTTCGGACTTCTGGTCGATCACCGCGACACCGTGTTGCAGCTCCAACCCGATTTGGCAAAACTGGCCGCTGCCTTGCCTGCGCTGGGCGTGACGGGCGTCGGATTGGCCGCTGTGGCGCAATTTGAGTCGCAGGCCCAGCCTGAAGACAGCAGCGCATCCCCTTTGATCCTGCGCTCCAACCGCGAGGCGCGCGCCTTCGGCAGCGGCATTCCGGTGGCGCAGGAGCCGGGTGTGGAAATCCGTTTTTTCTTCAGTGCAGACGTGCGCGGCGTAGGGGAAGACCCCGTCACCGGCAGTTTCAACGCAAGCATGGCGCAGTGGCTGATGGCAAGCGGTCAGGCGCCGCGGCAATACGTTGCAGCGCAGGGCACGGTGATGGGGTGTGAAGGCCGAATCCACCTTTCGCAAGACGCCGGCGGACAGGTCTGGGTGGGTGGCGATAGCACGACCTGCATTGACGGACACGTCACGATCTGAAAATTGGGTTCCAATCCAGCCCATGGGAACTTTGTATCTGGTACGCCACGGGCAAGCCTCTTTGGGTGCCGACAATTACGACCAGCTCAGCGAACTCGGTCACCGTCAGAGCGTGTGTCTGGGCCAATATTTCGCTCGACAGGGGCTGGTTTTTGAAGCCGCCATGACGGGCACCTTAAAGCGCCACGCACAAACCTGGCGCGGCATTGCCGAGGGCGCAGATCTGACCCATGAGCCACTGGCCTGGAATGGCCTGAACGAGTACGACAGCGCTGCCGTCATTGCCGCGATTCACCCCGAACCGCTGCCCAAACCGACCACACCTGAGGCAATCAGAAATCATTTTCGAATACTGCGTGCCGCTCTGGTGCAATGGGCCAACGGCGCAACCAGCCCCGTGGGCATGCCCAGCTATACGCAGTGGGTTCAGGGCGTAGCCGACGCGCTGGAGCACGTGAAAAGCAAGCACCAGGGCAACGTGCTCCTGGTGAGCAGCGGCGGGCCGATTGCCGCCGCTGTGGGGCTCATCCTGGGCACCCGGCCCGAGGCCACCATTGAACTTAATATGCGCATTCGCAATACGGCGGTGACGGAGTTTGCATTCACGCCCAAACGCCATTCGCTGCTGACCTTCAACACCCTGCCGCATCTGGACGGCCCCGATTACAGCGACTGGATCAGCTACGCCTGAACCGCAGTAGGCCTAAGGGAACCGTGGCAAGGGCATCTGGTGGACCTCGGCCAACAATTGCGCCAATCCACGTCCCGCAGCATCCACGAGGGCGCGGCCTTTTTCGGCACTTGCGGCTGCGGCGTTGCCCACTGCTCCTGCCGGGTTGTAGTCCTGTATTTGCCAGCCGAGTTTGGCGCTTTTACCATTACCCAAAACAGCAAAATCCTGGGCGCGTTGTTCGGATGCAGACGCAAAGTTTTGCGCGTGCGCCATCTCTACAGACCGGGGATCGAGGGCCAGCATCATTGACGTTTCCATGTCGCCGCCGTGAATTCCAAATCGGTGTTCATGGGCATCGAACAATGCGTTGAGATCCTCGCCCTGCGGACTGGTCAACGGCAAGCCGTACCAGTTCACACTGAAAACCAACATGCCAAACCGGGCGCGCAAGTCGCGGGCCACAATGTCCATCGCGCTGACCTGGCCGCCGTGCGCATTGAACAGCACCAGCTTGCGCACACCCGTTGCAGCGACGCTCTCGCCAATATCACTCCAGAGCCGGATCAGCGTTTCTGCCTTCAGTGTGAGGGTGCCTGCAAATGCGGCGTGTTCGGGGCTCAATCCTATGGCCTGGGTTGGCAAGAAAAGCGCCGGCACCGTGCTCTCGATATGCGGCAGAGCAGCAGCCACCACACCATCGACCAAGGCGGTGTCAACCCGCAGGGGCAGGTGCGGGCCATGCTGTTCGGTTGCCGCCACGGGCAGGACCGCAATCGTGCTGGCAATGCTGCCCGCCGACTGTCGCAAGGCGAAATCCCTGGTGGTCCAATCCGCCCAAAATCTGGAATCAGTGCTCATGCGTCATCACCAAGGTTAGTGTCCGGGCCAGTCAGCGGCAACACCATGCGAAAACACGCGCCGTGACCGGGTGGACTTTCGACCGTAATGCTGCCACCGAGCGAATTGGAAACAAGGTTGTACACAATATTGAGTCCCAGCCCACTGCCGCCTTTTCCGAGTTTGGTGGTGAAAAACGGGTCGAACACCTTTCCCAGATACTCCGGACTGATGCCCAGGCCATCATCCTTGAAGGTCACGACCACCCATCCCTCGCGCAACATACGGGCCTCGATAAAAATGTTGCCGTTGTTGCGCCCCTCGAGCCCGTGAATCACCGCGTTGTTCACCAGGTTTGTGACCACTTGACCGAGCGGGCCGGGGAAGCTGTCCATATCGATTTCACCCTCCACATCCAAATGCACCGTGTGGGTAGTTTTACGCAAACCCGGACCCAGAGTGACCAAAATTTCGGCCAGCATTTCCCTCAAGGAGAACTGACGGCGTTTCAGGCTGGTCTGGTCTACCGCGACTTGCTTGAAGCTGGCGACCAACTCGGCCGCATGGCTGAGCCCGCGCACCAGAATGCCCGCGCCGTTGCGCGTGTTGGCAACAAACTCGCCAAGCCTGCTGCGTGTGAGCCCTTTGGCCACTTCAGCCTCGAAACTGACGCACATATCGTCCAGGGTCGTTGCCACCGTCAGGCTGTTGCCAATGGGCGTGTTGAGCTCATGCGCAATGCCCGCCACCAGCGAACCCAGCGCTGACAGCTTTTCGGAACGCACCAGCTCGGACTGCGCGGATTTAAGGTGCTCGAGGGCTTCACTGAGCTCATGCGTGCGCTCGTCCACCCGCTTTTCAAGCCCCGCGTTGAGCCGCAGGATGTTCTCCTCGTAGCGGTACTTCTCGGTAATGTCGTCAAAGGCGAGGACGTGCAGCGCGTCCTGCCCCTGCCGGATCGCACGGCCGGACACTTCACACAAGAAGTCCGGCCCGCCCGCGCCGTCCACCATCCACGCGTGATACCGGTTAATGCTGCCGTCGCAGCCCAGGGAACGAATGATGGTTTCACGATCGAGCACGTTGCGCCATATACCCAGTTGCGATCCATTGCTGCCAATCACGGCTTCGCGCTGGTAGGCAAATGACTTTAACCACGCGCTATTGACCTCCACAAAGGTGTAGTCCTCAGACCCGTTACTGGCCACCGAAACAGACATGGGAACCGGCGTGGCTTCAAAAATCGCCGCAAATTTGACCTGGCTGAATCCCAATTCCTTTTCGACCCGCAGGCGCTCGGCGAGCTCATCCTGCAAGGCCAGCGTCTTTTGCTCATTCACCAGACCGAGCTTGTTGAGCGCGTTGCGCATGTCCTCCAGGCTGCGCGCCAACGCACCGATTTCATCGGCACGGAAATCTCCCAATGGCTGCTCGAGCTGTCCCTCGGCGAGACGTTGTGCGTCGCGTTCCAGCCGCGCCAGGGGTCGAATGAATCGCAGGTTGAACAGCCACCAGATTAGCGTGAACGATATGCAGACTTGCGCCAAAAGCGCCAGAGCCAGTTGGGTCTGGTTTCTCCAAAACTGCGCTCGCACGCGGGCAGTGCTCATTTCAATCACCAGAGAACCGATTCTGGTGCCGTTGAACACAATATCGCGCTGCCCGCGCAAGAGATGGGAATCCGATTCGCTGGTGGGTGCATTCACGCGATCGCCCGTCGGCTGGCGTACAAAAACATCGTGATGTTCGTCATACACCGTCACGCGCGCCACGTCCGCATTGCGCATGACCGCATTCACCAGTTCCTTGCCCAGAGGTGCGTCCACATTCCAGATGGCCACCGCTTCTCCGTGCGACAGTACATCGGCATATTGCGCCAATGGCGCCTCCACACGCAGGGCAATTTCACTCTGGTAGTTGTCCGAGATCTGAAAAATGCCAAGCACCAGCGCCGGCAACACAATACCGAAACCAACGCCCAAGGACAGGGCCAGTCTCAAAGACAGCGTGCGTTTGGCCGGTGACAGGGAAAAATCGGAAGACGACATAAATTTCAATGACCCGCGAGTATCGCGGGGGCAGGCGACACGTGCAACCGTATCATCGCAACATGACCAACAAGCGTATTCGCAACAGCCCGGGCGATACCTTTTACCGATGGGACGGCGACGTGCTGGTGGTCAACATTTTAGGCAAGCCGGCTTCTGTCAAAGACGCGGTTAACCAGCCCAAAGGCAATCAGCTCAAAGTGAGTGTCACAGCCACCCCCAAAAACGGCAAGGCTACAGACCACATGGTGCGATTCCTGGCGCCGCTATTTGGTGTTGCGGTTTCCGACATCGAGGTCGTGTATGGACGTGAAAGCGTGCACAAACAACTGCGCATCCGGGCTCCCCAAAAACTGCCCGATGTATTCTTGCAAAACCCTGAAGCAGGCTCCTGAGCCGCTTTAGCGGCGAAAATGCAACTCTTGGCCTCAGCTGGCTTATCCACACAGACCCGAGCGATGTCCTGTTTGATTTCTACTTTCCCCGCGACACTGCGCCATCTCATCTGCGCCGCTGTTGCAACAATTGCCGGCATTGCGGCGCAGGGCTTTAGCCCGCCCGTGGCGGCACAGACAGCACCGACTCTTCGCCTGGACGCTGGTGCCACAGCAGTGGTGCAAACCACGCAAGTCCGTGCTGAACTTCTGGCCCATGCGCCAGACGGCGTGGGTCCGGGCAAAACCGTTTGGGTCGGGCTGCAGTTGTCGCACCAGCCCCAATGGCACACGTATTGGATGAATCCGGGTGACTCCGGCCTGCCGACCCGGCTTGACTGGGACTTGCCCGCAGGCGTCACCGCTTCGGACATCCTGTGGCCGGTACCCCAGAAAATCGCTATTGGGAGCCTTGCGAACTTTGGCTATGAGGGTGTGGTGTTGCTGCCGGTGCGCTTGACGGTGTCGCCTGCCTTCAAACCGGGCGCGGCTGGCGTGCTGCCCGTGAAGCTGCATGCGTCCTGGCTGGTCTGCAAGCAAGAGTGCGTGCCGCAGGAAGGCCAATTCATAGTGCAGTTGCCACTGGAGGGCTCGACCGCATCGCATGGGGCTGATTTTTCAGGCGCATGGAACGCTGCGCCAACGTCGCTTGATAGCTCAGGAGCAGGCACAGCGCGGGCGACCATTGAAGGAAGGCAAATGCTGCTGCGCGTCGGCGGCCTGCCCGCAAACTGGCGTGGCAAAAGCATTACCGCAATGCCCGAAACTCCAGAAATCGTAGCCAGTGCGCGCACCCCGGAGAGCCATGATGCTGTGGTTTGGGGAGTTGCGCAACATGTCGGAACACAAGCCTGGTCCGAGGGCGCCCAGCCGGTCTGGTCGGCGCGGGTGTCGCTTTCGGACCTGCGGTCGGGCACGCCGGTCAGCTTGCCCTGGGTGTTGGCGTCGGGCGGCAAATCGCTGCGCACTGTTGCCACCATCGAGGGCGTCTGGCCGCCACCGAGCGAGCCTCAAGTGCAGGGCGCTGCGGTGGCCACCACTATCGTTGCCGTGCCTGGCGCCATGGACGCATCCGGCGGTTCCTGGTTGCTGGCTCTGGCCAGTGCCGTTCTGGGTGGGCTAATCCTAAACCTGATGCCCTGCGTATTCCCAGTCCTGGCCATCAAAGTGCTGGCCTTTGCCACTGGGCGCGGAAAAATGGCGGCGCAACACCGTCTGCAGGGGCTGGCTTACAGCGCCGGCGTGATGCTGTCGTTCGTGGCGCTCGGTGGGTTGATGTTGGCACTGCGTGCCAGCGGAGAACAACTGGGCTGGGGGTTTCAATTGCAGTCCCCCGCTGTGATCGCGGCACTGGCACTGCTGTTTACCCTGCTCGGACTCAATCTCATGGGTCTGATTGAAGTAGGCAACCTGTTGCCAACTTCAATCAGCAGCCTCCAACTGCGCCACCCACTGGCGGATTCGTTTCTGTCCGGGGTACTGGCCGTGGCCATTGCATCACCCTGTACTGCGCCATTTATGGGGGCCTCTTTAGGTTATGCCATCGCATTGCCGGCACCCGCGGCACTGGCCATCTTCGCTGCGCTTGGCGTCGGCCTTGCCTTACCGTATTTGCTGGCAAGCTGGTTCCCGCGCGTCGGGCAGTGGCTACCCAAGCCAGGGCCGTGGATGGAAACGCTGCGCCGCTTCATGGCGTTTCCCATGTGGGCCACGGTAGTTTGGCTCATCGGGATATCGGGGCATTTGAGCGGGGTCGATGGCGCTGCCAGCCTGCTGGGTTTCTTGCTGATCGTGGCGCTGGCCGCCTGGTCGGCACAGCAGCACGCCAGCAGCAAATGGGTGCTGATGGGCGTGTCCGTGTTGGGTGCCGTGGTCTTGGTGTGGTTCACCAATGCCAGTTTCCTGAAGTTGGAAGAAGCCCCCGACACGGCGCAGTCCGGCGCTTGGCAAACCTGGGCTCCGGGACGCGTTGAAGCCGCTCTGACGGGTGGTAATCCGGTGTTTGTGGACTTCACGGCAGCCTGGTGCATTACCTGCCAGTACAACAAGAAAACGACGTTGGAAAGCGCCGGGGTCATGGCAGAGTTCCTGGCGAAGAAAGTTCAACTGTTGCGGGCTGACTGGACGCGACGTGATCCTGCTATTACCCAGGCATTGGCAGGCTTGGGCCGCAGTGGTGTGCCGGTTTACGTTTTGTACCAACCCGGCCACGCGCCGGTGGTGTTCACGGAAATATTGGGCACCAGCGAACTGCGCACTGCGCTGGCAGGCCTGCCGTGACAACCGCGCTGCGTCCTGCTGACGCCAATGAGGCACAAACCGTTGCCCACATTCTCGCAAACTACCGCTGCGTCGCCGTGGTCGGCTTGTCGCCAAAAACGCACCGCGAAAGCCATGTTGTCGCGCGCTACATGCAAGCCCATGGCTGGCGGATCATTCCCATCAACCCAAACGCCAGCGAGATACTGGGCGAGAAAGCCTATCCGACGCTGGCAGCGGCGGCCGCGGCCGAGCACCGTATCGAACTGGTTGATGTGTTCCGCAATTCAGAAGATGTGCCGCGAGTCGTGGACGAGGCAATCGCCGTCGGCGCCAAAGCGGTGTGGTTGCAACTGGGCATTGAAAATGCCGCTGCAATCGAGCATGCACGGGATGCCGGACTTTGGACGGTACAAAACCGTTGTCTGAAAATTGACCATGCACGCATCGTGTAGAGTGCGCTGCAGCCCGCCAACTACAACAATGTCCAGATGACTTCCTCGAACCCCACCAACGCTTTCGCGCCGCTGCAAAACGACACATTCCTGCGCGCCTGTCTGCGCCAGGCAACCGACCACACGCCGGTCTGGCTGATGCGTCAAGCCGGACGTTATCTCCCCGAATATTGCGCCACACGGGCCAAAGCCGGCAGCTTCATGGGACTGGCGACCAACACCGACTTCGCGACTGAAGTCACCTTGCAGCCGTTGGAGCGCTATGCACTGGACGCCGCGATTTTGTTCAGTGACATCCTGACGGTTCCTGACGCGATGGGCCTGGGCCTGTCATTTGCGCAGGGCGAAGGTCCGCGTTTCGCGTCGCCCGTGCGTGATGAGTCGGCAGTCACACAACTTGCCGTGCCCGACATGGACAAACTGCGGTACGTTTTTGACGCGGTCACCTCCATCCGACGTGCGCTGCAAGGGCGGGTGCCACTGATTGGCTTCTCTGGCAGCCCCTGGACGCTGGCTTGCTACATGGTCGAGGGCAAAGGATCTGACGACTACCGGCTGGTCAAAACGATGTTGTACGCGCGACCCGATCTGATGCACCGCATGCTGGCCGTGAATGCGGACGCGGTGGCCACCTACCTCAACGCCCAGATCGACGCCGGTGCGCAGGCCGTGATGATTTTTGACAGCTGGGGCGGGGTACTGGCGGATGGAGCCTTTCAGACCTTTTCCATGGCCTATACCGCGCGCGTGCTGGCGCAGCTCAAGCGCGTAGGACCGGACGGGCAAGTGGTACCGCGGATTGTGTTTACCAAAGGCGGCGGAGCCTGGCTGACGGACATGGCGTCGCTGGACTGTGACGTGCTGGGATTGGACTGGACTGTGAACTTGGCGGCTGCGCGCACGCTGGTCGGTGGCGCAGACAACGGCCCCGGCAAAGCTCTGCAGGGCAATATTGACCCCAACGTACTGTTTGCACAGCCCGAACAGATCGCGGCAGAAGTCGGTAAAGTGATCGACAGTTTTGGCAAACCGTATGGCGGTAGCGGAACCGGACCAACACACATCTTTAATTTGGGTCACGGCATTAGCCAGTACACACCGCCCGAAAATGTATCCGCTTTGGTAAATGCGGTGCACCAGCACTCCAAACGGGTGCGGATGTAGCTCCTAGCGCGTCGCCTACCACGTTTTTGAGGCTTGTAAAGCAGCTCCCATCTAAACTTATGCACAAAAATGGTGGTGCGGCAATGCAGCAACGCGACGTCCTTCGTCTGCTCGCTACAAACTCCATAGCGCTCGTAAGTGTTTGATTCGTAAGGACTTAAAAGTTTGCCGGTTTTGCGGGCAAATCCACGAAAACCTTGAAAATCAAGGCTTTACAGTTGTCGTCGAGAAGATATGAACAAAGTTATCCACAGAAACCCCGGAGCGCATATAAAGTGTTTGTAGATCAAGGACTTAGGCGCAATACCTAAGGTTTACATCAACAAAAGACCTCAAGTTGGACCCCGTAGTACTTCCAGGACAGGACATCCCGACTCCGGGCGATTCCCGTTGGCTGTGCGTGTTGATACACTCCCCCGCCCACTCGGCACTTGGGCCAGTGCTCACTTATCGCAGTCCCACGAATTTGCCGACCGGCGCGCTGGTCAGGGTACCCCTGGGCAAACGCGATGTTTTGGGCGTAGTGTGGGACGCTGGGTCGGATGCATCAACCGGCGAGATCGACCCCGGGCGCATTCGCGCTATTTCCGGCACGCTCGAAGGTATTGCGCCACTGAGTGCACATTGGCAACAGCTCGTCAGTTTTACAGCTCGCTATTACCAGCGCTCATTGGGTGAGGTGGCGCTGGCCGCACTTCCACCGCAGTTGCGCGAGCTATCTCCCGCCCAGATGTTGCGCAGACTCAGACGCCCTGCGGCCAAGACCTTGCCAGCAACGGCTGCTCAGGACGTCAGGGATAGCGATGCCGCATTGAACGCCCCGACCCGTGAGCCTGTTCTGAGTGCGGAGCAATGCGAGGTACTGGCGCAAGTTGCGGTGCACCCCGGACCGTTTTTGCTGTTCGGCGCCACCGGCAGCGGCAAAACGGAGGTCTATCTGCAATGCGTACAAGATCTGCTCGCCGCCGACCCTCACGCCCAGGCCCTGATCATGGTGCCGGAAATCAACCTCACGCCGCAACTGGAGGCACGTTTCAGAGCGCGTTTTGCACCCCTTTATGGTGCCGATGCCTTGGTCTCATTGCACAGCGGCATGACCAATCCGCAGCGGCTCAAAGCCTGGATCAGCGCCCATGGCGGCAGCGCGCGCATTGTGCTGGGAACCCGTATGGCAGTGTTTGCGTCCATGCCGAAACTGCGCCTGATCGTGGTCGATGAAGAGCACGATCCGAGCTATAAAAGTTCTGAGGGTGCACGCTATTCGGCCCGCGACCTGGCGGTTTACCGCGGACAGCTCGAAGGCGCCAAAGTGGTTTTGGGTTCGGCCACACCGTCCCTGGAGAGCTGGTACCTCAGCCGACCAGCGTCAGAGGGCGGACGCTATCTGCGTCTGCACATGCCCTCGCGGATTGGTCAACTCGCTGCCTTGCCACTGGTGCGCCGCGTGGATATGAACCACCAACCGCGTAGGGCGGTATTTTCGCTGCCCTTGCTTGCGGCCATCAGGCAGCGTATAGCGCGTGGCGAACAATGTCTGATTTTTTTGAACCGCAGGGGCTACGCCCCCGTACTGCACTGCGCTGACTGCGGCTGGAAAAGCGAGTGCCCGCACTGCAGCGCTTTTCGGGTGTTTCACAAAATTGACCGCACCCTGCGCTGCCACCACTGTGGTTTTACCGAGCGCGTGCCGCGCGCCTGCCCGGCCTGTGGCAACCCGGACATTGCGCCCATCGGACGCGGCACCGAACAGTTGGAGGAACACCTTACGGCGCTGCTTAGTGATGTACGGCGCGCCGGTTCGGTAACCGCGCAATGTCCCGATGGCGAACCCGTGCGCGTTGCACGCATTGATGCGGACAGCACCCGGCTCAAAGGCTCGCTGGAATCGCAGCTAGCCGCCGTGCACTCCGGCGAAGTGGACGTGCTGGTTGGCACCCAGATGGTCGCCAAGGGGCATGACTTCCGGCGCATTACGCTGGTCGCCGCGGTTAACCCGGACGGTGCGCTGTTCTCGAGCGATTTCCGGGCACCTGAGCGCTTGTTTGGCCTGCTCATGCAGGCCGCTGGACGCAGTGGCCGCGATCCTGCCCTGGGTGCGCAAAGTGAAGTCTGGATTCAAACGTTCCAGCCCACGCATCCGCTTTATGCTGCTTTGAAAAAGCACGATTACCCCGGCTTTGCAGAGCAACAGTTGGCCGAACGCGCACAAGCCGCGATGCCGCCCTTTAGCGCACAGGCGCTGGTAAGGGCCGAGGCGCGCACCCAGGAAGCGGCGCAGGCGCTGCTCAATCTGGCACGCGAGGGCGCGCTCGATGCCACACAGGGTATGGCGGCGTGGGGGACAGATTGGGAAGCGTTGTCAACGCTGATCACCGTCTATCCGGCGGTTCCGATGTCCATTGCGCGCATTGCCAACATCGAGCGTGCGCAGATGCTGGTGGAAAGCCCTTCCCGCGCGGCGCTGCAAAAGTTTTTGGCGGGGTGGCAAAGCGTGTTGCACCATGCGCGCGCGCAACCCGCGTGCAAAGGAACGATCCGGTGGGCGATTGACGTTGACCCAGTGGCAATTTAATCAAACAGGCGCCGCCCACCGCACCTTCGCACCGGGCTGCAAGCCGGTAAGATGCGCGCCTGCCTCACCGCCCCTCCTGGGCCCAAAGTCCCTTTTCTGCGAACCCCTGTCCCACTGATGTCCTCCCCTGCTCCCCACGGCTTGAATACCGCGCAACAAGAAGCGGTCAATTACCTGCATGGCCCCTGCCTGGTGCTTGCGGGCGCGGGCTCTGGCAAGACGCGGGTGATCACGCACAAAATCGCCCGCCTGATTCAGACGGGCGTAGCACCCCGCAGAATCGCCGCCATCACGTTTACCAACAAGGCCGCTGCGGAGATGCGCGAGCGCGCCAAGGGACTGATCGGCAAAGCGGCGAAAGAGGTAGTGGTGTGCACCTTTCACGCGCTGGGGGTGCACATGCTGCGCCAGGACGGTGCCGTGGTCGGACTCAAGCCACAGTTCAGCATTCTGGACACGGACGACGTCACCAGCATCCTCAAGGATGCGGGCGGCACCACCGATGCGGCCACCGCACGGCAATGGCAATGGACCATCAGCGGCTGGAAAAGCGCGGGGCTCAATGCCGAGCGCGCACTGGCCGGGGCTACCGACGACAACGCGCGTCAGATCGCGCTGGTGATGGGGCGCTATGAAGAGCGCCTGAGCGCCTACCAAAGCGTAGACTTTGACGACCTGATCAGCCTGCCGCTCAAGTTGTTGCAAAACCACCCGGATATCAGGACACGGTGGCAAGGCCAAATGGGCCATGTACTGGTGGATGAATACCAGGACACCAACGCCACCCAATACGAAATGCTCAAGCTGTTGGTGGGCCGAGGAACGGATGGCGCACGCTTCACGGCGGTGGGCGACGATGACCAGTCGATCTACGGCTGGCGTGGCGCAACCCTGGACAACCTCAGGCGCTTGCCGCTCGATTTTCCGGACCTCAAGGTGATCAAGTTGGAGCAAAACTACCGCTCCACGGGTGCCATATTGCGGGCAGCCAACAATGTTATCGGGCCCAACCCCAAGCTTTTCCCCAAAAATTTGTGGAGCGACCTGGGCGAAGGTGAGCCGGTGCGGGTGGTGGACGCAGACAACGAAGAACACGAAGCGGAGCGCGCAGTGGCCCGCATCCAGAGCCTGCGCGCCAACGGCCTGACTGTGGTGCCGGAATTGCGCGATTTTGCGGTGCTTTACCGGGCGAATCACCAAGCCAAGCCGTTCGAGAAAGCGCTGCGCAAGGCCAACATTCCCTACAAGGTATCGGGTGGACAAAGCTTTTTTGACCGGGCCGAAATACGCGACCTGTGCGCCTGGTTCCGGCTGTGGGCCAACAACGACGATGATCCCGCATTTATGCGTGCGGTGACCACGCCAAAGCGCGGCATCGGGCACCAGACGCTCGGGGCGCTTGGCGGCTTCGCCAGCCAGTACAAGGTGAGCCTTTTCGAGGCGTTGTTCGCCGCCTCGCTGGGTTCCGTTTTAGGCGCCAAAGCGATCGGTAGCCTGCATGAGTTTGGTCGCTATATCAATGATTTGCAGTTTCGAGCGCGGCACACCGAGGGCTTTGAGGCTGCCGGCGTATTTCTGGCCGATTGGCTGAAAGAAATTGCATACGAAAAACACCTGATGGACAGCGAAGAGAGTGACAAAGTGGCGGCCGCCAAATGGGGAAACGTCATGGAATTTTGCGACTGGATGGCCCAACGCTGCGGCGGCCAGATCGGCGATGCAACCGGAGCCACCGGAGGTATTGAGCGTGAGGTAAAAAACCTGCTGGAAGTCTCCCAAACGATTGCGCTGTTGTCGACGATCAGCGAACGCGAGAAGGACCAGAACGTGGTTACTTTGTCCACACTGCATGCCTCCAAAGGGCTGGAATGGCCGCACGTCATGCTGGTTGGAGTGACCGAAGGCATGCTGCCCTTCAAAGTGGGGGAAGACTCCTCCGGCAGTTCACATGCCGCTAACGCGCAACAGCAAGACGCTTTGGATGTCCGATTGCAAGAAGAACGCCGACTGATGTATGTGGGCATCACGCGCGCGCAACGCAGCCTTGCGGTGAGCTGGACGCGGCGGCGCAAAAAAGGGCGCGAACTGGTCGCTGCGTTACCGAGTCGCTTTATTGCCGAAATGGCGCTCGACCAGCGCACCGTGAAAGAGGACCCGCGGGAAAAGCTGCGCGCATTGAGGGCCGAATTCGCCCTGAAAGCCAGCGCCAGTTCCGCCGCCTCAGCTGCGCACAAGCAGTGAAGCAATCGAGTAATTAAATAGTTCGCGCAGTCAGCGCAAATGGGTCGCCCGGGAAAAGCCCGATCCCAAATCGATTTCCGGCGCCCCGAATTGGCCGTCATGCAAGTCCGACAGTGCCAACATCGCCTGCACCGCGTCCTGGTTAAAGCCCACGCGCGACTGGCCCATGCCGTCACCCCCCGCCATGACCAGTTTGTTGATATAGGTTCCGCACTCCGGATAGCCCCAGAGTGTGCGTATGGTGTTGGCGATACGGGTGTGGTGGTGAGAAACAACGGCAAGCGCCTCTTCCCGCCGCTGCGCAGGCAACACAGCCCTGTCAGGCATCAGCCCTATTGGCATGGGGGCCGTAGGCAACTCAAAGTCCACCGCAGCAACCTTGACTGGCGCCTTGTCGGCCATTCCATTGGTATCAAAAAACTTGCTGAGCATCTGGCGCCGCCTTGTGAAAACCCGCCGAAATCAGACGGGTCCCGGAAAGGGGCCCGCCACCGAACTGTCGCAAAAAAAGATTGGCTCCTGAACGCCTAAGCACCAATCAGGAAAGATTCTTTGGATTTGCCCAGTGCAATTTCAGATGCTAGCCACTTCGGTGTCAATCCACGGCCTGACCATGTTTCACCGTTGGGCCCACGGTACTTGGCCGCAACCGGAGTGCTTGCCTTTTTAACCGCCTTGGCTACCTTCGCCTGACCAGCGGGACGGCCACGACCAGCCTTGCCAGCCTTGGCACCTTTGGAAGGCTTTGCAGTTTGCAAATCTTTCACCGTTATACCAAAGGCCTGCATCTTTGCCAGGATTTCCTGAACAGTACTGCTGAACTCTTTGGATTTTATTTCATTGGCCTGCTTTTGCAGTTTTTCAATCTGGGATTGAATATCGATGAGGTTATTCATAATATTTCCATTCATTTGCAGATATCTGCGTTATTGTTGCGTCACGCACCATATTCTAATGTGTTACGCCGTCAGTCCTCAATACCTTGATGAAGGTTAGTGCAAGAATTTTGCAGTCCAACAAAAAAGACTGTCTTTTTAGATACTCGGCATCCAAAGCAACTTTTTGGGGAATCGGCAACTCATCACGGCCGTTAATCTGTGCCCAACCCGTTAGTCCTGGCACTAGCGTATGCACGTGTGCCTTCGTTCGCAAATCAATCAAGTCAGCCTGGTTGAATAATGCCGGCCTGGGGCCTACAAAGCTCATATCCCCCACAACAATGCTCCAAAGTTGCGGAAGCTCGTCCAGACTGCTCTTGCGGATGAACCCGCCAATAGGGGTTAAAAACCGTGACGGATCCTGCAGCAAATGCGTTGCAACCGGGGGCGTTCCAACGCGCATACTGCGGAATTTCGGCATTTTGAAAATGACATTATTCCGGCCGACCCGGTCGGACCAGTACAGGGCCGGACCGGGCGATGTGAGTTTGACGGTTAGCGCAACCAAACCAATCGGGACTAACAACACAGTGCCAGCTATGGCCGCAAGACACAAATCGAAACACCGCTTTAAAGACTTGTACATGGTAGGGGAAAAATATCTAGGACTTTCCCAGCATGGCGTTCCGAATACCGTCTTCAAACGATACCGGCGGCGCCCAGCCCAAAAGTGTTTGGGCCTTGGTGATATCCACCTGCAAATTGCCGCACAATCGCTCGATCATAGCGGCCTTGCCGGTTAATCGCCCCGCTAACTTCAAGAGGGGAACAGGGACTGAAAACTGGCGGTCTGGCAACCCAATTGCCTGCGCCATGGTTCGCACAAGTACTGACGTGGAGACGTCAAATCCGTCGCTCACTAAAAATGTTTGATTTGCAGCTTTTGAATGGGATATACAAACTGAGATGAAATCAACCAGATTTTCCAACCCAATTAAACTGCGAGAGTTGTGCACCGCCTTTAAGGGTAGCGGAATACCGTGGCGAACCGCCTTCATAAGTGAAGCGAAATTGGCTTTGACGCCAGGGCCATAAACCAAAGGTGGTCGAATGATAACGACTTCCATAGATGTCTGCCGCGAGATTTCGGCCAATCCAAGTTCGGCCTCCCATTTGGAAATTGCGTAGGCGTCGAGCAAGGATGGTTTATCGGTCTCAGTAAAGGGCTTTCCCGGAAACGTCACCTCGCCATTTACTTTCGCCGAACTTATGAAAACAAAACGCCTTACTCCGGCAGCGGCAGCATTGCGCGCAATGGCCAGAGTGGCATCTACATTAACCTTGCGGAATTCCTGCAGCGGGTCTCCTGACGTTTCGTGCATGACATGTACGCGGGCGGCTGTATGTACGACACCGTCAAGATCCAGGAAAAACTCAGGGTCCGGCACACCGCCCGGCACAACGCATTTACGCACCCGCCTCATGACGACGTCTGTTTCTTGTCGCGTGATGGCAGTGACACCTATCCCAATTCGCTGGGACAACGCATTTACCAGTGCTTTTGCGACAAACCCGTTAGCGCCGGTAACACCAATGTTATTAACCGGGCCGCCGTACATACTGGGTCAAACGTGAGAAAAACTTGAAGTAAAGAAACTTTGGCCAAAAAAACCTGAGCCCGAGGCTACGCAACGCCATAGCAATTTCCCGGTTTTGGATGATGATATTCGTCAAATTACGGTTGGTGGTGCCTCCCATCCGCATTTTTATGAGTACCTCCGGAATGTAAATGCTTGAAACTTCATGCCCCGCCAAAAAGCGAGCCATCAACTCGACGTCGGATGCAATGGAGTATTTAAGATTGAACGCACCGAATTTTTGATAAACGGAACGTCTTACAAAAAATGTAGGATGCGGCGGACACCAGCCTTTTTCGAACAAGCCTTTTTGATACTGGCAAGATCTCCAGTAGCGCACCGTCTGGTGGATGTTATCCTCTTCCACGTAGCAAAGGTCACCATAACAGCTATCGGCGCCTGTTCGTTGCAGCGCTTCAACTGCCGTTGCTACGGACTTATCAGATGCATAAAAATCGTCTGCGTTTATGAAGCCGATAACATCACCCGTTGCCATGTTAATGGCCTTATTCATGGCATCATAAATACCTCTATCACTCTCGGAAACCAGAATGGCTACGCGCGATCCATTGGACTTGATAACGTCCAGCGTGCCGTCACTGGATTGACCATCCACGATGATGTGTTCAATGTCAGGATGCGTTTGTGCAGCCACCGAACGCAGAGTATCGGCAATAGTCTTCGCTGAGTTGAAGCAAACGGTGATGACTGACACTTTCATGCGATTAGTATCTGATAATTCTTTTTAGATTTTCTTTGATAAATCGCGGAATATAGGTCTGAACCCAGCGCCGCGAATAGACCTGCGCATGGGACTTCATTCCTTTGGCGAAATCTGGCCAAATTGCCCGCACCGATTCGACGGTCTGCGTCATCCTTCGCTCATAAATGCTGTAAATGAGGTCCGGGGCAGGTTCTTCCTTGGCATAGTAAGGCGCCAACCGGTAGTAGGTACCATCATCAAGCAACTGAAACTGGTGAAAATGGTAGAAAATTATTGGCACGCCGTTTACCAGTATTTTTTGATCAGCCGTTTTTGTAAACGTGCAGGATGCGTAGTTCCAGGGCGCTACTCCGACGCCAGCATGCTCAATAATACGGGTTTCAGGGAAATCATTTGGCCAGCTGTCGAGATATTTTTGATCCCCCATCTTCCCATCTTCAAGACGGTCATAACACCAATCCAGACACTGATTTTTCCACCGTTCAAGGCAACGCATCCCCTGGGCATTGCGGCGAAACCCAACCCATTGCACACAAAACCGACCCTTAGATTCAAGATGTTGCAGGCGGGTAATAAATCGGTGCTCCGTAATTGCGATGGACGCATTGGCCATCTCGTCAAATATGGGTTGTACTGCAGAAAAGAACATCAAGTCGGCGTCGAGGTACGTGATTACGTCAACCTCCGGGTGATTTTCCATGACCCAATATGTAAAAAATGACGACATCGTCCAGCAATACTCCGCCGTATTGCGACCTTTTTTTACATCCAGTGCTTGAGCATTTTCCACCTGGGACAATGCAACGCAGATTACAAAATCCATTTTCAATGAAGCAAGGGCTTCGGCAGCTAACGTGTCCATGCAAAGGACAAAGACAACTGCTTCTGAGCAATTGACTTTTAGAGACGTCAGCATAGTGACGCCTTTAAACAAGTAGCCACTATCAAAAAGCGTGCAAAAATATTTTTTCACGTATGCTGCACCTTTGTGTTTTTGCTTTCGACCAAAGCTTCCACTCCCAGGTCTGAAACATCGCTGACGCGTTCAGCCACGACCAGTTGGTCGAGATACATATCCTGATTTGCCGGCAACAACTTCCCAGCTAACGAGCCCACCAGTGATATCGGAGCATGCACGAAGATACGAGTTATCACTTTGAATAGAATATTTTTGCTGTTAAATATCTTAAATAGATAGGCATTGAGTAATTGAAACAGAACTGATGCATCACCCAGCAGCCGTTTTTGCACCAGGACGCGAAAACCATTCCGCTCAAGAAGGGCCCGCAGTCCGAACGTTGTATATC
>Ga0075019_10000385_pt1 | contig 25354 bp, 19 predicted proteins | sample ColStrG_CSR_2013_FD_71473 | JGI IMG/M metagenome (GOLD analysis project Ga0075019, IMG submission 71473) | Freshwater sediment microbial communities in response to fracking from Pennsylvania, USA - Cold Stream Run_MetaG_CSR_2013 | ecosystem: Environmental > Aquatic > Freshwater > Creek >...
ATGATGATATAGTCAAAATTTTATCTAAAGCAATTGATAATGATTTAAGTTCCGACCATGGTGCATTTGTAGAAAATATTAACCATGTAAAAATTGGTCAATATTCTATATTTAATTTCTCATGTGAAAACATTTACATTAAGGATAGAACGGAATTAACTATTCCTGTTAATCCAGTTGGTGTAAAAAATACAGCTTTAACTAATGCTCTATTTAGTGATGGTAGTAATGGCAATGTAGATTTATCTGATTATGTACTAGTAGTTAGGAGTATATCTTTTCCTAATAGTGAAAATCAAATAGATCAAATATTCTCAAATATTAAGAGATTAAACGATGATGGTAAATTGGAAAACAATTACGATTTACGCGTTATGTTTGATAATCTTAAAAGAGAAATAACTAAAGAGGGTGTAGATAAACATTTAAAATTTGCTGGTAGCAATACTTCACCAATTAATTTTTCTGTTTGTTATTTAGTTAAGGTAAGTAACGTAGTAAACAAGAAGATAATTAGTGGACATATAGAAACTTCTAAAGTATGTGAGATATCTAATTTGCTGAATGCAAATAGAGATATGAACACATACAAGTATGGTGTTTATTATCCACAATTAGATTTGGTTATATCTAGTGCTCCTAATATCCAAATGGTTATTGACCATCCAATGTCACAAGTTAATTTAGACATATTTGGTTTTAGTACACATGAACCAGTTTACGAAAATGGTAATGGCAGGATAATAAGTGATGATACACACGGCAGCACACATAGCGTGATGATATCTGAACCAATACGTAGTAATCAAGTAAATTACACTATTTATACAAAAAATAATAATGTAAAGTACTATAGGTATGATAAGAATTTAGAAGCAGTATTTGATATCAATAGTATCTTATCACCAACAGGTGAAGAATATCTAGAGATTCATAGAAATCAAACCATGGAAGAAAAGTCTTCTGGTGGAGATGTACTAGCTAATAAAATAAAACAAAAGATAGACTTAGAAGAAGCTCTTGAAAATAAATTAGTCCATACTACTTACGAGTCAGCTATGGCACTTAAACACTTCAAAGAGAACGAGTTACAAATAGCAGTAATGAATACTGATTTGGATAAGTACAAATTAAAGACTAACCAGTTGATAAATGAAACATCCAAATTAGAATTAACAAAAGAAATTGCAAAAATAGAAAATCAGTCAAAGATAGATAATACCTTAGCTGAGAAACTAATGATGGATATGAAACAAGAAAGGTTATTAACCGAGCATAAAATGGAACTCATTAAATCTAGACTTGAAGCAGAAGCACTAGATCGTAAAGAGAAACAAAATGCTATTGATCATATGTACTCTTTAAGAGAGAAAAGTAATGAAGGAACAATCACTACACTGAAGTTTGGTGTAGGCGTCTTAACTGTTGTTGGCGCAGGTATTGTGACTTATGGTAAATTTAAATAAATTAAATTTAATTTGATATGTAAATATTTTGTTTTATGAAAGTATGTTAAACATTAAATTGGAGAGTAAAGTGTTTCCACCAGTACTTCGTAATTTTATACAATCAAAAATACCAAAGCTTAACCCTTTATTAGCGAATGGCTTAGCAGTAGATAGAATCAAAGGTGCGGAAAGATACATCCATGAAACATTCGATGAAACATTCAGACCAGCACCACAAGGTGTAACGTATACTGGATGCGAAAGATGTACACCAAGAGAAGAGTTTAAAAAATCTGTTGGTGGTGATAAAAATAAAGAATTAGTAGATATTGCGGTATCTGACTTATTCATGATGAAATATAATTTTAGTTTTAATGGGGAACCATTACAAACAAAATTTATTTACCTACCATTTGTACGACAAGCAGGTATCATTCATCTGAGTGGTACCAAGTATGCAATTACTCCTGTATTGCATGAGCGTGTACAAATTATGCCTAATGCAGTGTTCGTAACACTCATAAAAGCGAAAGTAACATTTAATCGTATTAGCTATAATTACTTAGCGGATAATCAACGCATCATCTCACAAGTAATTCATAGCAAGCTATATAATAACTTACCTCCGAATTCACCAAGTAAGTATATACGAGCTGTATTTTCAAATTTACATTATTTACTTTGTAAGTTTGGATATACTGAAGCATTTAGAAAGTATGTTCATCATGTACCTATCATTGGCCCAGCAAGTGATGTCAATGAAGATAACTATCCAGATTCAGAATGGGTAATTTGTAAAAGTACAAGAGCAAAACCAAAAACATATACAAGAAAAGACTACGAACCTACTAATTTACAAATTGCAGTAAGACGTAGTCACTTTACCCCATTGATGAAGTCTTTCATTGGTAATCTTATCTACATCATCGACCACTTCCCACATCGCATAGATACTAGCATGTTGGAGAGTACAGATATGTGGAAAACATTATTAGGTCACTTACTATGGTCTAGTGAAGTTGGTGAAGGTAAACTATGCGCTGATGTCCATGATCATATTGTATCACTAGATGAGTATATGGACTCACATGCAGCTAAAGATTTTCTTGATATGGGATACAGACTAACTTCTCTATATGACCTACTATCTTTAACGATTGATAAATTCAACGATTGGGTAGTGCATGGTCAAAATAGAGTAGCATCACTATACGATAAAGATTTATCAATATTGTATAGAACTTGTTATGACATCACATCTGCTATTGTAAATACTTACTTTACAATTACTAAAGCTAATAAAAGACCATTAGAAATTAAGAAGGTAGATGAGATTCTTAAGAAGTTTTTAAAACCAGGTATGATTTTTAAATTATCTGGAACCAACCATGGAGAAGTATCAGTTAAATCCATCGTTGGTGATAACTATGCAGTAATTGCAACACATAATGTTACACAGCAGGCTGCAACTACTAAAACAAATAAACGTCAAGGTAGTATAAAATCAGAGAATCAGTTAGACGCTAGTTTGGCAGAAGTATGTAGTTATGGTTTTATGCCAAAAAGTGACCCAACTGGTAGAGATAAGTTAAACTTATTCCTAAACATCTCTCCAACAGGTAGAGTACTAAGAAATGAAAAGTATATTGATCTATTAGATAGTATACAGAAAAACTTAAGACCAAGCCTAACAGATACTATTAATCCTGACTCACCTATCAGTTATGAGATGGTATCTAATGTATTACCAGAAATGGAAATAGCAGAAGTAGATAAATCCACGATAGAAAGCGAAGACGATTAATATAACATGTGGGCAGCAATGCCCACATGTGACTCAGTTAAAATAATTATAGTCGCATATTACTATGTTGAGTATTCTATAGTGTTTTATATAATATAAAGGGTGTTTTAAATGAATCACGACGTGAATAACCTTATTTGTAATCCAATAAATATTGGACAAAATAATTTACCTGTTTGGTATACACCAGGTAATTTAGGTTTACCATCTGGCACTGAAAACCTGATTAATGTTGTCACTTATAATTTAATTGCCAATATTCAGCAACCTCAACAGTGGACACCATTCCGTGTCTATCTGTATAACCAGATGATAAGAAATGGCTACAATAATTCAGATTTTGCATCTTTCGTAAAGACAGTATGTGCTGTTTGCATTGTTAAGCAAGTAAGTAATGTACAGGCAGTATGTGCACAAGCAGTGGGTTCAAAAGCAGCATGGAATGCAAGTGTTGATCAAGGGCTTAGTTCTCTGATTAATCAAGCAAACCAACAGAATGTACTAAATGGTATTGCGACGTGGCAAGATGCTTTGCAAATGTCAATCAATTATGATAACCAGCAAAACATGTACCAAAATAACATGGGTGGGGCAAATGCCTTTGGTATACAGAATGGTAGTGTCAGATCTAATTGGAATAACAATGGGTCTAACAATGGATATAATGCACAGCCACAAGTCAATACATTCGACCCTAATTCACTTACTAATAACCGTGTACCAAGTCTGAATAACTCTTTACCACCTGTAGATAATACAAACGGATTGGGTTTTGGATCATGGAATAGAAGTGAACAGAAGCAAAATAATACATTTGATAATGAAGTAGTATCAAGTAAATTATACCGTGCTTCCGATATGCCGCAAAACAATGAAGTATTTGATGTGTTTGCACAAAAAGAAACAAGAGAGGATAAAGAAACAATCTCTGAATTCTTAAACCCAAGTAAATTAATAGAACTACCTGTATCCAGATATAGTTTTATTGAAAGCCCGTCCATTGTTTATTCACCTAAATATGGGCAACGTGTAGTAAAATCCAACGGAGTAATTACCAAACTTATCAAAGGAGATAATATGGATATTGAACGTCACTTGAATTCTTTACATGATATCAATTCTAGAGCACCAGTAGCTAGTAATGAGAATCAAATTACAGTAGCTCCTAACCCTGATACAACAATTGATTCAATCAAAGTAAAAGCCACAGAAGAAATGATTACTGTTTCTTTGCAAGGTGTTGACTTTAAAATTGCTGTCTCTACAAAAGAAGATATTCCATTAGTTACATCAACAAGTGAGTTAGAACCAGGCTTTAATGCTCACTGCTATAAGAATGGTTTACTTGGTTCATTTAGCCAAGCAGCCATCGCTACCCATGTGACATTGGTAAAGAAAGACAAGTACGATAAGATTAAAGAAGTTTTGTCTCAAGGCGGAACAAAACATACTTTAGCACAATGGCGTGGACTCATCACTGATCTAAAAGAAATTGATTCAGATGTATTTGAATTCATGAACACCCAATTAACAACATACGTTAATAATTGGATCACTCGTCGTGGCATTCTTATTACTATTGACGACTTCTGTTCTGACCTACTCGATCTTGATACAGCATTGCGTAATAAGATTGACGTAAGTATCGGCAAATCAAACTATGATGACTTCTACTTAGGTATGCATTCTTTACCTATGAAGTTCGTTGATCACGATTCAAACGTGTATGTTACATTCTGCACTAATTATTCAATTGTTAGTGATGAGAACATTTCAGTTGATGAATCAATTGATGATGTGCCAGTTATCTTTAATGAGATTTCAGATATCCTCTATCTGAATATCAGTTCAAAGAAATTAGATATCAACTATGACGGTAAAGTTGGTTTCTTGATGGCAAGTACTACACCTGTTTTATATCATGCGTTGTATACATTGATGAAAAGTAGTAATAACATTAAGTTGATTACATCTGATCGTATCAAGTATATGTGCTGTGCAAGTCCGTATGATAAAGAAACAATTCTGATTAGTAAAATCTAATTAAAGCAAACATACTCCACTACCAATTGGTAGTGGAGTATGAATGTTTCTTTTTTTTAATAGTGATTATGTAGGAAAGTTTTCGTTATCCTCATTATCATTATTTTCATTATTACCGCTATCATCGGGATTGTCTTCAGGAGTATCATCAGTACCAGTATCTTCATTAGCCTCTGGTTGTGCCTCAGTTCCTTCGCCATCCCCACCATCGTTACCACTACCAAAAGTATCATCATCATTAGTAGTAGAATCGTCATCTGTGTTACCAGACGTGTCATCAGTTGATCCAGTATCACTTCCTTCTGATGTTGTTGCATCACCTAATTTCTTAACTGCATCTAATCTAGACTTTAGAGTGATACCAGCTTTTGTCATTGCCTCAATATGTCTTTCTGCTTCTTCAAGAATATTCAGACAAGGATCACCATTTTCACGCAAAGTAATAAGTTCTGCTAACTCTGGAAGAATGTTTTTAGAAGCCATGAACTTACGAGTCATGAGTGCTTTAATCATTGCTACATAAGCTGAAATTTGTCCAGCTACAGCACCACTTGTATCTTCTGTCATGAAGTCAGAATTTATATAAGCTGCAATACCTGTATCTAAGCTATCTTCGTATGCTTTCAATTCTTCAAGCTGTTTCTCAAGTGTAACACTCGGTGGTTGTGGTAACTCAAGTTTTAGATTATTGATAAAGTCATTTAATACTGCCATTACCAATAATGCTTCATTGACTTCTTCTGTTAATTGTTCTTCATCAATTGTAGGAGCTAAATCAGTAAGTTTAACTTTAATAGCTGATTTGTTACTAACAATCGCTTCTCTTAATTTAGATAATAATCCATCATCAGATCTGATAACTTGTGCATGATGCGTCTTCAACATGTTTACAAATTTAGATTGATAAGTCATTGCTTGTTTTATGAATAAAGTATTATTCATAATACTAGTAACAGCAAACTCACTATTGAATGAGTTATCAACCATCTCAGGTGGAATGCCAAATGCTAATGCTGACATTTTTCTTAGATTATCACTCAATGCCTCATCTGACTTTACAATAGAGCTTGATTTATTTTCAAAGTCAATTGACGTAGTAGGTAATTTAGGATTGCCTTCAAATTCCCATTCATAACCAGCACGTTGAATAAACGTGATAATATCAGCAGGATCAGATACAGACATTGGTAAGTTAATGGCTCTAGATTTTACAATCTCATCCATCAATATCTCTGCTGTCTTCATTGGGTTAGGATCTGCTTCATCAATATGAACTTTAGCTTTAGTTCTACCAATACTATTCTTAACAGAAGCCATAATGTCATTAAACATTAATACTACTCGTAATGTATTAATAACTGAGATTCCATCTAGAATAGACTTACCAATACCATTCTCATCATAATCAAATGCCATGTAGGTAATATATTCAGCAGGAACGTAAACTAACTGTGTATATTGATTAGCATAGAACCTAGCTAACATGATATTGTAGAAGTCAGAGTTAGTGGCAATACCCACATTAGTAAGACCAGTACCATTCTTAACACGTTCGATTAGATCACGTTCTACCATTTCTGAGTATACTTGCGAGATGTAATCAATAGACCTACCCATTTTATTAGCAGTAGCGTGCAGATTAGAATCAATCTTTTTAATAATGTCAGAACCAACACCTTGGTTAGCTCTAAGATTATTATCCATATTGGTATAATGCACCTGATTACTTGCTAAATCTAATATGTTACCATTGTTATCATTTAGAATGAAGTACCCAATGTGTTTAGTAAAATCACCTGGCATATGAACAGGTAAAACAGATTCACTAGGGCATGTAACAATTAAAGGTGCACCGATTGACTTACGCTTAAAAGTATGACTATTAGGAATAGCCACTACTTCTTTTAAACTATTATTACGTACACGGTTAAAGATGGCTCTATCAGCCTGTCTTAATTTTGCACCTTCTGACATTTCTTTCTTAGCATTGAAACTCTCAACACCAAGTGCAACTAAACTCTTCTCACCATTATTCCTAATGACCTCTACTCTGTCCATTGCCATATTCTTATGTAAGTTAGGCAATTTAAAGACATCTGGATTATCTACAACAGATACATACTTATCATGCTCTAAGAAACCATCAGCAGTAAGATGCATACCTGGTGTAGCAGAAGCAGTATTCATTCTTTCAAAGAATAAAGATTCAGTAGATACTCTTTTATTTTTATCTTCAGAAGGTGGCTTATAACCCTCACCAAGAATGTTCAAGGATTTAATATTTCCCTTACTATCAAATAAACTTTTAATTGCAAAAGACTCAGTAGAGATGTTATCACCATTGATTACTGCATCAATAGCTGACTCTGGTAAAGTCATAATAACATGTGAACCTTTGATAGCAACAATATCAGTTAAGATGTTAGTTAATTTATCTTTTATATCGTATGTCTCATTAAAATAATCTTCGATTATTTGAAGCAACATAGCGGAAAGTTCAGATGCTACTAAATTATCAGGACCAGAGTAAGCAATGTTGGTAGTTAGCATATCCCCAGGTGAGATAATAGCAGGTATCAAGATGCTTAAACAACGTTTTAGATCTGGTAATAATTCTAATATTTTTTTATTATCGTTATTCTGTCTACCACGTCTACCTGCGATATTTAACCAGTCTCCTCTGACTAGTTCGATGTTCTTTTCACCTTTCTCACCAATTCGAGTAGCAGATGGTAAGCGATAATTACGTATTGCTTTTGAGAGCACACTAACTAACGAAGCTGGTAGTGTTTTCTGTTGTACTGGTTTTTCATCATTCGCCATTTTATGTTCTTCTCAATTTAAAAATAGGATTATTATGTCAGCTGTAAATAATAGATATGATATCTACGTAGACCGCACTATTCAATTAGCTGAAACAATCTGTGTTCATTTACCAGATGTAGCCGATGCTATCAATCAAGACTTGTACTTAAAAACTTTACAACCAGTAACTAGTCTAGATAAAACCACATGGAAATATTATCAGAATATTTGCGGACAATATTATATTACTGATAAAGTAATGTATGTTACCTCACTAGATACTCAAGAGCAAATTGTTTTCAATATTGAAAACTTATTAATACATGTAGAGACATGTAAGGCGTATCAATATAATAGTCGACATTACAAAGATTTGGTATTGACTTATCCAGATCAAGAAATGCTTATATTGGGTATATTATACCCAGCAGATATGCAGACAGCAATCAATGCAAAAGAAGGCCAGATATTATCTTATCCTGGTTTCATGTTGGATGATAATGAATATCAGTTAATTCCTAATTTACAAAAATGGATTTATAACTATATATTCAGATGGATAAATAAACAATATACAGTTACTGATAACTTATATGTTGCCAGTTATATATCTCAATTGTTTTTACATATGGTTCCAGCCATCTATAATATCAGGTTAGCTGCGTGTCATACTAATAATGCAAACAGTTATCACGTGATAGAATACTTGGCTAGTCATAATTATCTCAATACTGATTATGACTACATGAATGATTACCAAAGAATGTTTTTCTATAGAAACATCAGGGTAATTGAGCGTAATGCCGGTATGCAAAGTACGTTTGATTGGTTAGTTCAAAATGTAATGTCAGAACGTAACTTACCTCTTTATGAGTATAATGCAAAACATAGTATAACTGCAAACACTGGTAACGATATATCTAATTTATTACCAACACCTTACTTTAGTAGAAACAGTATTAGTGGATTCTCTGATGCAGGTGTAAACGATTATAGCTTAGATCATGTATTAACGAACACTGATTTATTGGCTAATGAAAATACTTTAGAACATCAGTATAATGAAAAACAAATTACTGATAAGCTAACATTGTCTAAATACGACAATATGCAAACTAAGATATTGGAATCTAGTGTAACTGATTACTCACAAGTAGCACCAGTTTCATTAGTATCTATACTTCTTAACCATTGGGCTTATTTAGCCTTTAATGGTACTTACACGGCTGTCATACCAGTTACTATGCCAAATGCTGAAGTAGTCACTATGTCAGCTAAAAATGCCTTTATATTGTATTCTTATATATTGCATAAGCTAGTTGGTAAAGATCAGGATTATCCATCTACGTTTGCTTGTATAAGAGTAGTTAATAACAAAAATTTTGATTATTCAAAAATAGCAAGTATCACTGATACTAAGTATACTGACCCAGTAGTAGCTAAATACATAGTTGATCTTATTCCACAGATTACTCCTATGTTGTCAATAGACTCATTCTATAATCAATGTAATTCTATTTACAATGCTATTACACAGCAGTACTTCTTATACAATAGCTATAATAATGCAATTGAACGTGGAGAGTTAAAAGCAGTTTCTTATCTACCATTTGCAGACGTGGTAATTGATACTGGAATTAATTCTACGAATGTATTAGAGTGGCTAGGTGGTTTAAACTTAGACCTTAGTATCTATACAGGCGATCAACTAAATACGCTAATGAATAATATAGCGGAATCAGCACTAGGTTTAGATTTAAATGTAAATATTACCTTACAAGAAATCCAAACTGCAATGATTGATGTATTCTTAAAGTTATCATCTTATTCTATTCAGATCATGTCGAATAAGAATAAACCTGACTTAACTTTAATTCCATGTGATTTTATTTCTGTCAGAGAGATAAAGAACTCTATTGCAGAGGCAATTACAATAGACGATGATGACCTAACTATTGTTAGTCATAGTTATAAAACTGCTAGAAATATAGATTTACAATTACCAGAATTAATTAAATTCAGTAATTTGAAAAATAAAGAAAGATCTATAATAAGTATGCCAATAGATAATGTGGCAGTATCTGTTCCAACTAACAAATTGGACTATGGTACATTCAGTATACTTCTACCTATCTATGATGTTAGTATGACATCTGCGATTATAAATAAACCTACCAATTAAGGACAAGACATGGAAAATATTGTTAATACCGCTTATGCAAATCAATTAGCAACTTGTAAAAAACTAGGCAGACCATATACCATTCAGAAGTTTACAACTATGAATGAAAAACTTGGTCTGAATGCAAATGCAGCTTTACAATCAGGAAAATATCCAATTACTCAGTACTATGCAATTGGCGATGGTGGTCATACATTTGTAGCTAGTACTAATGGCGGTAATCCTACAATCATGCCTTTACAACATGAAGCAGATGATGCTAATCTATTCCATCAGATTCCATTCATTTTAAGATTACCAACAAACGATATTGATCCTACGACGATGAGTAACTACGCAATGCGTGGTACATATGTTACACCAGATGGTACAACATATATCGCTTACTGGTTACGTAGAATTGATTTATCTTCCACTAATCCAGAATTACAATTACGCTCAGTTGTAAATGGTACCACATCTGTAGATGCCTTTGTACCTACTTCTGAAAACTTGAGTCCAGTTGCTAATAAGCTTGCAGTAACTGGTGTCAATACTATCAGTGGTAATTATATCTGTAGTTCTGCACAAGTTGAAATGGATATGTCTGCATTCGAGATTGCAGAGTTAATGAACGTATTTAACATTCTCTATGGAAATACTAACTCAGCTATTATTTCAGAAATGTTATTATGCAGTGGTGTAGACTCCATTCAACAAATTACAGTAGGCACCGCTACTATTAACTTCAATGATGCTATCTGTGTGCAAGCAGATACATTCATTTCTGACTTTAAATTACTGAGTTATGATAACGCTGGGATCACTAGACTCTTAGATATTGGATCTAATGCCCCTATTATGTCCATTAGTTAACAAAACAAATATATACACTACCAGTAGTTACTGGTAGTGTATAAAGAGAATGAACATGATACAAAATTACTCAGATAACTATTGTTGCATAATAGGTATTGACCCAGGTAATCAAATGGGTATTACTCTATTGTGGTTTCATCCTATTAGTATGGAGATAATTAGGATAGAACCAATGACATTAAATCAAGATAAGTTAACGGTCAATGATAACCATATACAGTATCATGGAATCAGATTTGCTAAGAACATGGCACTTCGTGATGCACTGAGAAATTTATTCTGTACTTATTGGCCAGTAGCAGTAGTAAGTGAATCACCATTCTTTAATAGATTATCTCCTGGCTCATATGGGCCTTTATTAGAAATGGTATTCTCAATTAGGTTAGCTGTTAGCCTATATGACACTTGGATGGGGTTAGATGTAATTCCACCATCTAATGTAAAACAAGCATTAGGTGCAAAAGGTAATTGCGGTAAACCAGAAATGATCACTGCTTTATTTAATAATGTAAATATTACATCAAAATTAACTAGACCAGTGAATGAATTAAATGAGCATGAAATCGATAGTATAGCAGTGGCATATTCTAGATATGTTCACTATCTTAATACAACGTGGAAAAAGAATTAGTAATAGGAGAGCATGATGAATTATTTTTTTAAAGTTATTGGAGCTTGTCTACCGGCTTCTATTGAAGAAGCTGGTGGTAAATTAGTAGTTACGTTAGTAACTCTATTAATATTAGCCCTTGGTGGCTATGCATTTGTAGAGTATGAAATAGATACACATGTAAAAGCAGCAACTAATACATTGTCTATTGCTTATGACGCAAAGATAAAGGCTGCTAACGAGCAACACCAAGCAGATCTTAAACAAATTAGCGATGCTAATTTACAAGTGGTTCTTGCACAAACTACACTGAGTAATAATCAAAAGGCATTAGAACAAATAAAAACTACCGTAGCCGAGAACAATGCTAAGCTCGCAAGTGATAATACTGCATTGAGAAATAAGTTAGCTAAGATTAAACAAGATCCTAGACTTAATGAGCAAGAGAAGGATACACAAATGAGTGAAACTGTTATTGATGATATTAATAGTTTCCACTGCGATATTATTGAAACCTGTGAGGTCAATCATGAAGAATAAAATCTTTCTATTATTTACACTCCTTATTACTGCACTATTAGTTGGATGCAATACACCAATTGTAGTTCCAAATGTACAGACAACTAAGTATGTAGATAAGGCAGTATATCTGCCAGTACCTAGTCAATACTTAGTGCATTGTACAGTAGCAACTAAACAAATTGATAAAGAAGCTTACATCAATGCAACAGATGAAGCAAGAGAAGTAGTGTGGCATGATTATGCAGTATCATTAATTACAGATATTAAAAACTGTAATACTCGTATTGATGCTCTTAAGAAATATAATGATGAACAAGTAAAGTTATTTAGTAATGGTGCAATACCAACTGGTAACGTAACTACAGTAACTAGTGAGACTAAACCACCACCTACTATTCAGAGTGTCATACAGAAAGCAGCAACTGTTCCTAATCTATTAGATTCTGCAACACATGCTATTGGTGGTGGATTTATTTCAGATATTGTGAAAGGTGTATCAGAAATTGAGCAGCAACAAAGTACACCACAAACAACTATATCCATTACTAATGATAAGGTACAACAATGAGAATCGGTTTATTAGCCGGGATAGAAGATCTTACTTCTATTGACCCTAATACTGGATTACCTAGCTCTGATAATCCAATTGCTCCACCAACTATTGTGGATAATATCAAAGATATTAAACCAATTGAACCAATTACAAATGGTAATAAAATTATTATCAAGACAGACGCCTTAGTAGACCCTGGTGCCAGCCTTGAAAAAGAATATTGTTTATATGGTCAAATTACTGACATTTCTATTTTTAAAGACTTGTCATTTGAAGATCACGAGCAATGGGTTATTAAGGTAGAGAAGAACTCTTCTAATCTAGCTTCTGCACAGATACGTGTACGTAAAACTACTAAGTATGCTGGTGGAGAAACACTAGATCCAATTTATACCTTATGTGTAAAGAGAAAAGAGTATACAAATGAAAAAGATCAATTAACAATTAATAATGAATACGAAAGACGTATTGATGTTGATTGTTTTGAATTGATTAAATCTGCATCTTCTAATGGAATGATTAAAAGAAGATACAGTATGCCTATTCCTTATACAGATAGTACTTATGAAATTGATTTGTACTACACTGGTAAAGGAGAGACTTTTTCAGAATGGTGCCGTGTAGAGATTGAAGTAGATGGTTCAGTAATGACTACTAAACCAACCATGCCAACTGGTATTACTGAAGTAACCGATAAGGATAGAATCAACTGGTTATTTGATAACGTCTTTATTGCAACACATCACAATGTAGATAAATAAAACATTCATACTCCAGGCTGAATGCCTGGAGTATGTGTTTGTTTTTTATTTATTCCATTTATACTTGGTCACATATTACTATAGTGATAATAGAAACCATTATCAAAATTATCTAGAATGAAAGTTCTAATAGAGTTAAATGAATTAAACTATAAATATTTATAATGCATTATTTAAAATAAATGGGAGTGGATATGGCAATCAAATCAATCTTAAACTGGATTAATAAAATATCAAATCCAGAACTAGTAACAGGGCAACTTATTTTAGAAAAGGAAACTAATCCAAAAAAGTCTTGTCCAAAAATAAAGAGTACTAATGATCCAACGTATACTAACTTAGAACCAAAATTAGTAACAACTGTTAATGGTATAGATCTATATGAAATACCACTAGCATATGCCAAAGGTTACTTGGTTAGTAAACAAGGGCACGTTGCTAAAGTAAGCGTATATGAAGGTTTTGAACCAGAGTATACTTTTATTAACAAAAGAAATATGCAAGGTACTTGTGCTATTGGTATTCATTGTAATGGTAATGTAAAATATATGACTCGTAATAGAATCATGATGATTACATTCAAGAACATTGAGAATGAAGATCAATGGGTAGTTAAGAGAATTAGCAATTCTTCTTCCGATAATAAATTGGATAATCTAGTTTGGAGAAAACATAAGTATGGGTAACATAAATAAAAAAATAAAGAATTTAATTATTCTTTATTTTTTTGTATCTTATTAAATTCTTTGGTGACTTATACAGGGGATAATATGGACGCTTATCAAAATTTCTATTTACCATATGACAAAACAGGTAAATTAGCTAGTAATTCAATCAATGAAGCACAAGTAATAAAACAAGGTAGTAATAGATTAATCATCCCAGGGTATATTTCTTTTTTTGGTGATAGCTTAGTAATTACTGATACTACTAATAATATTAATAAACAGTTATCGAGTAGTCAATACATCAAAACAGAATTTGATTCAGAACAAACTGCAATAACTGGTCAAGAAGTATATAGGGCAATTATCATTACCGATATAACTGTAGGTACAAGTTTAAATATTTCTTATCAGGCATTAGGTGGTTTAAATAATCCTAATGCTAGTATACTGATACCTTTGGTAAATAAACTTACTGCACCAAATAAACCATCTGCCTGGCAAGACATAGGTAATAAACCAGAAACATATGTACCAGGCGATCATTTAACAGATGCTTATAACGTCTATGGGTTTGAATATCTGACAAGTAGTTTTAATAGAATTTTAACATCTATTAAAAACAACGCAATGATTAAACAAGCTTGGCTAAGTAGAATAATTACTGCTTTTCAAACTAGAATGCAAATCTTTATTACTGCTTATAATAAAGATATTGAGTTAGGTTTTAGTCCACTAATGGCAGAACTGTATAATTTAACATTAAAATTATACAACGACGTACCTACATTACAACTATTCAGAAAGAATATGGGTAGTAATTTAGATACGCAAGTAAATCAGCTACAATCGATTGTTACATCTGCTAACTCAGTTGCTTTAACTTACGAATATTATTATCGTGATTATGAAGTATGTGTAGCATTGACAAAATTCTTTAACCATTAATGTAATAGGATAGCATATGTCATTACCAAAATGGTCGTATAATGATATCTATATGTATCTTAATACACCACCCATTGCTGTATTAAAACCAGTAACAACTGATGATTATACTAAAGGTGTAATTGATCACTGTAATAGTAACGTTACTTGGAATTTATTAGAAGGTGCTAAAGCACCATTGGTTAGTATAGATGAAAATGGTTTACCTTATTTTGAATTAAATAATGATTTTGGATTAGTAAATAATTCAACTATATCTTCAGGTAAGTACACCATTTTAGCATTAGGTAACTTTAATAAGTTTGTTGGGCCAGTATCAAATAAAAGAGCAATTTATGTTAACCCTATTGATGGTAAAGGATTAGGATTAGTTGGTTTAGATAATACTAATGATTTCATTGAAGACATTGTACTATCTAAAATTCCTACTCAACAAGACTTTACAAATGCAGGTGTAACAGTAGATCAAACTTATCTAACTGGTATCAATATGTATTACTCTTGCTTAGATACAGTAAATAATATCTATACTGGTTACTCCAATATAAACATTATGGCTATGCCAAATGCACCTAGTGGTTTATCTAATTCAAAAGCTGCTTTATTAGATGCTAGTAAGATAAACTCTTCCAATATCCCATTTAATTTTAATCAAGTGGGATTGCCAGATAGTCCTTTGCAAGATGGTATATCTGGAAATTTATATTCTCTATTGATGTTTGATAGAGTGTTATCAATGGTAGAGATTAATACACTATATCAATTTTACAAGACATACTACGGTATGAGGAATATTAATGTTAGTCCAGGCAGTACGCAGTCTGCTAGTGCTACTTATAATCCTGTTCTATCCTAAAGAGGAAGCATTATGCCAAACATAGCAATGCCTACAGTCTATCCAACAGATATGACTGGCAGCAGTCCTAATAACTTGATACTTAATGAAACCAATACATTAAGTACAAACAAGGTGAGATCTTTTACACCATTGTTTAGTCCATTCTTTTCTGACACAATGATTGTGTTTGATGCAGCAGTTCCATCTGTGCCATTAAAGAAAGATGTTGACTACTATTGTGTTGATGTACTTGGACTATTATCAGCAGAAGCACAGAAAGAAATTTGCAGTACAGTAATTATTGTTAATAAAAACGTATCACAAAACGTAATGTATAACTACCAAACACTTGGCGGACAATACTTATCTTTGTATACCAATATTAGTAAGTTACTCAACTCTATTGCAAATAGAAATGATCAGGTATTATTTCAAAATATCATTGACGCACCAGCTAATTACAATCCAACAGAGCATCTTCATTCGCTAGGTGATGGTGTAGGATTTGAATACTTGATTGAGGCATTGAATAATATTGCAAATACTATTTCACTAGGTAGTCAATTACAGACTGGTCAAGTACAAACGTACATTGATAACCAAATGAATATTTTGCAAACATATACTGATACGGAAGTAAGTACAAGTATTAAGAATGTTACTACTGCAATCAATAATATCAAAGCAGTTATTGATAATACAGTTGGCACTAACTTACAACTAACAGCGCTAATTGCAAGTGCAAATAATGCAATTGCATCACTTACTACTGCTACTGGTGTACAATCTACTATGGTAAGTAAAGCAAGTGCTATCAATATCAGTCCATAGTATCATTTAAACTTATTTAAACGTACATACAGAGAGCCAATTGGCTCTCTGTATGTGTTTGTATTAGTTTGGTTTATAATCGATTATAGAGCTGTTTAAAGCTTCTACAATGGCACTAGGCCACATTGTATTAGTTAAGTATACTCCACTAGCATAAAGTGCATTAGTTACAAATACACTACAGATCTGTCCTTTAGTTGGTTTTAATACTGGTAAGACTGGTAAAGGTTTACCGAATATCTTAGCAAAACGTCTGCGTACACCTAACCAAACTAAATCCAATATTTCAGAATAATTATAACAAGGAAGATATTGTAATTGAAACAAAGCGTTATAAGGAATGATTGTTTCTAAATCAACTCGTGTAGTATTGTATCTACAGATAGTTAATTCATCTTCACAATAAAAGTCAAATGGTACAATTGCTCCACCACCAGGATTTTCTTGAATTAAGAATGGTCTTTGAGTTCCATCACCAGTAGCAATAACATCTATGATGCCAACATGTCCGTATGGTCCCATGCAACCCAAGTCTAATAAGAATTTATAAAACCCAGTAGCTTTTACTGCTACGATATCACCTGGCTTTACTTTATTTGCTAAATCATTATAATCTGTTACCTGTACTGTCATGATGACCTCTTTATTAGTTAATGGATTTTACCCAAAATATGTATTGTAAAAAACCGTAGTAACATATTACTATTTTGTATATATAGTTAATATTTATATACATAGATGGTAGTAAATGGGTAAATTAATAATGAGTGGTAGTAATTTTAAATAGATAGGGTTTAAAATGAATACTGGTATCATTAGTTGTTTAAATATTGAAAAGAATGTAAATTGGTTTAAAGGACACTTTCCAAAAAACTGTGCACCTGATAAAATGAATCGGTTATTATTGGCTACTAATGGTTTAATACTGAATAACATTAAACCAGAAGATCGTAACCAATTAGTATATGAAATAGCTTTAACTACATTCCCAGAACTTATTGCATATGTTCCGAATGAATTTAAAACTAAGTCGTTATGTGAAATGGTAGTAAAGAGAAATGGGTTATTGTTACAATTTGTACCTAAACATTTGATTACAATTGAAATGTGTATATTAGCTTTGACTAATGACATGTTAGCAATATTTCATGTGCCAACAGAAGTATTGAGTACAAATAAAAACTTGTTAGATATTAAACAAGAATGTAAAGCTAATCAAGATATAGACATTGATATGCTTGATTAATAACCGATGCATTTAGCAGTACCTATTGATAAGCTGTTATTAATGTAGTTTTATTTTAAAGGTAATTTAAATGAATACTACCATTGCACAAAGTAGCGATATTCAATTTAAACTTAGCATGATAAATTCGATGGATAACGTAACAAAAGCATTTGTTCCTTCTGTTGGTGATTTAGTACATTTCCAATACGATGGAAAAAATATCAGTGGGGTTGTATTAGAAAACCATATTGAGATAAGTATCCATAGTACCAATACTAATTGGGTAAGAATCGCAATACGTGAAACACATAACAGTGGTACACGCATAGCGATTATGTATGATATTAGCATCAATGAGGATGGTTCTTTTGATGCTAGTTATTCTTGTAAATCACCTGTTGGCTTATATCATCTAGTTGGTAATAAAACATCTGGATTGATTAAAGCTATGAATGATCATAGGGAGAAAATTTGGACGTTACCACTGAGTTAATTTATTACAACATATCTACTCCAGCCTAAGCTGGAGTAGATACATTTTTTATTTTTTTGCTTCTTCTGTGTAATTAATATCATTGGCTAAATTATAAGTAGCTTTAGCTTCAAATAAAGTTGCTAGATAATCACCATTTGCAAGATAGAATTTACTTCTTGCACTTGGAGACACCCAGATAGTTGTTTTAACAACTGATAATGGGTTACTGTTATCAATTACAACTGTAGCAATAGTATTACCCATTGCTGCCTTTAGTGCAGTAGTAACAGCATTATAAGCTGCAATTACTTTCACTGGTTGCTTATCGATTGCCTGTTCAAATGTTTTAACACCAGCTTTAGGTAAGACAGTTGTTTCAACAATTACTAATTTATTAGTCGCCATGTTATCCCTGTGTTAAAAATAATTTTTTAATATCGTCAATTTGTTCTACTGTGGTAGCATTCCAAATAGCATGTCTATTCTTAACTCTTGATACCTCAGTACTGATAAGAGCATTATCAAAATATTCATAAGTTTTGATAATTTTATCAGCAGCAACTTGACCAGATACATTATATATTTCTGTATCTGCAACTATCAGTTTAAAGTTACTTAACTGAGACTCATCATAACCAGTTGCTTTATAAGATAAAGCTTGGTTATATTTTACAGTATACATGTGATCTTGTAAAAAGATATCATTGTTAAATAACTTATTTCTTCTGATCACTATGGTTTTCAATAATAAATTAATAGCTTCTAATTTACTATTTAATAGAATGCATTGTGCCATCGTTATATTCTCAAATGCCGATGGTTTCAAGTTACCATCAACTAAAGAATATAGATAGCATTTCTGCATATCAAAGTCATCTGGTAAAGTACCAGAAAATTCTGACTCAAATAAGTTTTTATCAAAATCAGTTTCAAAATATGATTTTTCTCTATCTGCTTTATTAATAGCATATAGCAATGTACCATCTGGGACATATGTTATTAATGATAATTGTACGTTCATTTTTTTCCTTATTACATTTAATGAATATACTCAGGGAAATTAATCCCTGAGTATTCAATTACTATTTAACAATAGTAAGAATAAATTAAGCCTTCATATTTGCATTATGATGAAGGATATATTTACCTGTATTCTTACCAGCCCAGAAACATTGGTTATTGATAAAGATATGTTGAACATAAATATCTCCACCATCGACTACTTCTTTAACTACTGACCACTCAGTTGTATTAGTTCCATCACTATTATCGATTCTGGTAGGTACTTCTTTACCAAGCAGTAATGGTGCTTTTACTAAGCCATCTTTAGTTGGAATTGGTGCAGTAGTAGAACAATGTAAAGTGACACCATTTTCAGTCGTGATAATTACAGAAGGTTGTAATTTTCTTTCTGAATATGCTACTACATCACTACATGGTTCTAAAGTAACTTCATCTGCTAACTCAAGTGTGTCACCTGCTCTTACATCACCTGCAATAATACCATCAGATAAGAAAGAGTCAACATGCACGCAGCCACCACCATTTCCACCACCGCCACCACTAGGAGCAGTAGCAGTGTAATTGGCAACAACGCCAGTAGTTACACTAGAGCCTAAATTAGCCTGTGCAACTGTCTGAGAGATAGCAATTAATGTACTAGTAGTGGAACTAATAATACAGTTAGTATATGTCCAACCAGTAAACGTATATGTATATCCATTACTACCTACATAGCTAGACAATGCTTGTGCATATGTATTAGTACCTGGACTTACAGATAATGTAAGTAAGGTTGAGTAAGCTCCACCACCAGTTGGATTCCCAGCACTATCTGTAGCTCTAACTACCGGAATAGATACACCACCGTTATACTCAGTAGTTACATAAGCTGTGTTTACTAAATTAAACATACCATCGATAGAAACATCTCCACCACTAGAGATAGTGAGTGTAGTAGTAGCAGCACTAGTATTAGCTATTGAAGCATTAGGACTATTGATAGACCAACCATTAAATGTCCAGCCATTGCTAGTGGATGCACTAATAGTGTATTGACCAGGTGCTAAACTCAATGTTTCTTGAGAAGTAGTACTCTGTCCATTAATTGTCACTGTGGTACTGCCACCACCGCCATTGCACGCAATGTTAACATTAACTGTATTAGGTGATGCGGTTGGACTAATAGTGAAGTCACCACCAATAACAACAGTGGTATTCGGATATCCTTGTCCAGGAGTACCAATATAACTTACACCATTCGCTACCTCACCCCAACTACTAAAGTTGTAACCATTAGCAGCAGTTGCACTGATATTATAAGTACCAGCAGGTAATTGGTACGTGGTCTGATTACTAGGATATCCACTAACATCCCATGAAGAACAGTTACTTGGGTTGATTGTTAAGTTATATACTCTAGTCCAGTTACCAGTCAGTGTACCATTAGCAGTTACAATTGCATTTGCAGTAGCACTGTTAGGGTTATCTACTGTAACACCACCAGTGACTGTCCAACCACCGAATATGTAACCACTAGGAGCAGTACCTGCATTAATAGGGTACGTTCCAGCTGGTACTGTTTCAGGGTTATTTTCATTATTGTTAAATGTCCAACCAGCTTGTAAATTAGATAAACTAACGGTATATTGCTTAGTGACAGTATTTGCAGTTAATGTACCGTTGCCAGTAATAGTCACATTAGCGTTAGCACTGTTAGGGTTATCTACTGTAACACCACCAGTGACTGTCCAACTAGAAAATAATTGTTCACTAGGTGGATTGCCATATGTAACAGGATAAGTACCAGGTGGTAACACAGGTGGATTATTCTCTGTGCCATTAAATGTCCAACCACCACCAAAATTACTCAGTGTGACAGTATAGGTAATCAAAGACCAATTAGCAATCGCAGTGCCAGCACCACTAACAGTCATGTTAGCACTTACACTACCTGGTTGATCACACCCTACTGAACCATTGAATGTCCAGCCGTTAAATTTATATCCTGATAATGTACCAGCGTTGATTGGATAAGTACCAAGTGGAAGTTGTTGAGGATTTGCCTCACTACCATTCATACTCCAACCAGAGCTACCATTTGAATTAAAGCTAACTTGGAAAGTATTAACACTCCAGTTGGCAGTAATTGTACCATCACCAGTTACAGTGATATTAGCATTTGCACTATTTGCATTATCAACAGAGATTCCACCACTAGTGCTCCAACCAGCAAAACCGTAACCACTAAGTGTACCAGCAGCAACAGGATATGTTCCAGCTGTTAATTTCTGTGGATCATTTTCTGTACCATTTAGTAACCAGCCAGAACTACCATTGCTAAGTAAATTAACATTATAGGTAGTCAAATTCCAATTCATTGTCAATGTACCAGCACCAGTTACAGTGATATTAGCTGTTGGGCTACTAGCGTTATCTACAGTAACCCCGCCACCAACACTCCAACCTGCAAAAGTGTATCCAGCTTTATTACCTGCACTAATAGGATATGTTCCTGGTGGCAATACATCTGGATCAGATTCATTACCATTTACTTCCCAAGAATTACCACCGTTACTATTGATAGTTACCGGATAAGTAATCAGTGTCCAATTACCAGATACAGAACCAGTACCTGTGACGTGTAAAGTAGTATTAGGATTACTTGGATCATCTACTGTAACAGAACCATTTACAGTCCATCCAGAGAAACTATAACCAGGATAAACACCTGCACTCAATGGGTAAGCACCAGGTGCTAAGTTTTGAACTGCATCAGTACCATCTCCATTTAAACTCCAACCATTATGAAGGTTAGATAATGAAATTGGATAAGTAATCAAAGTCCAGTTAGCAGCAACATTTACACCAGTACCGTTTGTATTAACAGTGAGTGTAGTGTTTGCGTTATTATTACTTACACTACCACTACCACTTACTGTCCAACCAGTAAAGTTATAACCTGCTCTTGTTCCAGCGTTTAAGTTATACTGTCCAGCTGGTAAGTTATTTGGATTTGCTTGACTGCCATTTAACGACCAACCAGGATATACGTTACTAATATTAACTGGGTAGTTTATTAATGTCCAGCTACCTGATACGGTACCATTACTTGTACCATTAACTACTAATGTAGCATTCTGACCATTTCCTGTTACTGAACAACCACCAGTTGTTTGCCAACCATTAAACGTATGTTCAGCATAGTTACCAGAGAATAATGGATAACTTCCTTTTGGTAATACTTGTGGATTATTCTCATTACCATTGCATGACCAACCAGCAACTAAACCAGATAATGAAATACTGTAAGTATCCAAAGTCCAATTAGATTGAATCAAATATTCAGCAGCGTTATCAACAACTGTGAAAGTAGTATTTGGATTAGTAGGGTCTGCTACCGATACACCACCTGTACAAACCCAACCAGCAAATGTATATTGATCTATTACACCAGCGTTGATTGGATATGTTCCTGGTGGTAAAGATACTGGGTTAGTAGTACCACCATTAATATTCCAATTAGTTACTGAGTTTTGACTACTTTCATAAGTGATAGAATACACAGATGTAACATGGACTACTTTTGTACTGGTACCAGATGGATTAGTAGCAGTGATTGTGTAGTTACCGTATGGTACACTGTTACTAGAGCCACTGCTATTTACAGTTCCAAGAGCTGGGGAGATAGATACAGACACTGCATTCTGTACATTCCACTCTAAGGTATTGTATGTTGGACAATCATACTTACTAATGTATGGTACTTCCACAAAATCAATATAGTTACCTTTGCTATCTAATAACATAGTAACGATAGGAGATACAATGCCAACGTGACCAGGGAATGTAGCACCTTGCATAAAGATACTATCACGGGCACTAATAGATAATGCAGGAGAGGCACTTACTCCACCGAAAACAGTATTTTCAGCAATAACTGTAGAGTCTCTATTCGTGACAATAACCAATGATCCTACATTAGATACTTGGCTATTACTAATGTCAATTAAACCTTTTGCATTAGCTAAGGCTACGTTATTTCCAACATTAGTATGTACGCTGTTCTTAGCATTAATTCTACCACCCTCATCAACACTAGTTGCATTGTATGTAGAATCAGTAGTAACGCCTTGTGCAATAATTTCAGCACCATTGGTAGCATACAAGCCAATAGAACCATTGATACCGCTAGTTCCATTACTTGTTGCACTGCTTAAATTAAATACCGCATAATCAGCTTTAACTAAACTAGCATCAGCAGTGATACCAATTGGACTCATAACACCGTTTGGCACAGTGGAATAAAGTGGATTAGTGTTAGATACTGATAAACTATTTTTAGAAGTCGATACAGAGTTAAGATTGTTATTTGGTGTACCAGAAATATTAACAATACTGCCATTAGTAGCAAGTACTGTATTATTATAACAATTATTAAAAGTGGCAGCACCAGTCCAAGAACCATTGTTACATTTAATACCGTTTGCAACGTTATTAAAGATCATTGATTTTGCTGGAGATATTACTGAGCCATCTTGAACATAAATACCTGATTCTGTAATGGCATTTGCAGTAGTCTGACCATTAACAGTAAAACCACCAATGGTAATTGCATTTTGTCCAATAACTTGCCAGCCATCAGCAAGAGTTTGTCCTGCACTTGGTTCAAAATTAAGAACTACGTTACTTGGGTTAGCTACGTTACCTAAGATACTAATTAGATCTGCGTACGGATTACCTACCGTAAAATTAATACTATCACCACAATCATAGTTACCATCATCTACTTGGATAACTAAAGGTGTATTAATTATCTTACCTTCCAATGAATTCCATGCATCGTTGATGTTAGTAAATGCTCTTGTTGGGCCAACAAATATTGGGCCAGTAGCAAAATTATCATTAGTAAACTTTTGTAACTCAAGAGCAACTTTACTAGCTACACCAAGCGGAGTAACAAATTCAGTATTACTTGTACCAGCTAAGGTATCTGGAATACTAGCTGTTTGAAAGTTATCTACATTACCAAGACCAACTGTATCTTTAGCAGTAATGTTAATAGCTTGTACCAATGGCGTCGATACTTCTGATTGATTTTGTAATGCTTGTGCGATCTGTGATAAGCCACCAACTACCTCACTTAAGCCAACCATGTCCTGTAATTTCCAAGGATGTGGTGTTGGAGGAAAATCATTTGGTAAGCCGGTAATTTCTTCCCATGTTGTTGTTAATGGGTTTCTCTCGTAATCACTTAAAATAGTATTGATTTGTGTCTGTGTCAATACATAATTACCACCAAGACTTTGGTAATTTAAAGATACTGTTCCAGTGATGTTAGTATTAAGAATACTAATACCACCAAAGACTGGCATAGTTGTTGCTCTACTTGCACCAATAAACTTAAAGCATGGCAGATAATCAACACCATATGTAAGTTGTTTTAATTGTTTATTTGGCAAGACTATACTAACTGTTAAACCAGTTTCGTAAAATGGGCCTTGCTGAGGAACAATAAAATAGTAATTAGGACTGTTACTACCTGAGAGTATTTGTTGTTCGTTGGTAACATTATTAGTTACTGCTACTCCGGTAGTATCTAATGGCATTTGATTCATCTAAACACTCCAGTTAATAAATACGTTTTTTAGACTGGCTAATACTAAAAAATAATCAAATTAGCTCAGTATTATAACCAGATGATTTGATATAAAGAGTTTTTTATAAATTAACTTAAAGGAAAAATATGTATACAATTATTGCTGTCTATGGTATCTTAAATGG
>Ga0075019_10000386_pt1 | contig 25329 bp, 19 predicted proteins | sample ColStrG_CSR_2013_FD_71473 | JGI IMG/M metagenome (GOLD analysis project Ga0075019, IMG submission 71473) | Freshwater sediment microbial communities in response to fracking from Pennsylvania, USA - Cold Stream Run_MetaG_CSR_2013 | ecosystem: Environmental > Aquatic > Freshwater > Creek >...
CGCATCCCATGGGATGCGAGTTGTAGGTCAGTCCGCCGTAAAATACCTTGTCCTGGAAATGCTGCGCAATGTGATGCCGCATCCCGACCGCGCCCAAAGGTAAATAGCTGGAAGTTAATCCCTTGGCCATGGAGAGCAGATCCGGCACAACCTTCCAATGATCGACGGCGAACCACTCGCCCGTGCGGCCGAATCCGGCCATGACTTCGTCCGCAATCATCAGAATTCCGTATTTGTCGCACAGCTTGCGCACGCCTTGAAGATAACCATCAGGCGGCACCAGAATGCCGTTGGTCCCCACCACGGTTTCCAGAATGAATGCGGCGATGGTGCGCGATCCCTCAAGTTGGATGGTCTCCTCTATCATCGCCAGCGAACTGTCAGCCGACTCCCAGCCGCGCTCGATGCCGTGGTACGGATCAAGCACGTGAACAACACCGGGGATGCCCGGCTCGGCGGCCCAGCGGCGCGGGTCCCCGGTGAGCGTGATGCTGCCGCCAGTCGCGCCGTGATACGAGCGGTAACGCGCCATAATTTTATGACGCCCGGTAAAGAAGCGCGCGAGCTTGATCGCGTTCTCGGTAGCTTCGGCGCCGCCGTTGGTAAAGAAGAATGTGTCAATGTCGCCGGGGCAAATCTCAGCCAGCTTCGCCCCCAGCCGCGCCCGCGGCTCGTGCGCCATGAAGGGATTCGCATAAGCCAAAGTTGCTGCCTGTTCACTGATCGCGCGAATCACGCGCTCGTCGCCGTGGCCGATGTTCACCGACATCAACTGGCTGTTGAAGTCGATAAAGCGCTTCCCTTCCGGCGTCCAGAAATAAATGCCCTTCGCTCTGGCGACCGGGATGGGATCCACCTTCGACTGCGCCGACCATTCAAACAGCGTGTGCTTCCGGGTGAGATCAACCATCTCCTGCCCAGTCATTGCGGGATTTGCAGTAGCGGTAGTCATGAATGCCTCGTGTGAATCATTGAGTAATTGAATGATTTTGTAATTGAGTAATTGAGAGTCAAGATCGCCGAACATGGCAGCGCCGCTGATCTTAAATTACTCAATTACCAAATTTCCCAATTACCCAATTCTCTAGAATTTCCGGCTGTGCTCTTTCGCCCAGCGCTCCACCACAACTTTCTTGTCAGTGTAAAACTCGACCGAATCGCGACCCTGCCCGTGCAGATCGCCGAAGAAACTGTTCTTCCATCCGCTGAACGGAAAGTACGCCATCGGCGCCGCCACTCCGATGTTGATGCCAACATTGCCGGCGGGCGCTTCGTAGCGAAAACGTCGCGCCGCCGCGCCGCTGGATGTGAAAAGGGACGCCTGATTGCCATACGCGCTGCGCTCCAGAAACGCCAATGCCTCATCCATGCTGTCGGCGTAAACGAGACTCAGGACCGGGCCGAAGATTTCGGTGTCAGCCAGATCGCTGGTCGCTGGAACGTCATCGAGAATCGTCGGATTCACGAAGTTGCCCGACTCGTGCCGCGGAATCTTTGCATTGCGCCCATCCAGCAGAACCTTCGCGCCTTGTTTTTCACCGACGCCGATCCAATGCTCAACCCGTTCCTTGCTTTGCGGCGTAATCACGGGCCCCATTTGAACGCCGTCTTCGAGGCCGTTGCCCACGCGCAATTTCGAGGCAGCATCGGCGATCGAGTCCCGAAAAGTCTTCTGCGCTTCGCCGATCGTCACCGCAACCGAGACCGCAAGACACCGCTGTCCGGCGCATCCAAAGGCGCTATCGGCGATAATCTGCGTCGCCATCGGCATGTCTGCATCCGGCAGCACGATGACGTGATTCTTCGCGCCTCCCTGGCACTGGCAGCGCTTTCCCTGCTCCGCCGAGCGCGAGTAAATGTAGCGCGCCACCGGGGTCGATCCTACAAAGCTGATCGCGCGCACCTTGGGACTATCAATCAGCGCGTCCACCACGGCCTTGCCCCCGTTGACGAGATTGACCACGCCTTTCGGCAGCCCGGTCTTCTCAAGGAGTTCGTACACGTAGCGCATGGTCAGAGGCACGCGCTCGCTCGGCTTCAAAATAAAAGTATTGCCCGTAGCTATAGCGTAGGGCAGATACCAGAACGCAATCATCCCCGGAAAGTTGAAGGGCACGATCGCCGCGACTACACCGAGCGGCTGCCGGATCATCATTTCGTCAATGCCGCGCGCGACATCCTCCAGGTTGTAACCCTGCATCATCATCGGAATGCCGCAGGCGACCTCAACATTTTCGATGGCGCGCCGCATCTCGGCCTTCGCCTCGGTGAACGTCTTACCGTTCTCCATGGTGATGATGCGGGCAATGTCGTCGATGTGCTCTTCGAGCAGCATCTTCAGCTTGAACAGAGGCTGGATGCGGTCTTCCGGCGGTGTGCGCCGCCATTCCGGAAACGCAGCCGCGGCGGCTTCAACGGCTGCGGTGACATCGGCAGCATCTGCCAGCGGAACGCTGGCCAGAATTTCGCCGGTGGCCGGATTGACCACCTCGCGCCACTCCGATGCGCGCGACTCGGCCCATTGGCCGTTGATGAAGTTGGTAAGCTTATTGGCGGGAGGTGCGGCTACGGTCATGGATGAAGCCTCCGCTATCGTGAAGAATCTGTTGCCAGCGCAGCTGGCTCGACTCAATCGGCAGCTATAAGTATATAGCTGGGGCTGCTAGGTACTGGGTACCCGCAACTGGGTACTGCCTTATACCAACTGCGCCACGGCGCCCTTCTGATCACACACAGATGCAATCGCAGACTCGAGCACGTCCAGTGCTTCGTCCATCTGCTGGTTGGTGATCACCAGCGGAACGAGCACCCGAATCACATTCGAGTACGAGCCGGCAGTGATCGTAATCAAGCCATGCTCGTAGCAGTACTGTGTGATCTTCTTAGTCTCGTCGGATGCCGGAATTTTTGTCTCCTGGGACTGAACCAGTTCAATCGCCTGCATCCCTCCCAGGCCACGCACATCTCCGATGATCGGCCAGCGGCGCTGCCACTCGCGGGCGCGGCCCTGAAAGTGATCGCCGAGTTCGTTGGCGCGGGCAAGCAAATTTTCTTTTTCAAACAGATCGAGCACCGCCAGCGCCGCCGCACAGGACAGCGGATTTCCCGCGAACGTTCCGCCGAGACCTCCGGGGCCGGGAGCATCCATAATTTCGGCGCGACCGGTCACCGCAGCGAGCGGCAACCCACCGCCCAGCGACTTTGCCGTCACAAGAAGATCCGGTTCAATCCCATATCGTTCACTGGCAAACAACGCCCCCGTTCGGCCGAATCCGGTTTGAACCTCGTCGGCAATGAAGAGGATGCCATGCTTGTGGCACAGCTCGATCAGAACTTTGAAGTAGTCCGCAGGAGGCGCCACGAATCCACCTTCCCCCAAAACCGGCTCGGCGATCACCGCTGCGACTTCCTCGTTCGCCACCACGCGCTTGAACGTGTCCTCGAGATGACGCGCGCAGTAAAGATCGCATGCCGGATACTTCAAGTTGTACGAACAGCGATAGCAGTAGGCGAATGGAACGCGATACACCTCTCCCGGAAACGGTGCGAATCCAGCCTTGTACGGATGCGTCTTGCTGGTCAGCGCCAACGTCATCATGGTCCGCCCGTGGAAGGCGTCTTCGAACGCGATGATGCCCGGCCGCTTGGTAAAAGCTCGGGCAATCTTGACCGCGTTCTCGATGGCCTCGGCGCCGCTGTTGACGAAGATGGTCTTCTTCGCGAACTTGCCCGGAGTCACTTCATTCATGCGCTCGGCCAGGCGCACATAGCTCTCGTAAGGCGTGACCTGCACGCAGGTGTGCAGAAAGCGGTCAAGCTGTGCTTTAACCGCATCGACCACTTCATCGCGCCGATGGCCGACGTTCATGCAGCCGATGCCTCCAGCGAAATCGAGGTAGCGGTTGCCGTCGACGTCTTCAAGCCAGGCGTCTTCGGCCTTGGCCACATAGATGGGCGTTCCGTGGGAAAGGCCGCGGGGCACGGCTTTCGCCCGGCGCTCAGACAGCGCCTGCGACTTCGGGCCCGGAATTGGAGTGCGTAGTTGAATAGTGGACATCGTAGGTCTCGTTCGTCGTTTTGTTTTTGCTCGGTACTCGCGGACTCGCGACTCGGTACTTCTCAGTACCAGCCAATCGGCGCTTCATTCAAATTAATGTGGACCTGCTTGGTTTCGAGATACTCTTCCATACCCCAAGGCCCCAGTTCGCGCCCGAATCCAGATTGCTTGTATCCTCCCCATGGCGCTTCCACATAAGTCGGCTGCATGTGGTTCACCCAGACGATTCCGACGCGCAGGGCCTTGACCGCGCGCATCGCTTTGAAAATGTCCCGGGTCCATACGGCAGCGGCCAATCCATACGGAGTATCGTTGGCAATCCGCAGCGCGTCCTTCTCGTCTTCAAACGGAATAACCGCCGCAACTGGCCCGAAAATTTCCTCGCGAGCAATGCGCGCGCTGTTGTCGACGTCGTAGAAGATTGTGGGCTGAACGTAATAGCCTTTCGCAAACTTCTCCGGACGCCCGCCACCCGAGGCCAGCTTCGCCTCTTTCTTCCCAATTTCGAGGTACTGGCTCACGCGTTCGTACTGCTCCTTGCTGACCAGCGGCCCCATCTTCGTGTCGCGCTCGAGCGGAGGTCCGAGTTTGATCTTCTTTGCCTTCTCAGTCATGGCGTCGACGAAATTCTTGTAAATCGATTTCTGCACGAGAATGCGGCTCCCAGCCGAGCAAACCTCGCCCTGATTGATGAAGACGCCAAAGAGGGCGCCATCAATCGCGGCTTCGAAATCGGCATCAGCAAAAAAGATGTTCGGTGACTTTCCACCGAGCTCGAGCGTGACCCGCTTCACTGTGTCCGCGGCCTGCTTGACGATGATCTTGCCCACGGTGGCGCTGCCCGTAAAAGCAATCTTATTGACATCCGCATGCTGCACGATGGGGGCGCCGCACGTTTCGCCGAATCCGGTAACGATGTTGACCACGCCCGGAGGCAGTCCGCAGTCAGCAAAGTGCTTGGCAAGTTCCAGCGCCGTAAGCGGCGTCTGCTCAGCCGGCTTCAAGATGCAGGTGCATCCCGCCGCCAGCGCCGGCGCCAGTTTCCATGCGGCCATAAGCAACGGATAATTCCACGGAATGATCTGCCCCGCCACGCCCACCGGCTCTTTCAGGGAAAGTGACATCGCGTTGTCGGGCACAGGATTCACCTGTCCAACAATCTTCGTCGCCAGCCCACCGTAATATTCGAAGCAGGTCGCGACATCGTTCAGATCGTATTCGGCTTCGACAATCGGCTTGCCCGTGTTGCGGCACTCCAATTCGGCCAATGCGGGTAGGTTCTGCCGAACTTTATCAGCCAGGCGGAAAAGAACGCGTCCGCGCTCCTGCGCCGTCGTCGTGGCCCACGGACCTTCTTCGAATGCCGCCTTGGCCGCGGCGACCGCGCGGTTGACGTCTTCCGCCTTCGCATCAGGCACTTGTGCGATGACTTCTTCAGTCGAAGGATCGTAAACCGGGAAAGTCTTCGCCGACTGGCTCCCCACCCACTCGCCGTTGATGAACATCTGGTACGTCTTCACTTCGGTCTGCACTCCACTTGGCATGGTGACCTCCGGGGGCTAGAGCCCCGATTCTGTCGGCGCTTCAATCGGCACACCTGCAGCCGATCCCGCGCGAATCTGTTGCATCATCTTGCGGCGGCCGTAAACGAAAAAGAAAAATGCGGCGAGCCCAACAAAAAATAACGTGCCGCCGAACATCCACAACTCATAGGACCACAGAGAAGTAATCTGCTGCGCCGGGAAAAATACCAGCGCGATGCCGAGAATGGTCGTCAACAGCCCGCTCGAACCGGCCATCAGCATCGTGCCCTTACCGTACTGTCCCTGGGGCGTCGATTCGGTCAACGCGAATTTAATCAGCGCCCCGAACATATAAACGAATGGGACGAGCTGCAAAACTACGGCCAGCGAGAGCAGTTTTTGAAATACTTCTCCGGCACCCGCGGGGCTCAGGTACAAGAGCGGAAGCAAACCGAAAACACCCATCAGTTTGTCCCAAAACCACCAGCCGAAGAAATTCCCGAGCACCAGAAGCCCGGAGACAATGGCCTGAACAATCAACGCCGCGTAGGGAGTGGCATAACGCGGATGCACCTTGCCGAGCCATGAAGGCATATACGAATCCAGGCCGGCTACGAAAGGAATGCGCGCGGAGCCGCCCATCCAGGCCGAGCCAATTCCCGCAATCGAGAAACTGAGCAAAAGTGCAAAGGGAATTGTTATCCATCCCAGGCCCACGCGTGCAGCCATATGCATCACAGCCTGAACAATTCCCTGGAGCACGTTCACGTCTTTGCCGACGGCAATTAGCAACGTGAGCGTGGCTCCAATATAGAGGGCGCCAGACAGAACTCCCCCGAGAGCAACCGCGCCCGGCAAAGTCCGGCGTGGATCCTGAATTTCATCTCCCATCACCGAGGCGAGTTCCAATCCGACCAGCCCGAAGCAGATGACTCCGAAAGAATTCAGCACGAATCTTGGATCGGCCGGGATCTTGAAGTCGGAGGCGGTGATCGTGCTTCCGAAGCGCGACCAGATCACCACTCCTAGGCCGATCAGCACGGCCGCGGCGATGAAAGTTCCAATCGCGCCAAGATTGTTAATCCACTTGCCGACGCCGAGTCCAAGAATGTTGAGCACCGTCAAAAAGATAAGGAGTGCGATGGAGGCGCTTGAGGCGAAAGTTCTGTTATCCGCCAACCCCTGATGCCCCGGTCCCAGCACGTAGACCGAAACGCCGACGAAGTAGAGCATGACCGTCGGCACATACAGCATGTTGTTGGTCCAATAGCACCAGCCGGAAAGAAACCCGTGGAAGTCGCCGAACACTTCCTTAGCCCAAAGATATACGCCACCTTCGCCTGGGTAGCGGTGAGCCAGTTCGATCACGGCGATGCCTTGCGGCCAGAAGAAAAGCAGAAGCGAGATGATCCACAGCCAGATCGTCACGCCGCCGTTCGCTGCAATTGACGGCACGACATTCAGATTGAAGACCGCTACCACGAACAGCAACACCAGATCGCGGCGCCCGAGGGCGCGAATCAGGTGCGGTTGCGCGGCGGATTGTGACGCTTCAGACAAAGGTCCTCTTAGGAGCGTCTCGCTTTGCTTGAAACGGACGGCCGAGGCGGCCGTCCCCACATCAGTAGCGGTCATGCAGGGCGGACGAATGCGTCCGCCCCTACGCAAACATCTTTAATGCGCGACTTCGGCCGGGACGCGCTCGCTGCGCTCCTGCTGCGCTTTGGCGAGCGACGCCGCGATGTCGTCAAAGGCCGCCAGGTGCTTGTCGATGTCGGCATCGGTGTGCTGCACCGAAATCGTCCACTGCTCATCCCACCAGTACGGCTGCGCCATCACGCCGCGATTGACCATGCCAAACCAGTAATGGCGCCACAAATCGACGTCGACCACCGTCCAGTCGCGATAGTTCACAATCTCCTTCGGATACAGCATCAGCGCGCCGTTCGCTCCGGCTTGGGCGATGTACGCCTGCAACCCGACTTTTGCGATGGTCTTGCGATACCCATCCGCGAGTTTCTTGCTGAGCTTCTCCACGTGGGTATAGTTGGCACGGGTGAGAACCTCGCGGAACGTAGCCAGGCCCGCGGCCATCGAGACCGGATTCGTGTTGTAGGTGCCACCGTGGAAGACCTTGTGTTCGCTGATCAGGTCCATCACGGATTTGTTTGTTCCGAACGCCGCCAGAGGCAGGCCGCCACCAATCGACTTCGCCAGACAAATCATGTCCGGTATGACGCCGAAGTATTCGCTTGCGCCGGCCCAGCAGAGTTTGGCGCCGGTCTTTACTTCGTCAAAAATCAGCAGCGCGCCGTTCTTGTTGCAGATCTCGCGCAGGCCTTCCAGAAATCCAGGTTGCGGCATGCAGAGACCGACGTTCATCAAAATCGGCTCCAGAATAATCGCCGCAATCTCGCCGGGATTTTCTTTAAAGCGACGCTCGACGGTCGCAAGATTATTGAAGGTCGAGATCAGCACGTTGGCGATTGCCGACTTCGGCACTCCAAGACCGCCGGTCACTGCCGTGGGATTATTGATGTCGCCGTACTCGGGCGCATGCGGCTTCACGCTGACCAAGGCGCTGTCATGCAGGCCATGATAGGCACCCTCGAACTTCACGATCTTGTCGCGCCCGGTGGCGGCACGCGCTAGGCGGATGGCGTGCATCGTGACTTCGGTTCCGCTGTTGCCGAAGCGGCACATCTCCACCGGGAAGCGCGTGCAAATTTCCTCGGCCAACTCCCACTCCATGTCGTGCGGCATGCCGAACATGGTTCCGGTGGAGAGCCGCTTCTCGACCGCCTTCATCACCGCCGGATGGCAGTGCCCCGCCATCAACGCGCCGAACGTCAGGTTGTGATCAAGGTATTCGTTGCCATCCAGATCGCGGAACTTGCTGCCGCTCGCGTCTTTCACGAAGATCGGCCAGGGATCGTAGGCGCGATAGTTACTGGCCACTCCCAGGGGAATCCGTTTAAGATTTTTTTTGTGGGCTTCGGCGGACTTGGGCGTGCGGCGCTCGAAGGTCGAGAGCTCTTTTTGCAGATCGGGATACATCGAAATTCTCCGGGATATCTCAGGCCTGGGGTCTTGCCCAGCCATTAGGTTCCGGGCGGATCAAGCGCCCGGGGGTCGAACGATTGCTGCCTCTCTACTCTAAACTCATCTCAGAAATAAAACTTCAGCGCAAACTGCACGTCCCGCGCCTCGCGGGCTTCTTGAATCTGCCCGAAGGTCTTGTCGCTAAAGTTTCCGTCGGGATTGACAAACTGCGTCTTGTTGAACAGATTGAAAATATCCGCACGGAATTGCAAATACCTCGCCTCGGACAACACAATCCGTTTGGAGAACGTCACATCCCACTGGTTCTCGCCCGGCCCACAGCAGATGGAACGTGGCGTAGTGGAGAAACTGCCGGCGGGGGGATCGGAAAACTGCGACAAGTTAAGATAACGATGAGCGCAGTCCGAGCCGCCGCTGCTCGTACACGCCGTACCGTCGGCGTGCGTCAGGTTCTTTGCATTTAATATCTGGGGCTTATTCCCCGCCATCTGCGGTGCGTCCGCTCCCAGAAAGAACAAACTGCTGATCAACTCCAGGTCGTTCTGCGTCTGGATGCGGATCGGGAAGCCGCTCTGGAACTGGATAATTCCTGAAATAGCCCAGTCATCCAGCACCTTGCCGGCAAACCCGTTGTACTTTCGCACCGGCAGTTGCCAGTAGTAGTTGATGACAAAACGTTGCGCAGAATTGAACAATGACAGCGCCCGGCTGGCCTTGTAGTTGAACGGGTTGACCGTCTCTTCGAAGCTGGAGGCCCAGTCCAGAGATTTGCTGAAAGTGTAAGCCGCCTGCATCTGCAGGCCTTGCGAAAAGCGCTTCTCCAGGCTCGCCTGGAACGAGTTATAAGAAGAGGGAGCAATGGTGTCTTCGGCAAAGATGTTGGTGAATACCGGGACACCGTCGAATGGGCAACCAACGTTTGCTAGCGGTTGGCAGTTGGGCGACGAATATGGCCGCAAGCCAACCAGTGTTATGCCGTTCGGACCGACCACGCTGTTACCCGGAATGAAGGTTCCTCCGGTGCCGGCGTTGTAAGGCAAGTGCAATCCCTGCGGGGCGATTGTGGTGCCGCCGGGAATGAAGTAACTGTTGTCTTCCAAAAACGGTCCGCACGTTCCCGGCCCCAGCGTAGCGTTGATATCCAGACAGGTCTGCGGGCTGGCGGGATTGATGTCGTGCGATGCCAGCAGGCGATGGCCTTGCGATCCCACATAGCCCAACTGCAAAACGATGTCTCTAGCCAGCTCCCTTTGAAAACTAAGGTTGTACTGCGCCGTGTACTGGGTGCGCATGTGCGGCTGGAAATCCCCGTACAGCAGCATCGGGCGGAACTGGGCCCAGTTCTGTGGGGTGCCCGGCTTCGGCAGCAGGATTCCGGTGAATGGATTCGGAGTCGGCGTGCCCCCATTTTGATTAATGAAGGGAGTATTGAAAAACGTTGAGGGCAGGAACGTGCTGCCGCCGAAAGGAGGCTCAGCGCCGAACTGCTCCAGCACCAACTGTTCCATCGGGTTATAAAACAATCCCCAACCCGCGCGAATACTCGTCTTTCCGTTGGCGCCAAACAGCGTGCCCATCGGGCCGCTGGTGAAGCTGGGACTGTAGGCGATGCCGACCCGAGGCGCGAACGCCTTGTAATAGGTCTGCGTCAAACCGGCCGAAACTCCCTGATCGCCCGGCACGACCAGCCCGGTGGGCTGAACTCCCGCCGATGTGCAATCGGTAAATCCAGGAGGGGGCGCGCAGGGATAGACCGTGCTGTTCTGCCCGGGCCGGAACGTCTGCACATGGTGCAGAGCGTCGGACAGCGGTGTATCTAATTCCCAACGCAGCCCATAGTTCAATGTGACCGAGGGCTTGATTTTCCAGCTATCCTGCGCGAATAAATACACGCCCGTGCTGCGTACGTTTTCCCGCTGCGCCGACCCCTGCACGTAGCTGTCAGGGATTCCAAGCAGGTAACCGGGGTAGTTGTCGTTCGAAAAGATTGAGTTCGAGGTCGAGCTGTTAAAGGTGAACTGGCCGCTGACGTTGTAGTAAAGGGTCTGGTCAAAACGGGAGCGACGCAGATCCAGGCCAAACTTCGTCGTGTGATTGCCCTTGACCCACGTCAGGTTGTCCGACCACATGAAGGAGTTCCCCACCTGCGGCAGTTCGCCTTCCCATCCATTGCCAATGGCGAATCCGCCGCCGACCCCGACAAACGGAACCCCGGTATGACTCGACGGCAAGCCCGTCGTGATGCCCGCCTGGCTTGGATTGATACCCGACCCGGCAATCAACGTATTGATGGCGGAAGAATCCGACTGTCCGCCGAAACACTCGGCCGTTGGTATGGCAGAAGTGCACGAAGCCTGCACCGGGCCGCTCACCTGCGGGTGTTGGAAGGTCAGCTGGCCTTCGCGCATATACGTGAAGCGAAACTCATTGACCAGGGAATTGTTGATCGTCCATGTGTGGCTGGGATTGAACTGCTGAAAGCGGGAGTCGACATTAGCGCCAAAACCGGGAATATTCGCTCCTGAGGCCTGGAAGTTATAGAAAGGTTGGAAATTCGTATCGTCCGTGAAGTAGTAGTAGAAACTGAAACTCTGGTGATCATTGATGTGGTGATCGAAGCGCAGCGTGATCTGGTCTTGACGGTCACGACTGACGGGCACGGCCTGGTAGTAGGCGCCGATAATATTGTTGGAGCTGTTGGCCAAGGGTACAAAGCGCAGCATATCCTGCGCCACCGGGTCTTGGCACGCCGAGGGGATCATGCCGGTGGGGAACACCTCAGACCAAGGCAGTATGAGCTGTTGTGCGTTGTTTGGATTCGGCTGCAATGCCAGGCCCGCGACCGACGCGATTCCAAGGGCACTGTCACAGTTGGCGCGGCCATCTAAAGCCTGCGCCAGGAAAGGGATTTGCGGATTGCTGACCGTGCCGGCAGGCATGAATCCCCCAAACGCCCCATACGCTGAAAAGTCCCCGGTCCGTTCCTGTTGAGTAGGCACGATCACGGTCTGTCCTGAAACACCCTGGCGGACCCGGCGGCCCTCGTAGGAGGTAAAGAAAAAAGTTCGGTCCTTCTTAATGGGTCCACCGAAGGTTCCGCCAAACTGATTCTGGTTCTCCTGCGGCTTCACTGTGTTCAAAAAGCCTTGCGCATTCAAGACCGTATTGCGGAAGTATTCGTACACATTCCCGTGCCACTGGTTCGTACCCGACTTGGTCACGACGTTCACCACGGCGCCTGAGTTGCGGCCGTACTCTGCGTCAAAGGTGTTGCTGATGACACGAAATTCTTCGATGGCGTCGGGAGTGGGCTGAATGGTCGGCAGATTGACGAACTGATCGTTGGCGTCGCCGCCGTTCACGCTGAAGTTGTTGGAGCGGCTGCGGCCACCGTTGACGGAAACTGCGCCTGCATCCCCGCTGCCATAAAACGTCCCGCCGCTCGACCCCAACTGCGATTGCACCCCGGGCTGCAACTGCAGGAACTGATAGGTATCGCGCGCGTTGAGCGGAAGCTCGTTCACCGAGCGGTTGTTCACGACCGCGCCCAGTTGAGTGCTGCTGGTGTCGACCAGCGGAGCCTCTGAAGTGACGTCGACCACTTCCTGCTGCGCGCCCAATTGCAGAGTCATATTGAGCGTGATCACCTGGTTGACGTCCAGCGCGATACTCCGCCGGACACTCTTCTTGAACCCGGTCAGATCGAAGTCGAGGCTGTACGTGCCCACAGCCAGGTTCGGAAAAACGAAATCCCCGGTGTCGTTGCTCACCGTGTCTTGCATGACGCCGGTGGCCTCGTTGGTCGCGGTCACCTTCACGCCAGAGAGGACAGCGCCGCTGGGATCGGCAACGCGGCCAAGGATGCGGCCGCCGGTGCCCTGAGCAAAGACGAGTGACGAGAGCGCGAGGCAGACAATCACGACTGCCACAGTCGCGGCCAGATATTCCTTACTTCGACACAACTGAAACCGGCGGGCTCGCAGGGAAGGCATGAAACCTCCAGACGGCTTGGGAGAAATTTTTCTTCCGAAAAAGGATGCCTTGTCTACAACCAGAACCTTGCTATAATCCCGCAAGGTTAGAGAACAGGGTTGGGAACTGTCAAGGAGAAAAACGCGCCCCTTGCAGCGAAATTGGCGATCGCAGTCACTCACATTTCTCATCCCTGGTTCGACTTTGTCGCCTTCTGATCACGCGGCGTGCGCAAATGGAATCGGCCAGCAGTAAAGCGTATCTGAAGATCGGAGACGTGGCGCGCAAGGTTGGCGTGTCGCCTTCGGTCATCCGTTCGTGGGAAAGTCTCGGCCTGACGCGCCCGGAGCGCACCCAGAGCAAGTACCGGCTTTATTCTCCTGAAGATGTAAAGCTGTTGAAGCGGGCACGGTTTCTCCGTAAAGTTCGAGGGCTGAATGCCGCTGCCATCGTGCAGTTGCTCAAGCGCGAAGGCAAAGTACGCCCGGCAACCAACGGAAATCCTGGCGCCATCGGAGCACATCTGCGCCAATTGCGCGAACGGCGCAGCCTTTCGCTGGCTCAGGTGGCGCAGGCGGTTGGCATCTCGGTCGGATTCCTGAGCGCGCTCGAACGCTCGCAGATGAGCGGCTCAGTCGGCACGCTGCGCAAGCTGGCGCGCTTTTATAAGACCAACATCCTGGACTTTTTCGACGCCGGCGGCTCCAGCAGCCGGCAGGTGCGGCCCACTGACAGGAAAATCCTTGAAGCGGGCGAAGGCGTTCGCATGGAACTGCTGGCCTGGGGCAATACCGTCATGGAGCCGCACTTGTTCCGCATCGCTCCGGACGCGGGCAGCGGAGACCCTTACGCTCACGAGGGCGAGGAGTTCATCTACGTGCTGCGCGGTGAGCTGGCCATCGCCATCGACGAACAGGAATACCGGCTGAAGCCCGGCGACAGCTTCTATTTTGAGAGTGCAACGGCCCACCGTTGGCGCAATCCCGGGCACAAAGAAACTTGGGTTCTGTGGGTGAATACTCCCCCGACCTTTTAACATCAGTGGACTTGCTGATCATCCACTTGCTGATCGTCCACATGGAGGAACAATGAACTGGCGCCTCGCCGCGCGACTCTTACCTTTAGTAGTCGCCACGCTACTGGTTGGATCCTGTTCGAAGAAAACACCCACGCTGAACCTGCTCGTGTGGGAGGGCTATGCCGATCCCTCGTTCGTGAAGGCCTTCGAGGAGCAGAATCATTGCAGAGTTTCCGCGTCGTACATGGGGTCGAGCGACGAACTCATGGCTAAGCTGCGCGGCGGCAGCGCCGGAACTTACGACGTAATTTCCCCTTCGAGTGATGTTGCCACCGCGATCGCCGCGGCTGGCCTCGCGACGCAGCTCGACCTGTCGAAACTTCCCGCCTACGCTCAGCTTTCTTCCCAGCTCACTTCCCTCCCGCTCGTGCGCGTGAATGGTCAGGTGTATGGCGTGCCGTTCATGTGGGGCCCGGATCCCATCATCTATGACACAACGGCGTTCCCGACTCCGCCCGATTCGTGGAATGTAATGTGGGACCCGAAATACAAAGCCAAGATTTCGGTGTGGGATGATCTGTCAACCGTCTACATGGCCGCGCAGGTGCTCGGCTATGACAAGCCTGACCCATCCCAGCTCTACAACCTGTCGGACGAGCAGTTGGACGCGGTGAAGAAGAAGTTGCTGGAGTTGAAGCCAAACATTCGCAAAATGTGGGCCACCGGCGGCGAGCTGACCAACCTATTCCAGAATCACGAAATCGTCATCGCCATGGGCTGGCCGCTCAACACCGCGGAACTCAAAAAGCAGAACTTCCCCGTGGGCGAAACGATACCCAAAGAAAACACCACTGGCTGGATCGACCATTTAATGATCACCTCGGGCAGCGAGAACAAAGACCTGGCTTACAAATTCCTCGAGTTCATGATCGAAGCCAAAACGCAGAAGCAAGTCACCGATGGGACCCACTACGTTCCCGCGAATCCGCAGGCCGGGCAGTTCATGACTCCGGAAGAAGTGAAAATACTGCATCTCGATGAGGTCGACAATTACCAGAAGCACATTTATTTCTGGCAGAATGTCCCGCGGCGGCAGAAGTACACCGAAATCTGGAACGAAGTGAAAGCGTCACAATAGCCTGGACCCTATGCGCGTTCCATCGATCGCCGAAACTGCGAGCAACGCCCTCCCCTCCGCTGAGAGGCCGACGCTGCTCAGCATTCGCAATGTAGCCAAGAGCTTCGGCCGCAACCTGGTCTTGCGTGAGATCTCATTAAACATTGCCGAAGGGGAATTTCTGACCATCCTCGGCGAGAGCGGTTCCGGGAAGACCACCTTATTGCGCATCATCGCCGGTTTCGAAAGCGCAACCTCCGGCGAATTATGGATGGGAGCTGACCGCATTGACTCGCAGCCTCCCTATCGCCGAGCTGTGAATACCGTCTTTCAAAACTACGCGCTCTTCCCTCATCTCACCGTCGAGCAGAACGTTGCCTACGGGTTGCAGGTCGCAAAGCGCCCGCAAGCGGAAATCACGCAGCGAGTCGGCGAGGCCCTCGAAAAAGTGAAAATGACGGCGCATGCTGCAAAGAAGCCCTCGAAGATCAGCGGCGGCCAGCAGCAGCGCGTCGCCCTGGCACGCGCCCTGGTCAACCGGCCAAAATTGCTTTTGCTCGATGAGCCGCTTTCGGCGCTCGACGCCAACTTGCGCCGCCAAATGCAGGTCGAGCTGAAATCGCTCCAGCGCGAAGTCGGCATCGCCTTCGTTTTTGTCACACACGATCAGGAAGAAGCCATGGTGATGTCGGACCGTATCGCTCTTCTTCGTTCCGGAGAACTGGAGCAGGTGGCCACACCTCGCGACATCTACGGCCATCCCGCTACGGCGTACGTCGCCCAATTCATCGGCCACACAAATTTGCTGAAGGGCGAGGCGCGCAGCGGCATCGTGAGTTGCGGTGCGCTGTCATGGCCCGCTTCGCTGCCAGATGGGCCGGCCCTTTTCTCGCTGCGTCCGGAACAGATTCGCATCGCTGCTGGCGAGTTGCCAGGCTATGCCGTCCGCATTCGCGGCCGCGTGCTGCAGCAGGCATTTCACGGAGCCACCGAACTCCTCCGCGTGGAATGCGCCGGAGGACTCGTGCTGGTGGTGAGAATCGCAAGCGGCAATGCTCCGAGCGGAGAAATCGAACTTGAGTTCTCCACTGAAGATGCGACTCCGGTTCGCGAGTCCCCGCTGAGGAACTGATGTTCTCGCGTGCCTACAAATTCGTCATTACAGCTCCGCCACTCTTGTGGGTGACGGCCTTCCTGCTCGTTCCCTACCTGCTGATGTTCTGCTACAGTTTCTGGTCGGTGTCCTCGGCGCAGACCATCGTCCACGTCTGGAATCTCGACAACTATAAAGATCTCCTCCACAAAACCGTTTACTGGCAGACGCTCCTGCGCTCCATCTGGATTGCCGCCCGCGTCACGCTCTTTTCTCTGCTGCTCGGCTATCCGCTGGCGTACTTCCTGTCGTTCCAGGCCGGCCCCCGCAAAGACCTGCTCTATCAGTTGGTCATCATTCCCCTCTGGGTCAGCTACCTCGTGCGCGCCTATGCCTGGAAGACGATCCTCGGCTCCGACGGCGTTCTGAACACGCTCCTGCAGTACGTCCATCTGACCAGCCATCCGCTGGATTTCCTTCTTTATAGTCCGTTCGCCGTCGTCCTTACATTGACGCACATCTATACACCATTTACCTTTCTCCCGATCTACGCCGCGCTCGAGCATATCCCGCGCAACCTGATCGAGGCCTCGCACGATCTGGGCGCAACCCGCGCGCAGACTTTCTGGAAGGTAATCTTCCCGCTGTCTATTCCCGGAGTCGTGGCCGGCGCAACCTTCGCTTTCGTCTTGAGCCTGGGAGATTTCCTCGCTCCCCTTCTCCTTGGCGGCCCCAGCGGCATCATGATCTCGAACATCGTCGTCAGCCTGTTCGGTGCGGCCTACAACTGGCCGCTGGGCGCGGCGATCTCCCTCGGCATGCTGGCGCTGGTGGTGAGCCTGCTGTTCGTCTCCGAGCGCCTCGAGAAGAAATGGAGTTTCTCGTGAGCGCTTCCTCCACAGGTATTCCGCGCTCGCGTTGGCTTCGAGCCCATGCTGCGGCGGTGTTCGCATTTCTTTATCTACCCATCGCCATCCTCATTCTCTATTCCTTCAACAGCGCAGGCGTCGGCGGATTTCCTCCCCATCGGCTCACCCTCGACTGGTACGGCATTCTATTCAGCGACGGGCCGATCTGGGATTCGGTGCTCAACAGCTTCGAGGTCGCGCTGGCGGCCATGGCCATCGCGCTGGCATTCGGCATTCCTGCCGCACTGGCGCTCGATCGCGCCGATTTTCCCGGCAAGGCTCTGTTCCGTCGCCTGGTCTTGCTGCCGCTGATTTTGCCGGGAATCATCACCGGCCTTTCCCTGCTCATGCTGTTCAATCTGGCCAGCGTCAAACTCAGCCTTCTGACCATCATGCTCGGCCACGGCACGGCGCTCATATCAGTGGCGACCACGGAAGTCTTCGCCGGCTTGCAAAAGCTAGACCGCGCCCAGGAAGAAGCGTCCCTCGACCTCGGAGCAAACTACTGGCAAACCTTCTGGCGAGTCACGCTGCCGAATCTAAAGCTGCCCATCATCGGCGCGGCCCTGCTGATCTTCACCCTCTCCATGGATGAAATCGCCGTCAGTTTCTTCCTGATCGGCCGCGACAACACATTGCCTCTCGAAATCTGGGGCCGTCTGCGCCGCGGCATCACCCCAGAGATCAATGCAGTCTCGACGATCATCTTTGTGTTCTCGCTGGTGATGATCGTCCTCTGGTACCGCCTGCGAGTGCGCGCGGAGGGCAGCGCGGACGTCGGAGCAGAGTTGCTCGAAACGGCCGGTGAGCACTAGCCTCCGCACGTCCTGCCGTATGGCGTCCCACCCACCAGAATTCCCAAAACGGTAGCGAACCAGAATTTCCATGCCTCCGGCTGCCGCTGATCCCCATACACTTGAAGAGAGCCACCTTGATCGATTCGTGCGCGAAAAGATCTACATCGCCGCTCTTCTCCTGGCTATCGGCATCTTCCACGCCTCGACCGTAAGGCAGGGACATATCTGGGCAGATGATTTCGCGATGTATGTGCATCACGCGCAGAACATCGTCGAACACCGCCCCTATGCCGACACCGGCTTCATACCGAATCCGTCCTTTGCGGCAGGACCGAGGTACTATCCGCCCGTCTTTCCAATATTGCTCGCACCCATTTACAAACTTTCCGGGCTCGACCTGATTCCGATGAAGCTGGAGCAGGTGCTCTTCCTTCTTCTGGCTCTGGGCGCGGTTTACGCATACTGGAAGCAGGAGCTTGGCCCGGAATATACATTTGCGCTGGTTGCGATCCTGGGCTTCGCCCCCGCTCTTTGGACTGGTAAGGACAACGTGCTGTCGGACATACCCTTCCTGTTCTTCTTCTATTTTGCGGCTCTCTTGGTACGCAGCGCCCTGCGCGACAGCTCAAATTGGTGGCGCTGGTCCGCTCTTACAGGCCTCACTATTTATCTTGCGATCGGCACTCGGACCGTTGGTATCGCGCTGGCAGCGGGCCTGATCCTTTACGACGTTCTCCGAACCCGCGCCGTCACTCGGTCCACATGGGTGTCGATCCTGGTATGCACCGCGCTTCTGTTGCTACAACGCTACGGAACAGGCATCGGGTTCGGTGGCTATCCCTATCAGCATCCCACCTTACACACCATGGCTCGCAACTTCGCCGCCTATACGCGTGTACTGGCATCGTTCTGGGTGGGATCGACGCGCAACTGGTTCACCTATTTTGTACTCGTGCTGTTTGCTGCGCTTGCGTTAGCCGGATGGTGGGTCCGGCGGAAGCGTGGTTTCACTTTCGTCGAGGCCGCTCTCATTCCCTACCTCGCCATCATTCTTCTCTCTCCCTTCTCGGGAGGTGTTCGCATGATGTTTCCTGTTGTTCCGTGGATCGGATATCTCGCCCTCTCTGGACTCAGGAGTTTGGCAGAGAAACTTGCCCCGCTCCATTCTCCCGTCGCGGCTTGGGCGGTACTTGTTCTGGTAGCGATCTCGTATGGGCAGTTTTATCGCAAGGCCAACTTTGGCCCCATTCGTCAGACGGCCGGCCTTCCTGAGTTCAACCAACTCTGTCAGGCGGTGCGGGAAAAAATCAGCCCCGGCGACCCCATCATCTACGTCCGCGCCCGAGCTCTATCGCTCTATACTGGGCGGCCGGCGGCCGTGCCTAACTACCTTGGCAGCGAAACTGAGTTCTCCGAGTGGGCAGGAAACATTCACGCCAAGTACTTCCTCACGACCAACGCCTTCTATGACGACCACGGATTCCTGGACCGCTTTGTGCGAAATCACCAACAGGATTTCGACTTGATCTACGAGAATGCAAGCTTCAAGCTCTACCGCATTCGCTCGCCTTTCGCAGGTTAGACATTTATGAGTCGCTGGTTTCCTCTGTGATCCTCTGTGCCCTCTGTGGTTAAAGCCTTTGAACTCCTCGCCGAGCACGGCATAAAAGATGTAGGCTTTAGCCCCAACACGCACGCCCTCGGCATAGTAAAGTAATAGAAGCGGTCTTCGTCGATTACAACCACTGCAGTCCGTAAATCAAACCGCCTAAGGAAAACCAGATTTTGAGTTCAGGCATTCGCAACATCGCCATTATTGCCCACGTCGACCACGGTAAGACCACATTGGTGGACGCCATGCTGCAACAAAGCGGCACCTTCCGCTCCAACGAACACCACGTCGAGCGCGTGATGGATTCCAACGAACTGGAGCGCGAGCGCGGCATCACCATTCTGGCCAAGAACACCGCCATTTTCTATCACGACGTGAAGATCAACATCGTCGATACGCCGGGCCACAGCGATTTCGGCGGAGAAGTCGAGCGCGCCCTGAAGATGGTCGATGGCGTCATGCTCCTGGTCGACGCCAGCGAAGGCCCCCTGCCCCAGACGCGCTACGTGCTCGGCAAAGCGCTCGAAGCCAAGCTGCCGCCCATCGTAGTCATCAACAAGATCGATCGCGCCGACGCCCGTGCCCAGGAAGTCCTGAACGAAATCTACGACTTGTTCATCGACCTCGACGCCAAGGAAGAGCAACTGGACTTCCCCGTGCTCTACACCAATGCCAAGACCGGCACCGCAACCACCGACATCAAAATCCCCGGCGAAGATTTGCGCCCGCTGTTCGATGCCATCGTGAAAAACATTCCTCTGCCCCAAGGCGATGCCACAGGACCCCTGCAGATTCTGGTGGCGAACCTGGATTACAGCGACTATCTCGGCAGACTGGCAATTGCACGCGTATTCAACGGCAAAATGTTCACCGGCGAAGAAGTCGCCATCGCCCGGCTCGACGGCACCCTGCACAAGACCAAGATCACGAAATTGTTCTCCTTCTCCGGTCTGAAGCGGACCGACATCACGGAAACCGAACTCGGCGACATCATCGCCGTCGCCGGCGTCGAAGGCATCACCATCGGAGAGACCATCACCGACGCGGAGAACCCCGCCCCACTGCCCCACATCGCCATCGACGAACCGACCATCGCCATGCTGTTCACCGTGAACACCTCGCCCTTCGCCGGTAAAGACGGCACCTATGTCACCTCCCGCAACCTGCGCGAGCGCCTTGAAAAAGAGTTGCTGACCAACGTCTCATTGCGCGTCGAAGACACCGGCACCACCGATTCGTTCAAAGTGCTGGGCCGCGGCGAGCTACAGCTTTCCATCCTCATTGAAATGATGCGCCGCGAAGGTTACGAACTCATGGTCGGTAAGCCCGAGATCGTTACCAAACGCATCGACGGCAAGCTGATGGAGCCCGTCGAACATCTCACCATCGACGTGCCCGAGGAATTCGTCGGCGTGGTCATGGAGCAACTCGGCTCGCGCAAGGGCGAAGTCACCAACATGCACAATCACGGCTACGGACGCGTGCGCATCGAGTTCCGCGTGCCCAGCCGCGGGCTCATCGGATTGCGTAGCCAGATGCTTACGGATACTCGCGGAACCATCGTCATGAACTCACTCTTCGATGGCTACACCGAGTGGGAGGGCGACATTCCGCACCGCCTGACCGGGGCCCTGATCGCGGATCGCAACGGAGTTTCGACCGCCTACGCCCTGTGGGGATTGCAGGAGCGCGGCGAGCTCTTTGTTGGACCCGGCATCGAACTCTACGAAGGCATGATCGTCGGGGAGAACGCTAAAGACAACGATTTGGATGTGAATGCCGTTCGTGAGAAAAAGCTCACCAACATGCGCGCCTCCACCGCCGACGAAGCCATCCGCCTCGTCCCGTTCCGTCCGCTCAATCTGGAACAGGCAATCGAATTTATCGCTGACGACGAGTTTGTTGAAATCACGCCGAAATCCCTGCGCCTGCGAAAGAAGGTCTTGCAAGCGAACAAGCGCAAGAAGCACCAGTTGGCCGCTGTAGAAGAATCGTGAAGCCGCAACCGAAGCCCGCGAAGAGTGCCCCAGGCAAAGCGCCCTTGCGCATGTTTCTGGTGCCGTGCAGCTGCGGAACCACCTTCGCCGTCGCCGAAAATTACGACCGCCAGGGCACCGCCTGGAGCCGCTACCTCGTCTGCCCGGGATGCGGCAAGCGCCACGATCCCAAGAACCGCCTGCTGCAGATGGGTTTTCATCCCGAGGGCTACTGGAAAGTCGACGAGTGCTAGGCCCTTCATTTTGTCATTCCGGGTGCCCCATTTCTCGCGCGCCTTTTGCGCGGGAAGTGGGAGCGTTCTCGGAACCGTCCAGCTACGACGCCAAATTCCGCCACCCCCAATGTGAATCGGGTAGTGGGCTACTTTGATTTCTTAAAAAGAACATAGAAACTCTTGTCATGCTCCCACGTAAAGGCCGCTTCCCACCCCTGACTTCCGTAGCCGTTCATCTGATTTTCAAAGATTTCGATTTGCTCTCGCGTGTCAGGCTTAATGAAATCAACTACCCGATATTCCCATCGCATTTAAGCTGCTCTTTCCGCCCTCCGCTGCTCGTAGGCTTCCCAGAGGGCTACCAGATCTTCCACACTCCACAGCCGATCCGTAACGCCAGCCGCCATCGCGGGAGAAGTACGAAGGGTGCGGTGAATCTTAATGAAATTGTACGCGAAGTAGTTAAGGGCCGTGGCAGCCGCATGATTCTCCAGTTTGCGCGAAAAGCCATTTGAGAGGCGCGTGTAGCGGCGCATATTCGTCCGAACCGTCCAGTTTTGTCGCTCTACGAACGATGTAGAAACATGCTTCGGGTCAGGCCGTCCGCTGACTTCCTTCATGTCGCATCCAATACACTTCGCCGGGGAGTACCGCGCCGCTCCATCGCGGGGGGCTTTAAAAACCTTGTGGAGTTGTGCGTAGTCGGCTTTCCCTCCGAACACATCCTCGACAACCAATAGATAAATCCTGAGCGCATCAGTTGTGATCTGTACCCGCCCTTCGATCCGCTTTTCAATGTCCTGCACGAAGTCTATCGCCGTCGCAACGTCGCGCTGGCCAAGCCTCCACGAAGGCACGAGTTTAGTGTCCGCATCAACGCAGACCCATAGCCAAACATCGCCAGCATCGGGGCATTTGCGGGCTATTTCCTCGGTACGGTTCTTGTCCTTGCAATAAATCCACGACCACATTTCGTCAAGCTGGAGCCGCTTGCAGCGCAGATTGCGAAACACTTCGTCTTGGCGCACCGCGCACACTTCACCGATCTCGACCAGGAGGCGCAATACAGTCTTTTTGGCGATTCCAGTCATGCGAACCGTCGCCCTGATAGAACATCCCTCGATTAAGCAGTTAATAACTTGCGCTCGTGATTGGCTTGTGAGGCGGTTCATGATGGTAATAATATTACTAATGCGTATTAGCATTGTCAAGCGTATTTACTGTCTAAAACGATGTATTTTCGCAATTTCGATGCTGGCCAGCATTGCGCTGCTGTGTCTAGTAATCTCGCAACGTTGCGTGAACTGCAAAAAGATTGTTGCAGCACAACTCAGCTTCGTGATATTGATTGAATTGCAGGAAGGCTGAGTGGGTTCGGTCTAAGTTTGGTCGCCTATTCCGAACCCGCTCGGCTGGGAAGCGAGGTGTTGGTATGGCTAGAAGATGGTGGGGCAGAGAAATCTGCCCCCTTCTAAACCTGCGCTCGCTTTTTATATATCACGAATCGTGCGTAAAACAAAGGGGGAAATGGTCATGGCCACCGAAAACTTCGACGTAACGACGGCGTTCATCGCTGACATCGAAAAGAAGATTGCTGCCCTCCAGGCGATCTTAGTGTCCCTCAAGTCCGCTTCGAATCTAGGTGCTCTGGGGTCTGCCGTCGAAGGAATTGAACTGTCGTCTGGAAGCTCCTCGTCACCTTCCGACATGGTGCCGATTGATCTTCCGGAGGGAGCTTTCCTAGGCAAGAGCGTACCAGCTTGCGTGAAGCTCTATCTATCGGCTGCAAAACGAAAGAAGACGATTAAGGAGATTGCCTCGGCACTCAGGGAAGGTGGTATCGAATCCACGTCGGACAATTTCGACAACGTTGTGACTGGTGCTTTGTTCCGACTCAAAAAGGCAGGGGAAGTCATAAGGTTCAAGGATGGTTGGGGACTTCCCGAATGGTACCCTGCGCACATTCGCGCCGCTGCACCTTCTGGAGCCAGCAAGAGGGTTGTGAAGAAGAAAGCGAGGAAAAGTGCACGCAAGGCTGAAGCTAATTTGGTATCGACGCACCCACCAAAATCTAAGGCGAGTGACCTGACACTGGAACTTCTCCGAAGTGGCAAAAAGATTGAATATGGCCTGATGGACGTTGGGGCACACTTGGGGATGGGAATGCAGGGTGCTCGTGTGGTTCTGGGGAGGCTCATCCACGCTGGAAAAGTCGAAAAGACAGCTCACGAAACATATCGCATCCCACAGCCGAAACTAATATCGGCTGGTGATTAAAGCGAGGAAGTATGGCTACTATTGTCACTCCGAACGCGGCTCCCCGTAGCGTTGCGGCAGTTGTGCTATTGGGATGGATGCCGCGAGATCAAGCAATTAACCTGCTGACCAATGAATGCGTAGAGCCCCATTTTGACCAAGTTCAGGCGGCAGAAGCGTGGGAACAATTCCATGCGCGGATACAGGAATCGCCGGAACGACCCTGCGCCGCTCCACAGCGATTGCCTCTAACGGGAGCCGAAAGACAAGAAGCCAACGGCTTTCTACACCGCTGTCGCCAAATGGGGGCAGCAAACATTCAAGATGTAATCAAGGTTGACCACCGCCTGTGTACCGTTTGGCAGCTCCAGATTGTTACCGAGCGCTCCGAAGCGTACGCAAGAAGTATGGGAACGTCCCACGGCAAGCTAAGGCACTGTCTGGGTCTTCACGTGGCTCCGGCTGGACAAGTCCAGATCATGAGCAGGCCGAACGACGTTCGAGTCCAAATTCCTCACGCGGAGTTTACGTTTAACTTCATTCAGCCTACGGGACAGAACGGCGGGGGATTCCTGATCCAGGAAATGGCGAAGCACATCACTACCACGGCATATGGTCAGCGGCTACTTCTCTGGTCGGGCTACCACCGATCCTTTGCACTCATGACCAACGAATATCCAGAAGGCATGGACCGTTCGCTAGTCGCGGTCTTAACGACAGATGGAGATGCGGTTTTGTCGCCGCAATCACCGAACCAAGGAGTACGCGAGATGCTCCGGGGCTTGCGTCCACCCCTTTTTGCTGATTTTTTTGACGAGCGCTTTTGCATGAGGGTCAGACTCCGTAAGAAACGTTGTGAACTATGGATTCAGGGCCGCATCATGTGGTTCGATGCTGAATCATAGAACCACTGGAGGAGTAGCGCAACTGCCTATTCTAGCACCGTCATAACGACGGTACTGGGCAAAAATTGCCTAGTTTCTCTTTCCGCGTTTGGCCCAACGAGCCTTGGCCGCGCGCAGTGCCCGTTCTCGGCGCTCTTCGGACGTTAAAGTAACCAAGCTCCGCTTACCGCCGATTCTCCCTCCCTTTTTACCCATTGCGGACATGACGCGAGAGATTTCTAATTTAGTAGCTTTCTTCGGTTTTTTGGTTGGTTCCGGGGCCACGTCTGCGGTAGATCGTTCCACCATGAGGAAAGCGGCTTGGTTAACATCTAACGGTCTGCTATTCCGCTTTAGCTTCGACATGCCCCCAGTATGCCACCGGTGCAATCAATTGCAAAATCCAAAGTAGCCCACTACCGTGAATCGGAATTGACAAGCGCTTTTCCCTAAACCTGCTATACTTCTGCCCGCAATTGACTGTTCGCCAGCTCCGGTTTCGATTTCCAGGAACGGCCCTCCCGACCTGCCAGTCCGCCGAGTTGCTCGCACTTCGACAGCTCAATGCAGAGGCAGAGCGTGAAGAATATTTTCGTGGGGAATCTCAGCTTCAATACCAACGAGGATGAGTTGCGGCAGGCCTTCGAAGTTTACGGGCAGGTGGACCGCGTCAGCATCATGACCGACCGCGACACGGGGCGATCGCGCGGATTTGGATTCGTCGAGATGGCCAGCAACGAAGATGGCGAGAAGGCCATCGCAGCCTTGAATGGATCGCAGGTCGGCGGGCGCACCATCAACGTGAACGAGGCGCGTC
>Ga0075019_10000387_pt1 | contig 25251 bp, 37 predicted proteins | sample ColStrG_CSR_2013_FD_71473 | JGI IMG/M metagenome (GOLD analysis project Ga0075019, IMG submission 71473) | Freshwater sediment microbial communities in response to fracking from Pennsylvania, USA - Cold Stream Run_MetaG_CSR_2013 | ecosystem: Environmental > Aquatic > Freshwater > Creek >...
TCGTTTCCGCACGGGAAAATAACATCCGCCCACTTGGTATGATCGACCCAATTACTTACTTTCTGGATTCTTGGGAAGCCGTCACCGGTCTTTGGGTTGTTATCTTTTCCTGGCTTTATGAACCAGCGCACCATGTGGCCGGCGAGGGATGCCCTCCAGGCCAGCGCAAGACCAGAGCAGTCCGTATCTACAATGAGTAGTTTTATGATATTCTCCTGTTGATATTGAACGCGGGAGAATCTTCATGAACGCGAACAAAATAAGGCTCTTTTGGCTCAAGGTTGACCAGTCTGGGGACGGATGTTGGAATTGGGTTGCCGCTATTAATCATGCCGGATATGGGCTATTCAGCTTTGAGAAGAAAAGCAGGCTCGCCCACAGAATATCCTGGATGATCTACCATGGAGAAATACCGGACGGCCTTCATGTTCTTCATAAATGCGATAACCCGTCCTGCGTAAGGCCATCCCATCTTTGGTTGGGAAGGCCGGAAGATAATATGAAAGACATGAGAATTAAGGGTCGTAGCGCAAGCCAGAAATACAGAGGAAATCATCTTCCGTCTGGGGAAAAACATCATTTCTATAAATCTGGTCACAAAATAACTAGGGAGCAGGCAATGGAAATAAGAAAATCCCCCCTTACAAGAAAAGAAATTTCCTCTCATTACGGGGTAGATGTTTCCCTTATTAGCATGATTAAATCCGGGAAAATATGGAAGTAGTTTCATTTTTTAAAAGCTTCACTTAGCGGGACGGCCGACGCTCCCGCTGCGGCCCCTATTTGTGGTGATGCTTTGCCAGCTGCATTTATCATTCTTGCCGCCAGAGACTTGAATGTTGCGCTGCGGTCTGCGACGAAAGCGGCAGCGGCAGCCGGATTATGAGCAAGGAAGGTAAGACCCAGTGGATTCTTATTGGCATCCATAAGGGCCCTGCGCTCAGCAACATTCAGGGTCTTTATGAGGTCGGACTCCTTGGCGTTTAACCCCCTTATTTCGGGAACGGCCTTCGCTATTTCTTCTTTCAGTCCCCTTGCAAGGGTCTTCTGTGCCTCCGTAGATGCCGCCCTCTCCTGCCCATAGGCGTTCTGGCTTAGTGCCCTATAGGTAGCCTGTTTGGCCTCCTGGGCCGATTGAACGGACAATTCCGGACCAGCATGCCTCCCAATGTCAGGATGCTCCCAGAAGTCCTTAAAGGCCTGCCTGACGGCATTTACATCGGCCTGAGGATTTACCTGCTTTTTGACTCGATCCAGAAGGTCAGTTAAGTAAGAAGCAACCTTTGCTTTGTTAACGGTCGAAGTAGACCCAGCTATGGTGCTTTTTATCTCGTCGTTAAGAGCGTCTATCTTGCCCCTAAGCTTTCTCATACCGCCTGCGCTTAGATTAATCCCCTCGTCCAACATAGACCTAATGGCCGTTGCAGCCTCACCGGATTTAAGTTGTTTCAGGGTCGGTTTAATAGCGCTCTGCATAAGGGTTTCGGCCCCAGACCTTAGAGATCCCTTAACCGCCGCCCCCGCTGCGCCTCCAATCCCTCCCGTCAACGAAGATTCCGCCGCTCCAGTAAAAAACCCGGCTCCTGCAGCCATGGCTCCTGTCGCCTCTGGCGGAAGCCCCAGTTTCGTTCCCAACTTAAATGCCGCCTCCGGAAGCTCGTTCTTAGAGGCTGGGGTGCTGAAGTCGTACTTTGGCTTCTCTGGCTTTTCCTGAGTAGCTTTCGACTCTTTTTCTTGTCTCAGGCGGAACTCGAATTCCTCGTTTTCATCCGCCATGGGCCTTCTTCCATTCCTGGTATCTCTTTTCCTTCTCAGGATCGTCGTATGCCCCAACCGGCTTAGAAGATCCCTCTACCTTATCCAGAACACCCTTGGCTTTGGGGGAAATCATCCCAGGGAAATCCTGCTCGAACCCGGTTCCGCGCTTCCACTGATCGTTAAGTGCGTCGATACGGGAATGAAGAAGCTCGGTGGCCGTCTTGATTGCGCCCTTTATCTGGGTCGGAGACTTTGCTGCGTCAAACCTCGAGGCCCACTCCTTTGTCTCGTTCTCTGAGGCACCAACCTGACGGAAGACGCGCATTAATTCGTTTCCAACTGCATCCCGGGCCGTCTCGAAGTTGTTAACAGAAGGATTACCGGTCTGTTCCTTGACCATGTTAACGAATCTGTTTACCTGCTTCACGTCCTTGTTGTTAAGGGCATCGGTAAGATTGTCCAGGGTTCCGATGTGTCCGATGGCCGTATTGATGGCCGTGATGTTGTTTGCGGCCTTGCCGCTGGTAAAGTCCTTCCAAACAGCCGGGCGGGATTGGGTATAGGTAGGATCGTAGTGGGTGACTTCCTCCATGATCCTTTCACGGTGTCCGCCCTTCGTGCTCAGGGTGGTTGGGTTAACTCTCCCCTCTGCGATTCCCTTTACTAGGGACCTTTCGGCCTCTGGAAGCTTCTTCAGATAGGCCTCTCCCTCCAAACCCTCTGCGGCCGGGGGAGATGGCTGACTTATCTGGATCTGAGTTGCAGTTGGAGCTGTCAGCTTTGCAATTTCCTTCTCGGCTTCTTGATGGGTAATCCTTCCGGCACCCTCATCATCCCTTACCTTTCCAATACTAGATTCGGCCGGTTTTCTCTGAAGCTGCCCGGCAAGCGCACCGAACTGCTTTACTCCAGCACTAAATTCCTGAGGATTGAATCGATCAGTATTGATCTTCTGAAGTATGGCTGATACGTCCTGATTACCGGAATATCTGCCAGCAAGGCTTTCCTTTTCCCTCTTCAGGGCCTCGAGGGCATTCTGCTGGGCCTTCTCCGGAAGGATTCCGGATTTCAGATCGGATTCGTACTGACTCTGGATAGACTGCCCAACGCGGGCCATCTCTCCGGCTGCTTCGGTGAAGTTCTTGCGGCGAAGGTCTTGCGCCTCTTGTTGATGTTGGGCCGCAAGGGCTTCCTGCTCTTTCGACGCGGCAACGTCTTTGCCGATCTGCGCTTGTTTGAACTTCTTCTCTTGCTGCTGTTGCTGAAGAGCCAGGCCAGTCTTGTAATCGACCGACATGGCCTTTGCTATCTTGTCTTCGGTACTAAGGCTAGGATCCCTGAAAATGTCCTGCAGTGCCTTCTGCTGGGCTAACTGCTGCTTTTCCTTCTGCTGCTCCATCTGGACGTTCGCAAGGGACAGCTGTTTCTGCTGAACATCCAGAGGATTAAGCAGGTTGTTAATCTGTGGCTGGGCGAATGGAACTTCGTAGGCCATTTTAAAGAATCTGGTTTAAACCAGAAGTCGTATTTGATTGACCAAGCAAGGAACCAAGTCCTTGCTGAGTCTGCGGAGCGTTAAAAGCCGTCTGGAACATGTTCCCCAGGTTTGTGATGCCTGCGGCGTTGTATCCGGCCGCAGCATTCTGTCCGCTGGCTAGAGAAGCCCCCGCGCCGGATAAAAGGTTTGCTCCCTGGTTAGCCACCCCGCTTGCAGAGGCTTGTCCCATATTGGCAAGACCGGCAAGCTGTTGCATATATTGCTGGAACTGGGTGCTGGCAAGCCCCTGCCCGAACTGCTCCACCCCTTGAATCGTGTTCCCGGACAAGGCCTGCCCCCTAGAGGCGGCGCTGTTCTGAAGCGCTCCGAGTCCCTGCTGGAGCTCGAACTGATAACCCGGAAGCTTTGATACGTCGAAGTTCCCACCAGCATTGCCGCCAGTATTGCCACCAGCATTACCCCCTAATCCTGGGCCTTGTGGGGCAACCCCAGGCCTTGCAGCCGTACCGCCCCTTGCTTGAATTTGCGGGGCAGACGACCCACCGGCCAGGCCGGGAAGCCCCAGCAATTGGGCGTATTGCCCCAAAGCCTGCTGTCCAATCTGGTTATACGGAGCCTCCTGTCCCTGTACGAACTGAAGACCCGCCATCTGCGCATTGGCAGCCGTACTGGCTGCCTGTGTGGCCCCCTGGGCCTGTGTATTGGCGGATGCCTGTCCAAACAGCCCTCCAACAATCGGGCCCGCAATGGCCCCTACGACACCGCCCATCAGACCACCTTACCCATCGTCATATCCTCTAGCCCGTAACCCATTCTCCTTAGGATCGGAGTCCAATCGTGGGTGGACTTGACATGCCACGCGATCTTGTCCGCCCCCAAAAGCTTCATCACATACTCCGAGTACCGTATAAGTCCTAATCCGTTTCTTCCCTTGCGGTGCTCTTTCTTAAGATATATGATGTCGTTATAGGCCCAGGTATGGTTTTTGTAATGAAGGTGCTTTGTAAGAAACCATGCTGAATATCCTACCAGTATACCCTTATGGCGGCACGTGATCCACACGATGTGACCATTCCTGTCACCTTCCTCGTACTTGTCCCAGTCCGGATCTAGGTTTATCTGGTCCTTGTTAAGGGCTATTTCCTCCCAATGAAGCCAGATGAGGTCATCCAGCTCCCCCCTGAACTCCTTCAGCTTTTGGACTGAATATTCCATCATACCGGGATCACGGTAAGGGTTGGGGCAGAACCGCCGTAGGTAATCTTCAGGTAATCCCCAGGGAAAAGTATTACGGTGGTCCCCAATGTGGTGCTGAGCGAGTAGAAATTTACGTTGTCCCTGCTGATCTGTAGGGCGCTTAGGGCATTAACTGTGAGGATCGCCTGCTGCTTTCCGATGGTCGTGTTTCTATATGTAAACGGTGACGAACCAACTGCGGGCTGGGTTATCTTCCCGCCGCCAGTAGCCGCAAGGAACCACGTAACCCAACCCCGGGCAACCAGCTTTTTGTCGTCAACAAGCCCCTCGTTGAAAGGCGGGTTTACGGCTCCGGCGCTCACTTACCAAGCCCCCTGGTAACAGCCGCCCCATAGGTGACGGCAAACTTCACCGGATCGGTCATCCTGAACCTGAAAACAAAGTCCCGAGCAGCCCCGAAACGCCTCAGGGTGGCCCTGGGGCCTATGTATTGACCCACCATGCCCACAGACATCAGCCTCTCGTTACCGAACGTCCTGCCTCCGTCTTTGCTCACGGAGACCATGATCTGTGGGTTAGAGCCCTGACCGGACTGAAGCCCCACCCCGGTCTCCAGATCCAGAAATACCTCGTCTATCGCCAGCATGTTCCCGTTGTCGTGTATATGGCGGGTCTGTATGAGCCTCATTATCGGAGTGCCGTTGTCCGTATAGGAAGGCTCGTCTATTAACTGGTAGATATTCCCGTTCGAATAGTCAGAGACGTAGACGTTCCCGTTGAATATCAGGGATAGGTTTCCGTTGTACCTTGCGAAGAGGTTCGTTCCGGTCTGCTGTTCCGACCATACTCCCGTAGAGCCGTCATAAAGGAAAGAGCGCGCAGTGGGGGTCGCGGAAGGAAAAGTAAGCAGGTAAAAAGGGTGTCCATCCCACATGTAACTGATCGCCGTAGCGTCAGACACGGGGAAATCATCGAAATAGGAGTCGATATCCTTCGTTGAAATGACGACCGGCTGGAATCCATAGAGCTTGTAGACGCTGTAGTTCCCCTGAAGGTTTGTCCCAAGGAATGCAATCGTGTTGTCGAACTTGGCCCTGCTGAACTTTGCCGCAAGACCCACTTGCTGGGTGGCCGAAACAATGGGGGTATAGGGATTTGGAAAGGTTCCCACGTCCTGGTGGAACTCGATGCTCGCGGCACCCCAAAGAATCAGGAAACCATGGTCGGTATCTACCGCAATGAGAGAATCAGGATTGCTCGAGGCGTTCCCTATGGAAAGAGCATTCCAGGCGGTCCCGACCGTGTAGAAACTCGGAGAGACGTTGTACTGTCCGTTTACGGCCGGATAGTCGGTTATGAAGAAGGTGTCGTTATAGGCGATCGTAGTGGCTCCGTTGGGGATGTTGGAGTCCACCAATGGGCTCGTAAAGGTGGTCCCGTCCCACCCGTAGCACTTCGTTCCATCAACAATTACCAGCAAAACTCCGTTGTCTATCTGGGAGGTAAGTCCCGCAGAGGTCTGGAGCGTCCCTATGTTCGTTACCGTACCGCTGGAATTTACCGTGTACACCCCACTTCCAGCCACGGCAACCATGTTGTTCTTGAATACAGACCATCCGCGAACAGGGTTCGGCAGGGTTGCAAAAAGCGTCTCGCCGGGCGTTCCGTAAACCGATATCTTTGCCTTCTCCCCATCCTCCCGTATCTCGTAGTAAACGTTCACCCGGCGCTGGTCAGAAACCGTCGCAGATTTCCCGTAGACACCGGATCCAAAAAGCTGAATCTGCTTCAAGGAAACCGCCCCCTTGGCATACCTATTCAATCCCGGGTTGAAAGAAGATATTGTTCACGTCCGAATCCGGCTCCCTTGCAATGGCCAGAGAATCATTCAGGTTGTCCTGCATGTCCTTGGTAAGCGGCAAATTGAACATTGGCGCGATCTGCTTAGTAAGTCCCCACGACAGAGCCAGGTACCACCTCTGAGGATAATCAGGGTTATCCGTTGTATTCACGAAGTCCTGCACTGGCTCCATGTAGGAAATATGCAGGAACTTGGTCGTATCAGCCGCGCCGTATACATCCAGGTACAGCTGTCCGTTCGTTAGCTGCGCCTCGTAGTAGACATAGGATGGGTCGGACAAAAACCCCGGCTGCTGTTTGCTCGAGAGGGCGTCGTAGTCCTGAAGGGCAAGGATCTTCATGGGGATATCCGCCCCGGTCGAATCCCTCAGGACTACTGTTTCTATGATCTCCGGCCGCTGCGCCGCGCTCGTATAGTTAAAGACGACAGCCCCGGACGTGGCTTGAGAAGGGAGACCGCCAGCAGGTATCGTGATTTGTGTCCCGCCGACTTTGGTGCTGACGGTCGTCCAGAAAAGGGTACCAGCGTCGAGCTGTATCCCAACGTTGTCATTTACTGACATGTTGGCGTTGGGTACATTGATAGTAGTAGCTCCAGCAATTGCTGTTGCTGTGGTGTTCTGTTGGAAGGAGGTATTCGTCCAATGATCGCCAGAAGGGCCAAGTCCGTACTGGAATTGGGCATTGGATAGGAATAGATTTCCATGGCGCCTCTTCCACATCTTCAGGCCGGGGGCGAAGTCCTGTTTCGCCATCCATTGCTTGGCCAGCATGTTAAGTTTGCGGGAACAGTCGGAATACTCCTGGGAAGAAGGACTTTCTGCCTCTCCAAGTTTCCCGATATTCAGCATAGCCTCCCGAACAATGTCGTTCGTTGTGACCGTGAATACGTATGAACCAGAGGTCGTCATGCTGCCACCAATATCCTTGGTCTTGCCTTGTCATATGCCGAATAAATGGCGTCCAGCAGAGAATCCGGCTTTATTTCCTCCTGGCAGATGGCAGAACCGGATTCGCCCCGATTGCAGAAGTCCCATCCGTAGTGGAGCTGGTGGCAGGCCGGGGCTTCGTTATCTCCCCTACCCTTGCAATTTATCTTGCCAGCCATAAGCGAAACCGTATTAACCCAATCTCGAGTAAGATTTTCCACAGTCGAATGCGAAAGGAAAACAACCTTAGGTATAGGCAGGCACGACGCAGCATTCAACACTCCCGTTTCCGGCCCAACAACCATATCCATCTGGTCAAGCATCGCCATTGTCTGCCGGATGGTCCACTCCCCACTCCTGGCATGAACCCTCGTCTCCTTCTCCCATCCAGCCTCCAAGAGTTTGCAGAAATGGTCCCCCACAAACAAAACGTCTACGTCGGGATACGTAAGCATAAGGTTTGCAATCACTGCATCCACGTGCGGCCATGTCTTGTGTACGCCAGAGCCAGCAAGCGCCCACATGATCACAAAACGGCCATACTTTTTTCTCTCTTTTCTTGCCCATTCTTTCTCTTGTTCGGTGGCGTAGAACTTCACGCGTAGATTGTGAGGAACCCCAGCCATCGCGTGCTGTACTTCCATGTAGTTGTGGTTCAGGTAGATATGCCTGGCGGCAGGGGCCCAATGATGCGGGGTCCTCCCTGGAAGCGCCAGGAGGCTCCCCTCACACGACTCGGACAAGTTTATGAACCTGTCGTACTTCTTCCTGAGGGACTCCCAGAAACCACCCAGCTCGAGATTGGGAACCTGGTCCTTGTCCTGAAGTACGATCTTGTCTATGTGCGGATCGTTCTGGATTACTTCGTGACCGGGAGGGCTCGTGTGGAGCGTGACGTGGAAACCCTGGTCTTTAAGACCTCTAACGATGCTTGAGACCTGGAGTAGATCCCCGAAAGCCCCGTATCGGACGACGCCCGCACTTTTTGCTGGCTTGGGTTGTCGGTACGAATAATGTTTCCTAGTTCCTGAAAGCTTTTGGTAGACCTGGAAAAACGAGTATTCCTGCCCTTCATTTCTATCCTCATTCCGAACAAGATCATAGCTGGCCCAGTCCATTAACTTGATCACGTCGTCCGGCATGAAGTCGAACTTATGATCCTTGTTTGCTCCCTCAACCCCGATATTCGGGTAAAACTCCTTATGAGGCAGGTACAGGACCAGATAGCCATTAGGCTTGATGCACCTCCACCACTCTTTAAGGACTTCCCTGGGCCTTTCCATGTGCTCCAGGGTGTGCGCAGAATAGACGGCATCCATCGTGCCGTCCTTTATAAGCTCCAGGTTATCCGCATCCATGCACAGATCAGGCTTGCAGACAATCCCGAAAAGGCTCGCGTCCTTGTTGTTGTCTACCCCAATAAAATGCCCGAAAGGCTTGTGGTTCCCACAACCGACGTCAAGAACGCGCCCTCGAGTGTATGGGACAAGCTCCCACTTGATCTTCCCGGATTCGTTCCCCTGTGGGTCTTCTCTACGCCAGACCATGTATCACCATAGAGGACTGTAGCGGGTTGTTGCCGTAAGCGGGTCGTACACAGGAACCCACTTTGTTGGATTTCCGGACACCGGAGCATTGGTAAGGGTGGCTGTATTAGAAGCGGCTCCGCTCGTGAAGTTGGAGAACTGAGGGAACTGTAGAAGCCCGGCAGCAGACGCGTCTATGGTGTAGGTATTGTTTTCCTTGCAGTCGAATACTATGTCTGATCCAACCCCTCCGGATGTGGGACCTACGTTCATGGCGGTACCGCTGCCACCCATATCGAGACCGGACAGGTGAATCCGGCTGGTCCTGAGGGCAAGAATATTCACACCCGTACAGGTTGTTCCAATGGAACATCCAAGCTGTCCGGAAAAGTCAATCTCATACGGCGCGCTCGCGCCAGACGTCATGACGAATTTGATTGCCGATGCCCCAGTACCCGGGTTAAGGAGGGTGCAATTATTTATCATGATCGAGTTGACGCTTCCCCCAACAACGTTGTTGTTGATGGTCAGGAGGTCTCCGGATGTTCCTCCTTGCAGCCCCTCGATCTGAAGGTTTGTGATCCTGATCTGCCTTACCGCGCTGTTGTTCGAGTTGCTCTGAATCACCATCCCCTTGCCGGCAGACCCGAAAATCCTTAGTCCAGCTATGTCTATGGAGTTGGTTGCGTCGGCGGAGGTGGTTGCATTGCTGTCAATATCCACCGCAGGAACTGAAGAAAGCCCGCAGTTGTATACCCTCACGTTCCTGAGGCTGCTCTCCCGCATGTAGGCCTGTCCGCCAGACCCAACCCCATTTACCTTCCCGCACGCAAAGGCATTGCCAGGAACGTATCCAATGAAAAGGTCACTTAGCAGTGCAAGGTCGTTCCTGTTATAGAAAACTATGGCGTTCTGCTGATTGACGGAGGTGGTATTCCCAAGGATCGAAAGCCCGGAAATAACCGGGCCGAATGCGGCCTGCGTCAGATCGACAAAGCTTCCACTGCTCTCTGAGTTAGAGATCCACGATTCCTGCCATACAAACACATTTCCCGAATAAGACGGTGAAATCTTTATGTTTGACTTCATGGAGCCCATCCCAACCAACCCCCATGGAATACCTACCATGCTGGGAAGGGCCGCTCCTGTTCCAATGGTGGTGGTTCCGGCCGGGACCTGAATGAGTTGTCTTACCTTGGTGGAGTTGAAAAGGCTAGCAGCCTGTGACATAGCCTGCGCCCACGTGGAGCTATCGTCCGCCCCACCAACGGGGCCGTAGTCCTGAAGCGGAAGAAGCGGGGAGAAGGAAACCGTCAGGCGGTTCCCGTTACTGTCATAGATCTGATGAGGGGACGAGTAAAAGTACCTGTTCCCGTTGACGTCTACGAAGTCGAACATTTCTTCTTCACCAGATGCAGAGTCGAGTCCTTAACTGGCTTTCCTTCTACGTCAACCTCTTTCCCGTCGTTGTCGAAATACCTTCCAGACTGCTCCCATTTCACAACGGGATGCCCATAGACCCTGCAATGCGGATAGTAACGATCCAACTTATGGGCCATACATTATTTCGATGACCATCTGATCCAGAATGATGAACTCTGTGGCCGTGGTTAGAGTTCCCTGTATTTGAATCGTTTGGTTAGTAGAAGTATCAATCGCCGTTACCTGGGCTGTAAGTCCTCCCAGACCGATGGCGGCTCCGGCAGCTCCGGCCGGGGTGGTAACGTTTATGTTCTGGGCGCCCCGGTTGTTAAAGTAGAAAAGTCCGTTAAAGCTGCCGTTCGTGGTTACCGCGAAACTGGAGATTCCAACGCCGCCGACAACTGTGCTGATCGTCTTGCTGTTGGCGCTGTTAACGGTGCTCAGGAGAGTCTTGATCCTCATGGTGCCATTGGCACCCATGGTTCCGCCAAGCAGGGTAAGACTCGTCAGATTCTGTACGGTGGTAACTCCCGTATATGCACCCGGGCCGGTGGTTACGAACGGAACTGTCGCCGCAGGAACAGTAGGAACCCCAGAAAGTACGTTGTTGAATACCGTACCAACCGTGGTGCTGCTCATAACGGCCCAGTAACTCCCCGCCGCGCTTCCCGCTGAAATAGCCGACGCCGGAAGATTCAGATAAATCCCACCACTGTAGGTAGTAGGAAGGGCCGTTCCAAGGGTGATGGCCCCGTTGTTGGCCATGCTTCCAGTAGGAGCAATGGCGCTAGGAACTGCGCTCTGGGTAAGCACATACGGGACCCTCAGGATATTTCCGGAGTTGTCTACGAATGTGACCGCTATCGGACTATTTGGATTTGCGACCGGCATGTCAGGCCTGCTGTACCGCTACCGGAGACTGTGAATTGGCCGGAGTGGAGGTATTTGTTGAAAGGATGTAATACAGGGGATTGCCCGCATTTGGCTGAGACATCAGAACCTCATGAAGTATTTGCCGTCTTTTTCCATTCTCTTGCCGAACTTCTCGTCCAGGTAGGCGGTAGCTCCGGGGGTGCATCCGTAATCGTCAAACCACATGATTCCATCCGGGACCATCCTGGGCTCTAGATACTCCACCGCCTCCTTGTAGCTGCGATACTGGTCCACATCCAGGTGAACGAACGCTATCGGGCCCATTTCTACTGCGCTTTTAGGAAAGATCCCCTGTGTGATAATCGCCTTCGGAAGCTTCGCGCTCAGTCCCTCTGGATCAGAGAACTTGAAGTCTCCTACCTGGTGGCTGTCAATTGGATCCTTATAGGGAATCCCGCTGAAAGTATCATATAAGTACAATTGTCTGCCCTGAATGCAACATATTTGATATAAAACGCTGGCAGAGCCGCCCTCAAACACCCCGACCTCGACAAAACACCCGTCCGGAGTACCGGCCGATATCTCCGCCATTCTCTCTAGGGATTCCCTCCCGCACAGAGACGGGAGAGTATCCATCACTATCTTCATCCTACAAACGGTCCAGGTAGTTATTGCGCTCTACAAACCCCTCGACCTTGTTTCCGCCGTCGTCCGGGCCCTCTACGACCCCGTAGAAATGGTCCTGGTTGGCCCCTGTGTACTCGTCGTCAACCGAGTCCATGTCGTGGTAGCAGAAGCCGTTCAGCAGCTCGTTCTTGTGAATGACGTTGGTAACGTCGGTCTCCGACATGGTGGTAAGAGGCATTCCACCGTTCATATGCATGGTAACTTCCTGCATATCGGTCCAGACCGTGGCCCCGTTTTCTGCGGCTTTCCTGTTCACATAGGGGATCTGCCGATTGGTATTGACGAAAGCCGGTTCCTGCCATTCGTGGGCGAATGAGTTGGCGGCGTATCCACCGGAGACCTGTCGGGCCTTGATGGCATCCTGCTTGGGCCACTCCCAAGTCATTCCTTCGTCGTCTTCCTCCTTGTACGGATAGGAGGTCTGAAACTTGTCTTGCAATGAGTTCTTGGCCATTACTTCACCCCGCCCTTTACTTCACCAAGACCCTTGGTGTTGTGGTTCTTGGCCTTCATGATCATCTGGTTCTTCTGTTCGACCTTCTTCTTCAGGTACGGATGGCCAGCGTTCTCCGACCTGGGAAAACTCGACGTGCGTTGCATTTTCATCTCCGGTTAGACGGGGTGAGCGTCGATGTTCTGAAGGCCCACCCCGTTTTCATCACTCAGGAATATCTCGGACAGGCCACGGCGTATCCGACGAATACGTAACGCCACCCTCGTAAACCACGAGCGGCATCGTATTGATCAGCGCATAGGCTTGGTCGTTGATATCGGGTCCCGGAGGAAGCTGGTTGAACATGGCCTTCTCGCCAAAGGGGGTGCCGAACTTGTAGAAGCACCCGCCATTTGCGTCAAGACCAGGATCGTCCAGGTTCTCGTTCTCCATCAGCGAATGCATGCCCTCAATGGCACCCGACTGCGGAGCGCCGCCATGCCCATACCGCTCGAACATCTCGGTATTGGAATAAACGGTCTCTTTGTTCAGGAACCCGGCATTCTTCGCCTTCTGCTCGCCAAGGGGGATCATCTGACCATCATTCGTCTTCTTGTAGGACTTGACGACTCTGAGGGTCTCTCCGCCGCCCCGTGGCGCGGTCTTCGCTTGCTTTACTTGCGTGCTCATGACTTCTCCTTACGCCGTCACGTTGGCCAGCGGGGCAACAGAGAACTCCAACATCGGGGTCGTAACCGCCGTAGCATCCGTCCCGTTGGTGTAGTAGATCTGATCCCCTGCAGCCAGAAGAACGCCGCCGCCAGCATTTACGTTGGCAGCATTGGTGTAGTTCTGGCGGGCTTCCGTACCGTTGGTGGTATTGCTGATGGCAACAGCGAACGTCTGGAACGTGGTCGTAGTCGTGCCGGTAACCCGGAACGGCTGGATCAGCGTTGCAGCGGTGTTCGTGTTCACCACCGTGGTCAAAGCACCCCCGGACAGCGTGGTGGTAGTGGTCGTATAGGTGCTGGTTCCGGCAGTTACCTGACGGGCACCGATACTCCACAGGATTTCGTTGCCACGGGCGAAATACACCTCCGACGTACCACCCGAGCCGGCAGTGGTCTTGGTCATCGAATGCATATAACGCGCGATGGAAACGGCGTTGTCGTACGCTTGGTTCTTTTGTGATTGAAATGGCATTTTCAGTCTCCCATATTAGCCGGCTGAGTCCCACTTCACGATGCGAACGTTCTGCACCAGAGTATGGACAATGCCAAAACCACCAAGGTAATACCACGCAACACCCTTGGACCGCCCGTAGTCAGTCGGGATCTTCCCGCGCATTTCCTCTGGTACGGCAAGTGCTTCCGCCACCGTGTCATTGCCGAAGAAGAAGATCCAGTCCGACTTGCCGTTGCCCCAGAGGGTCTGGGTAATACCGTCAGTGCCCGTCCCCTTGGCCACGTTGGTCTGTTCGATGTACCGAACGTTCTCGTAGCGGCCAATCTCGCCGTTCATGATCAGCTTGAAGCCCGTATCCGAATACTGGTGGATCGTCTCCAGGTTGTTCTTGAACGTGCGCAGGGTCGAGGGCCATGCCAGGGCGTAGTAGTCATCCCCGATATACGCGGGAATGTTGCGCTCCTTCATGGTATCCACGAGGGTCTTGGCATAACCGTTGTTGAACGGATCGTTGTTCGTAACCGTGCTCGTACCCGTGGTGCTAAGGGTCAGGGCAAAGGTGGAACTCGAGCCGCCAGTCGGCGTAACGCGCAGCAGCGTCTGATTCATCTGGGTCCAGGACCCGCGGTCGAAGGTCTTGACCGCATCGTTCTTAAGAACCTTCTGGATCAGCTCGATAACCGGGAACTTGGACAGGTTGTCCAGCTTGCCCGAGTACGGAACGCTGTTGCCGTATTCAGTGATTGTCAGCGTACCCTGGACAATCGTGAAGTTTGTTTCCGGCATGGTGTTGGTTTCCGTCAACACCGCACCCGGAGTCACGACATCCGAGAATACGTCCCAGGTGAACGTGTCACCCTTCTTGCGCCCTTGCTGTGAAGCGTCTCTTACGTCTGCAAACTGCCGGAATTTGACCAGCGGTTGAACAGCCATGCGAAGAACGTTCGACAGCTGGCGCGAGTACAGGTAGCCCCCGAGGGAGCTAACCGCCCATACTTGACCAGCCATGCTTTCATATCCTTAGTTGCCCCCTTGCTTTGGCCATCTGGGCAATAACATTGGGGGTGGATTCCTCTTCGTCTTCCTCAACCGGCCTCTGGGACTTCACGGAGGCTTGCGGTATGTTGGTCAACGTCTCTTGTTTCTTCCGTGCCTTCTCGGAATACTTCGGATCTATGCCGAACTTCTTCCTAAGGTCGTCGCCGATGCGGGCATACCTGTCCCGGTAGCTCGAAACCTTGCCTTGTGCAAGTTCCTCGCGCCGGATCTCGTCATCCCTCTTAACGGCTAACAACATGTAGTCGGGGTCGGCAAAAATCTCCGGGTATTGCTCTCGAAACCACGATACGTTCTGCTTGAACTCGATATTCTCTTCGGTCTTCTTGGCAACCGCGTCCAGGTCAACGGATGGCGCTTGAATCAGACCCTTACGAATACGAGCAACTACTCGAGCGGCGTCTTCCTCGCTCCCGACTTGCAATGCCCTTGCGATCTCCAAATCCTCGTCGGTAGGGGTATCGGAGTTTTGCGCCGTCTCCGTCGTGGAGGTGGGCGCTTTGGTGCTCTGCAGCAGGGCTTCGGCCTGACGCTTTGCCTCTGCTGCTTCTGCCAAATACTTGTCCGCCGCGAGATTCTTGCTCGCAACGGCCTTCAATTCGTCCAGGGTGAAGTCTTTTTCCTCCCCGGCCACCTTGAGCCGGATCTTGTCTCCGGCGAGCTCCTGGGCCTTCGGAAGGCCCGCCAGAGCGCTCTTGATCGTCTCGTCCGTCACCTGGTACGGATAGGCGTCCGTCATTCCACCAGAGGGGTCGTCGTCCGGGATCCCGTCATCCACTCCGGACATCTCTTCCCCGCCCTCTTCGGCCAGGGACTTCGAGCGGGCGATCTCGGACTTGCGCCCGATAAGCATCCTCGCGTTAAGCTGCTTGGCGTTGTTTTCTGCCGACAGGTCTGCCTTTGCTTCGCTTAGCTCGTCGTTCTGGTCTTCGTAATCATTGCTCATACGTTCTCTAGGCTCCTGAGGGCGTTTAACCCTTCCGAATAGGCATTACCTAACCATTCCTGAAACTTCTCTGCAACATAGACCCTGTTTTGCAGATACTGAATCCTCTTTCCCCTCCACCAGGCTACCCTCTTAAGCTGATCCAAGGCTTCCTGTGCGTCCGAATCGGCACGTCCCACCAAATACTTGCCAATATCGCTCTGAAGAAAATCTTCAACTTGCCTCCCAAGCACGGCAGCTTTAACCGTAGGATCGTTGGCGTCCAGCATTACCAGCCCACCCCGAACGCTAGTTTAGACCCTTTTTGATTTGATTTCAGCACCACTTTGCCCATGTCTGTGCTCAAATCGGCGTACTTGGCGTCCAAATCAGCGATTTCTTTCGGAGTTAGATCCATTTTTGCGGTTCTGCTTCGATTGGAAGGTCATCTTCTGGCGTTCATTGGCCATTTTATCGTTATGAACCTTCAACTCCATCATCTTCTCCACAACGAACTTCTTAAGCTCCGCCTGCAGCTCCTGCATGTTGAACTCGTGCTTTACCGCCAGTTCATGACCCTTCAGGATGTGCCCATGGATGTCCAGATCGTCCTTTTGGGAGGCGATCATCTTCGGAGCCGTATTGATCTTGGCCACCTCAACCTTGGTCTGGTTATCCTGGGTCTTGTCCTGAAGCTGCTTCTGCAGTTGTTGCGTTTGCATAAAGGCAGCCTGAAGCATCTGGGTCAGCTGGGCAACCTGCGGGTTATCTGAGGTAAAGAACCTGCGCCCGTCCTGATACCCGGCAAACCCGAAGATCTCTTTCCCGGCCTCCTGGACGTTAAATCCGGGGATCTGGGCCTTAACAAGGCCGGCATAGGAATTGGACGCCATGATGAACTTCTGAAGCCTCGAGGCCGGGTCGGTAGCCCCCATTCCAACATTCACCCGGACCGTCAGGTCCTTGTTCAGCATGCTATCGGTAATCTGGTTGATGCCGTATTTCTGGTAGAGATTAGCCTTATCTCTCGCTAGAGAAAGGATTACCTCGTCCGTTTCGTACTGCTGCTCGAGCTTGACCAGCAATTGAAGGACCGGCTGAATGAACGTCTCCACGAACGTCCGGAGCATGTATTCGGTCAGTAGCGAGGCCGGGGCCACCATCATCTGCCCGCCACCTACCGTTTCCGCCAGCTTTCCCTTCATGGGGATATTGGCTGGGTTGAAGTTCCCCATTAGCTCGTCGGTTTCTGCGGCCAGACGGTCCTGTTCCTGGAAACTAGAAGCAGTAACGTCAGGCCAATTAACCTCACGAATATCCCCTTCCGGGTCATCAGCCATAGTGTTACTGCCCGGAACATTGCGGGACAGTGACACCACATCGACGTTTCTGTTTCTTTTGACGATCCAGCGCTTATTAAGCACCAGCTTGACGTTATCAAGACGCTGATTCGTAATTTCATTCGTCTCTTCGAATAACTGCTTTCCTAACTCATACATGCTCGATGGCATGCTCTGGTGTGTCTCCAGAATGCAACACCCCATCACATAGTCCCGCTTGCCGTGCCAGGTGCTGATCTCCAGCGGTTGGGGATCGGTCAGAAGTGCCTGATCGCCCAGTGTATAAAACTCCCAATCCTGCCCGCCCCGGCGATGAATATGACGCTGAATCCAAGCAATCGAGTAGTCCTGGATGGGGCGGTTTTCCGTGTCATAGGGGTCATCCCGGTTCTTCTCCCGGACAATCCTGGTGCTATCCGGCATGGCCTGTGTTGCGTTGCGGATAAAACTGTCTGCAGCAGCCCTCCACTCAGGACGGCCGGTCTTGGGGTCTTTCCTGGTCATCCTCTCCTTGATGTCTATCACGTACATCGGCATCAGGTGAATGACATAAGGACTCGTATTAATGGGGTCGGACCAGTCTGCAGCTGGATCAACCCTCAGGTTCTCTACTGGGATTAAATCCACTGCTGGGCGGTCTTCCAGTACCTCTCCCTTGGGGGTCTGCTCGAACTTCCAGTGAACTCGAGCGCAGACAACACCCACCTTCTGTGCGTCCTGAAGGCCCCCTTGGACCACGTGGAACCACTTGATCGACTTCCTGAGCCGGTAGTCCAGGATGATCTTGTTGACCTCGGCGGAGGCCCTTTCCTGCGGATCTGCCTGGTTTTCTGCCTGGACGTCTATGGTGTCGATATTGGAGAAGAATGCCGAAGCCGCTGCCGCCTCGTTCTTTCTCATGATGGCCCTGGGCTTGGGCCGGTAGATTCTAGAGCGTTTTTCGTAAGCCTGGCTCGTGTACTTGCTGTCCTGGCCGTGCTGGCTGTTAAACGCCCTTATCCCGTCTTCCCAGCGCTTCCTGTGATTGGTGTCTATGTATGTGGTGGAGAATAGATAACACTCCCTTGCAAGCGTCATCCAGTCCAGCTGTTCGTCGTTGTCGGCGTCGTCCTCGTTGACCGGCTCTCCCTGCGAACGATCATCATCCCCCGTGGTGGACAATGCCATTTCCAGGGATGCATTAGCCTTTCTGGTCGGATCCTCGATGCTCGGAGGTTCCCTTTCTAGTACGCTCAGTCTATCCTTTCTACCTTGATGTCATCCGAATAGTGTACCCAATAAGGCTCAAATCTGTTCGGCAGGTAAGTCTCGAACTTGTGCCACCCCTCTTCAATCACATAACTCTCTGCGTCAACCTCTAGGGTTTTTCCTTCCGGATAGTAGACCCTGTACTTCACTCGGATAGGAGCAGGATTATATGGTGGATAGGGATAGGCAATCCACCCCATCACATAGTCCCGCTTGCCGTGCCAGGTGCTGATCATCAATGTGCTCCGTGCTTGTCTATTACCGAGTGAAACTGCCCATCCCAGCGTCCCCTCTTCTGCCCGGTGCGCTCGAGTAGCTCCCCACCGGACATGATCGCGTGCTTCTTCATGGCGCTCGAGCTGTACCGCTCCGCATCATCCAGGATCATCCCATAGTTACCCTGGACAGACATCAGTTTCACGATAATCGCCCTGCCCTGAAAAAGCACCGCCCACAAGTGGTCTGGATAAGCCTCCATCAGGGCATCTCCGACAAGCTTACATGCCTCGATCTCCTTGAGGTCGTCACAGCTTGTGATCTCCACCGGGGCGTTGAGCCTATCCTCCACCGCCGCCCCCGACGGGGACATAGAATCCCCTGTTAGTGCTGTCCGTTGACTGCTTCTTCTCTCCGGAGCTGAACTCGTAGACGATGCTCCTGACCGCCCACTGATCGCCCCAGTCCTGGATGACCATCTGACGCCAGCTTAGCTGCCGCGTGGTTACTGCCTTACCTAGAGATACTGGAACGGTCATGTTTTATGTAAATTCCGGCTCGACATACTCATTGCTTCCGACAGACGGCACCACTGGATCCAGGTCATATATCCGGCTTACCGCGTCCACCAAGTCCTTTTTCCCGGCCAGCGGGAAGTAGTGCAATTCTAACTTAAAATCCTCTGTCAAGTCATACGCTCCGTCGTTGCCCTTCCTTATGATCCGTTGTGCAACGCGGTGGCCGAATCCCTCGTCGTTTGCCTTGCGCTGAAAGCTCGTCAGGTTCTTTGGGTCGGTCTTGTAGGGGATGAAGAACCGATGGTTACGTAGGTCCGGAGTGAGTCTTTGTACTCTGTCCACCTTACTGGCATTCCCGTCTCTTGGCCAATCCAGCTCTTCAATCTCGAAGGAAAGTCTGTCGATTCGTTGCCGCTCATGAAAATAATCCAGATCGGCCTGCGCCCCGAACTTCTCATATCCGACCCTCACCCCCTGAACTCCGCTCGCCTGACTCCATTTGACGTACAGGTGCTTCAGCGCCGCCCAGCGCTCTGACAGGTCCATCTTGTGCCGGAACCCGTCCAGTAGATACTTATTGCCGGCATAATCCATTCCAATGACGGCATACGCACTGTTATCTGAATCGCTCTTCTTGCTCCTGGCCGGATCCACCAGGATATAAACCATAAGGGTCTCAGGCCTGACTTCGTAGACTCGCAGGTCTGAGATATCGAACATCCTACGAGTCCCCGCCAGAGGATTTTGTAACATCTGGCAAGAGATCGTCGCTTCACCTTGATCCCTTACCTTCTGATCCCATACTTCCTGTGGGAACAATACCGGTTTCCCGGTAATCAGTCCGTCATGCGTAGCAGGGTAAATCCTTGGCTTGACTGCTCGCCGCTTGATGATTTCTTCGTATGTGTCAGCGAAAGAGTAACGGGTGCCAATGTGCCAGCATCGTCCGCCGACAGTTCCAAGGTTATCCGATAGTTCCCAGGCTTCAGTTGTCTTTTGGACCTGTTCCGGAGTGCTAACGCTAGCAGGGACAACAACGTCGTCATACACTCTAAGTGCAAAGTGTTTGGATACTGGTTGACCATCAACGAGTCCGTGAGCCTCAACAGTGGACTCTTTCGCGTTGGATCTGCGCTTGACCGTGATCCCACTATCTAGGCTCCAGTTTGGTGCGTCTTTCCATGGGTTTTCGTACAGGATGTCCGGAAAGACCTGCTTCAGGGCTTCGTTGCTCTCGAGCTCTCTTTTGATTTGCCGCAAGAAGCTTTTGGCGATTGGCGATGTATGACTGAAGATCCCTATCGTTATCTCGGGATTCCTTAGAATCTCCTGAATTACGCCGGCGTACGTGATTATCGTTGATTTGTAGTGTTCCCTAGCCCACAAGTCGATGTACCCATCAGGATTCTTTTCAGCCTCTCTGCACCTGTCGTAGAGCCAAGGATGGAGTAAATCAGTTCGCTTAAAGATCCTGACCAGCAGGTAGTAGCGGTCTTCCAGTGCCAGCGCCCGCACTCCGGACAGGCAAGTACCGGCTCCATCAATCCTGTCCCACTCATCTAGCAGCTCCCGCAGTGGCAGGTCATGTAGCCTCATCCAATCGCCGGATCTTCCAACCGCTCTACTTCCACCAATCCAGACCCCCTCATCTCGGCGATCTGCTGAAAAGTGAAGGTCTTTACTTGCATCAACTGTGCCATCGTCTTTGCCATATCGTCATGCGGGTAGTAAAGGGTCCGTCCGTAAACTGTGCGGTAGAAAACTTGGATCTTGGTCATTTTGTGTTCTCCTGTGGTATGTAAGTAGTATCGTCCACTAGAGAACATTAGTCAATGGTGTAGTTACAACTTTTACAATTCCCCTCTTATCTTCGCCCTAAGCTTCTCTGCTGTATCTACCGCCAAGTCGAATGTCTCTACCCTGGCATCTATACTCTGCTCGATTGTCTGTCTTGGCTTGCCCAGATCCCTGTCCAGTAGCATATTTGCCGCAGCCAGATCGCCCTTCTCTGCTTTCTGGTACATCTGCTCCCAGATCTTTGCTAAAGCCTCTAGGCGAGTTATTCCGCGCTTCTGGAGTGCCGACGCGACTGCGTCGTCCCAGAGCTTGCCTTTGTTCCTGTTGCTGTTACCCGGTACGCCTGGCAAGTGGAAGTTTTGTAACTTATTGTTTCACTGCAGCAATAGCTGCCTGGGCAGCATTAATGAATGCCTGCTGTTTGGCTAGTTCGTTTGTTACGACATTGTGCATATCTGTGATTTGTTGTAAAGCCGCAACAATGGCGTTTACTTGGGTGTCGATGTTAGTCTCCATGCTTGTCTTCCAGTTCTTTCTTTGCTGACTCGACTGCATGTCCTACTACCTCTAGGGTCTTTTGTGCGGCGTCTGCCAGGGCATGAGATGCCTCGAGTACGTGCGGTACAGGATCTTCCTTGCTGACCGCGTGCGCCGTTTCTACGGCCTTTGTGGCCGCATCCAAGGCATCTGTAGCTACCACGTGAGACGAAGGAACATAAGGGGTAATACTTAGGGTCTTCTTTCGTCCGAACAGCAGCCAGTACAGGACCGCCGATACCACTCCGATTCCAGCCGCGTACAGGTAGATGTTCATGCCTTCTTTTTCCCCTTAGACGTAGTTTTGTTGCCGTGCATCAGACCAATCTTGTTAAGAGTACCGTAAACCGCCCCAGGGTTGCCGGGATACTCTTTCTTTAGTTTCTTTTCTACCTTCTCGACCGCGCTACCTTTGGGCATCTTGACCCCTCATCTTTGCCATTCTGAGGCTTGCAGAGAACTCTTCCCATTCGGCAATGGCCTCTTCCCATGGCTTCGGAATCCCATTGCTCCAGCTGTACTCGTGAACCTCGATACCGGGCGATACATACATCCCCGGCTCAATAAAGGCCCCCTCCGGCGCGGATGAATCCGCTTGGACTGTGCGGCCGGGAAGCGTCCACATCTTGCTGTTACCGTAGATCAGGTTAAACGGGGTCAGATAGTTCCACATCTAATCCTCCAGGTCTTCCGGGTCGTAAATCGGGCCCGGCTCCCAGTGGTCAGTCGTCTCCGGCGATTCCGGAGTATCCACGATAGCCGGTCTTGTATCCATAGGCCTCCCCGGTCGCCAGGTGCATCCGGAGCTTTCCGGGAAGATCCAGACTCTTGGGGTGCATTCCGTTCTCGATGCTCCCGTCGAACACATGGTCCCCGGTGATGTTGTGGGTGTGCCTCCACATCCTGGGGGCGAACTGATGAAGTCCGCTGTCTACTTTGTACTTAGCCATGACTCTTCGAACCAGTATGCGACCGTTTTGCGGTGTGCTTGCTCCCACTTTTCTTGCTTTTCTTCGCGGGAGCCTTTGCCTTCATCGATTTCGCGGTGACAGTCACCGCAGACGTATGCGACCCTGTAGTCGTGGGCCTTGATGCCTCTGCCCTTGCCGTCCCTAAGCTGGTTGCTATGAGCAGCACAAATGCCGCCGGAAGCAAACTTACCACACGAAAGGCAATGGGTAACATTTTCTGCGATCTCCAATAGTCTGCGGTTCCTGTATACCACAATTAACGCATTACTGCAAACTAGCGGCGCCGTTGAGGATCTTCCAGAAGTTGCGGCCGCGCACGGTGATTATGCTCATGGTTTTTTGCATGGTCAGGGTGCCCCTGGCCGTGGTGCACACGACATTGAAAACGAACGGCCCGTAGTACAGCTGCCCGACGTTCTCAATGGTCGCCGTGCTGCAAACGCCCTCGCCGCCATTCCACTGGAAGTCATACTCGTCGATGCTGTAGCTTGGCAAGCCAGACCAAACGGTAAGATGAACCAGGTCGAGCGGGTAGGTCTGTCCAGGAGAAGGCTGCCCGCCCGCCCAGCTGGTGTTAACGGTAATGGTGCTGCCGTCCCCATCGTTGTCGAGTGCCACGCCACAATACTCCGGAGCCCCACCTGCACCGCATTGGACTGGTGCATGGTAGGTATAGCTTTCGGCCATCGCCGCGCCGGAAAAACACAGTGCAACTGCTGCAAGAAACTTTTTCATATCTTCTTTCCCCTGAAGAAACAATCGTTGCCTATTACCGTGGCAACTTCCGGATACAGCATCACTCCGTTATACCAACTAAGCACGACAAACCCTGATTGCCAATTCGCCGGCCTAGATCCAAGATACTGGAAGACATCGTCGTCCAGGTCAGCAAGGGTGCCGCAACAGACCCCATAAAAGGTACCACGACGCCAGGTCTGGGGCCATACGTGTAACTGGTGGGAGTGGCCCACAACTGTGTGATGCCCGGTGCTGAGTACATTCATCCTGTCCCTGCTGAACTCCCCCGTCTTGATGTTGTGAATGAACTCGCAATCATCGTTTATGTCGATCCGTTCGCACTCTTCCCATCTTGGAATGTGGTCCTTGAGCCTGGTTCCTGCCATTCCTTCATACTCCGGAGCCACAGCTGATAGGCGTGCTTCGAATCTATCGTCGTGATTCCCAAGCGTTCTAAGAAGCGGAGTTCTTCGAGGGCATTTATCCTCGATCTCTCCCAGTCGAGCCTGGACAGCTTCAAGTTCAGATTTGATATCCGGTCGTTTGACATTTCTCCATGGCCCCCTGGGAAACCTGCTGACCGCACCGAAATCCCCGATGTCTCCATTCAAGATTACCGCTTTCAAATCCTGTTTAATGTCGGTCTGAAGGATGGTGCAGAATGCCCTGTGTGCGGTGCTTATATGCTCGAGCCTGCAGTAGTGAGGGTCTGTCCCGACAAGGATGATTCCATCCTTTATCCCAAGTGTATGTACGCGACGGTCAGCGGAAATGTTGTAGAGGATTTTGTATTCTTCCTTCGACTTGCAATTGGAAACCCTTATTTCCGAAAAACTAACCCCGGCTCTCTTGCAAGCTCTTTCTATCCTTACCTTGGTGCCAGACCCCCAAACAATGTCCAGTTTCCTGCAGATGTCAAATGGTGAAAGTCCCTGTCTTACGCATTCGTCTATCTCTTCATCAGAGACTTTCTTCACGTTCGATCCTTCGGGATGCGGCGCGTACAGTATCGCCAAAACAGCGGATTGTCCTGAATATGTGCCCCCAGGGCAAGTCCAAGGTGGGTTACCACCGATTCCTCGATGTCGTCCGGGAGATCAAGACTCGAGGAATTGAAGAGCTGATGTATGACCTCATGAATAAGAACAGTCCTTTCCCTGCTGGGCACCATTCCGTCTTCAATGGAAATGACCGTTTTCTGATTATCCGTCTCTCCGTCCAGCTCGCACCCGTCTTCCCCTTTTATCGTTCCGGACGGCCTGTACACAATTTTGTATACATGACCCATGAACTTGGACTGTTTGGGGCGAGAGATCATCGGAAGTATTTGTGTATCAGAACCGCGCTCACAGAACCAATGGCAGCCCCAGATCCTACAGCACTCCACAGCCAGAAGTCAGCGCTCGACGCCCTCTTCCAAAGGTAAAGCTCGAAAGCGGCTAGCCCCATGCTGGTAGGCGGAATCCAGCAATACTTCTCATATGTAACATTCTGTTGCTGCCAGGACTTCAATCCAACCAGGAAGAAAGAAGCAAGGAAAGCAAAAAAGTAAGTCATTAAACGCTGGTTATTTTTGTATGGGTCGAGTGGGTTAGGTTTTTAACCAATACTTGCTTTACTTCCTCTTCTATGTGAAAAGGGAGCCAGCTTTTAAAGGGAACCAAATTCTCTTTATTTTCAATGTACCACGTCTTTTTATTTTTATCCCACCTTGCCCCAAGAATTTTGGCCCTGTCTTTCTGGGAATATGGAACGTTAAGATTTATTCGCATGGTGGTAGAAACAGGAAGATTTTCGGCGATAATGAAGCAGTAATTTCTTTTTTGCAAGCTATTTTTTTATTCTTTTAAACTTCAAAACAACGGATTCTTTGGGAACTTTGACAACCAACCATCCCGCCCATTTTAGCACATGCCACAAAATGTGGCATCCCTGCCGTTCGTAGGCTGTTACAAATTTTTCCTTGCCTTCTGCTGCCAGACGACGATAATCCATTCATCACGAAGACCCCACCATGACCCACGACGGAATTCACCTGTTCGCCGCAATCGACCCGGACGCCATTCAGGACGGCGATGTTATCGGATACGAGGGCAGGAAGTACTCGGTTGGAATCCATCCGGTGGACCGTGGTCGCGTTCAGGTGGACGTCGAGCTGGTGGCCGATTATGCCTTTCCGGAGAGGGATCGTGACTTCTCGGACGACAATCCCCAATCCGTTACCGCTGCGGTGTGGGACTGCATCCACAATATCAACGAGCAGATCGAGAGGTACGAGCTGTCTATGATTGACGAAGACAAGGCAATACAGGCGCGGAGATATTGATGGACGAAATTCATCGCCAGATCGACTCGGCCCTGATCGACATCTACCCGGATGCCGAGGGTCTGCCTGGCCTAGTCAAGCCTGAGACGTGGAAACAACTGTCGCCGCAGGTTCGCAAACTGTTCGCGGAGTATCGGCCAAGGGAGATCGCATGAAAGTCGAAATTAAGCATCGCCGCACCGGAGCAGTCCTGTATTCCGCCGATGTGACT
>Ga0075019_10000388_pt1 | contig 25096 bp, 17 predicted proteins | sample ColStrG_CSR_2013_FD_71473 | JGI IMG/M metagenome (GOLD analysis project Ga0075019, IMG submission 71473) | Freshwater sediment microbial communities in response to fracking from Pennsylvania, USA - Cold Stream Run_MetaG_CSR_2013 | ecosystem: Environmental > Aquatic > Freshwater > Creek >...
AAGGAAATGGTCAAGTTTGTCAATGCACTCTATGCCGCCTACATGGGCCTGGATGCCTCCATGTTTGAAATCAACCCCGTACTAAAAACATCGGATAATAAAATCCTGGCCGTTGACGGAAAAGTAAACTTGGATGACAACGCCCTTTATCGTCATAAGGATCTGGAAGAACTTCGTGACATTTCCGAAGAAGATCCTTTGGAGGTGGAAGCTGGAAAGTCCGGATTAAATTATGTGAAGTTAGATGGTAATGTGGGGTGTATGGTCAATGGCGCCGGCCTTGCTATGGCGACCATGGACATCATTAAACTTTCAGGGGGTGAGCCCGCGAATTTCCTTGACGTGGGTGGTGGGGCCAATGCAGAAACCGTTGAGGCAGGATTTAGAATCATCCTCAAGGACCCTAACGTAAAGGCCATTTTGATCAACATCTTTGGAGGTATTGTGCGTTGTGATCGGGTTGCCAGCGGTGTGGTGGAAGCCTATAAGAAAGTGGGCAATATTCCTGTGCCCATTATTGTGCGTCTGCAGGGTACTAACGCTGAAGAAGGGGCTAAAATCATTCAGGAATCAGGGCTGAAAGTATTTTCAGCGATCCTTTTAAAGGAGGCGGCCCAGCGGATCAAAGAAGTTTTAGCTTGAGTGAAGGGTTTCCTAATTGCCTTTAATTTCATACATTAGTTGCTAAATTTTGTTCAATGAAAGGTACTTTGCCTTTGATTCTGGGGTTGCTAATACTTTGGCCTGAATTTTCACAGTCTCAGAGTTTTTTTGCGGTGCGTCGTCAACGCTCCCTTATTTTAACGGCGGGCACGGGCACTTCAACTTACTATGGTGAACTATCAAATCCCGGGCAATTGCTGAAGTTTGGGGCCAACCTTAATGTCGGTCTTCAAGCCTATGTCTCGCCCCGAATCAGTATACGAACAGAGTTCAACTGGTTTCAGCTGAAGGGGTCGGATGCTCAAGCCAGCGATCAAGGTAGGAAGGTAAGGGGCTTATCATTTCTAACAAACGGCTTTGAATTTAGTGCAACGGGAGCAGTTAATTTATATGCTAACGGGAACAGGTATTATCGAAGACCCACGATCAATATATATGGATTCGGGGGAATCGGGCTGCTTTATTTCAATCCTACCTCGACATTAAACGGGAAAAGCTACTCCCTGGAGCCGCTCCACACAGAAGGCGTCAGTTACAGCCGGGTGGTGCCGGTAATTCCGTTTGGCTTAGGCGTTCGCTTAAAAACAGGACCCAATACCAACATTGTCGTTGAAGGCGGATACCGTAAAACGTTCACCGATTATTTAGATGACGTGAGTAATAAGTACGTCGCTCCGGGGTCGGATCCGATAGCAAATTATTTCATGAACCCTAACAATCCCGCCTACAATACGTTAACTCCCATTGCAGCGGGAGAGGGCAATACGTTAAGTGCAGGATCAAAACGAGGAAACCCAGGTGCCACCGACAGTTATTTTTTGCTTAACGTCAAGTTAGAGTATTATTTACCGATGAGCACCTCGGGAAGACGTGGCAATGGACTTATCAGCAACAAGAAGCGTAAGTCAACCTACCGCTACAACAAGCGCGGAGGCATGAAACGGTAATCAAGGGAATTTAGCTCTTATCCAGAACTTCGTAGCGCGAGTAATTGCTCTTGTATTCGGGAACTAATTCCTTCATCAAAGCAACAGCCTTTAATTCATTTTTGTCGTAAACTAAATCATTAAAAAGTTCGATGTAGTTATTAACTTCTTCATAGGAATACTGAGAGACCTTGGCAATCATTATTTTCTCATGGTGCGTACGGATGGCGTTCTCTTGGTTATTGAGCAATTCTTCGTATAATTTTTCTCCTTCTCGAAGTCCAGTGAACACGATGTCGATATCTTTGCGAGGCTCAAGACCAGATAGCCAGATCATTTTCTCAGCCAAGTCAAGTATTTTCACTGACTTGCCCATGTCAAAAATATAAATCTCTCCCCCTCTGCCCATAGTCCCTGCCTCCAACACAAGCTGGCATGCCTCTGGGATGGTCATGAAGTACCTGGTGATCTCGGGATGGGTGACGGTGATGGGCCCACCAAATTGAATTTGCTTTTTAAACAGTGGAATTACAGAACCGCTGGAGCCCAGCACGTTTCCAAATCGGGTTGTCACGAAAGCGGTGTGCGAAATATTCTTTTTATCCAAGTAATGGCTGTAGGATTGAACATATATTTCTGCGATGCGCTTTGAACATCCCATGACATTGGTGGGGTTCACTGCCTTGTCCGTTGAGACCATCACAAACTTTAGCACTCCAAATTCGACCGATAAATCCGCTACCAGCTTGGTTCCTAAAATATTGCACGTGATCGCCTCCGAAGGATTACTCTCCATCATAGGAACGTGTTTATAGGCGGCTGCGTGATATACAATGGAGGGACGATGTTGCTCAAATATTGAACGCATCCTCTCCTTGTTGTTAATATCGGCCAAATACCAATAAAGTTGAACACTCATCTCCATAGAACGAACTTCATGTTCAAGCTCATATAAAGAAGACTCAGCCTGGTCGATGAGAATTACTGCGCTGGGCTTTGCTAATATTACTTGTCTGAAAAGCTCTGATCCTATTGATCCGGCTGCCCCCGTAATCAATATTTTTTTTCCCCGCAAGTCAGACTCTATGTTTCCGTTTTTAATTTTAATTGATTCCCTACCAAGCAATTCCTCAATGTTTATTTCTTTGATCTGATTAAAGCTTAATTCTCCTCGGACCCATTTTTCAACGGGGGGCACGGTCCGCACTTTCACTTTATGACGAATACAAACATCGACCACTTCATTTTTACGCTCTAGCGTTAAGTCTTTTGCAGTAAATATCAATTCATCGACCAAATACTCAACAAAAAGACGGTTCAATTCAGTTACTGACGCCTTAAAAATGGTGACCCCATCAATCACTTTACCAGCCTTATTATGGTCATCTTCGAGGAACCCGATGACTTTCATTTTCGGCGTTGATTCTAAAACATGCCGCGTAATAATACCAGTTTGACCCGCTCCAAAAATCAAAACGTTTGCACGCTTGATCATGAAGTTCTTGTAATAGGAAAAAATGTATTTCACCAGCAACCGATAGTTGAAAAGGAGCAAAAAGGAAGACAAGAAACTGATGAATAATATTGAATAGGGAATTACATTTCCCTTCCCCGTAAAATAATAGAGCAAATTTAGTCCACATACCAACGTCACATTCAAAATATTCATCAGAAAAATCCGCGCACTGTCCTGAACGCCGGTATACCTGACAATTCCCTTATAGCTGTTGGTAATTAAAATAGATACAAATCCACATGATGTGTACAATAGAACACCAACCTCAAAATGAAACGAATTGAGATCATCAATTGAAAAATTAAAACGGAGTAGATAGCCAAGCGTTGCTGAAAAAGCGATGAGTATTAAATCAATAATTATTATCACCCATCGAGGTAATATTCGGACTTGCCTTATTAGCGATTTAATTTTCAAGGATCAGTTTATACTTTTCTTTCCAAAAAGCTTCCGCACACCTAGCGCAACGCCACCAGCAATCAGTATTTCAATACCTGTAATTGGTACGGGCGGAGGACAGGGCGGTTTGGGGCAATGACCATGGCCGCCAGGCTGGGCGATTGAACAATTAATATCAATGAAAAAGAACGTCAAAACTATTAATGCCTTGTAAAACTTATGAAAATGAATCTTCATTGTTATTAATCTTTAACAATTCGAACAACGGAAACTCGGTCACCTTGAATAATTCGGACAAAATAGACTCCGCTGCTTTCCTTTCTAAAATTATACTGAGCAATTTGTTTTTGCCCATCATTTTCAAAGCTAATCGTTGAGATACCAGACCCCAAAGCATTAAATACCTCTCCTGTTGCATCTCCAACGCCTGCCGCCTCGATTGTCAATATTCCTTTTACCGGGTTCGGATATGCTTTTATTCCATTATCGGGGGGAGAATTCTCTAATCCGGTTACCACAAAAGGCGTTGGAATAGAGGTTGTCGTACAACCTTGAGCGCTAGCTTGTACCGTGTAGGAGCCACTTTGCGTTGGCTTTAGATTTTGACTTGTAGCACCACTGATGGGCTGGCCATTCAAGTACCACTGATTGCCGGTAGAATAGCTGGATTGAAGGGTAAATAAATCGAGCACCGTAATATGGGCAGAATCCAAGTAAATAACTTTAGCCATAACCGAATCCCTAACCCCTTCACACCCCAAACTATTGGATGCAGACAGGTAGTACCATCTACTCTTTACCAATTGTGGCGTGATGAATGTAGCAGTCTGATTTGTATATGGAATCACGGCGGTTGACGAATCATACCAGTTATAATACCCTCCCTTAGGTACCCCTGATGCAGTAAGGGTTACAATACTTTTCCCGCAGGCAATTGATGATGTCGCCAAGGGTGCTGCAGGTGGCAAAATTAAGCTAACCGTATCCTTTACTATGGCAGAAAAGGTGGCGCAATATTTATTCACCTGCTTTACTTGAAATATATTGGCGCCCTGTACTAAATAATTCTTAGGTACTGACAGTGTCAGATCACTGTCGATCCCCGAGGCAGAAGGTACCACCGTCGAACTATCTACGACGGAGAGAACAGAGTAGTTAAAATCGGACGAACTATTTTTGATTGTCACCACAGCCTGTGTTGAATCGCAAGTGGCTGTTTTGGGCGCCACCAGTGGTAAGTTACCTCCCTGGTAGGTAAAAGTTAGGCTAAATCGTGCCGAGCCAAAAGTGGCAGCATTATTTTGATCTACCGTGAATTGATAACTGGGGCTCTGCCGCACATCCACGATCGCGCTGGTAAAATTGTCCTGAAGCTGAATTTTCATCGCCGAGGAAAAGGACTCCATTTGACTAAATGACAAACTGTAATTTCCACTTGTCACATCGTACACATTAAGAGGCACGATTTGCGCGCAATTTTTGAATGGGATCGCATTAATAGAATAGTTTTCTTGAGCGGGGGACAACGAAGAAAGATTCAGGTACCAGTAGGGGTTTCGGAATTTCCAAGCATCATATTTTTTGTCAAATCCTACCGTAGAGGAATCCGAAAAGTAGATCACCGTCTCATCGTTGTCTGTTCCGTCGGATAGCGTTACACGTAGCAAATCCTGCGGTGAAGCTTGTCGTAAAAATACGGTCTGTGTTCCTGCAACTTTTGCCGCCTCCGTAATTGATAGTGCGGGACCCGCTGCATTCGCTTTTACCCAAAATCCCTGCCCAATGGCAATTAAATTTGTTCCTCCATTTGTCGATACGCCGTTTACATAAGAGGCGAACACAGGATTGGCGGTTCTATAATCCGACATGTAAAGCGCATTGTCTACGGCAGCATTTCTAGCTAAGGAATTCCAATTGATGGTCGCTGGATAAGGATTTCCCACTAAATTCCACCCGTCATTATTAACATTACCTGTGGAGGTAAAAGTAACTGGCAAATTGAAATTACCGCTCCATATCGGCCCTGTTAAACTCCATTTAGCATTATTCTGGCCTAAAACCGGCGGGTCACTTCCATAGATAAAAATGGAATATCCGTTACCCTTGACAAAAGAAGTGGTCTGGCTATCACCGGACGAGATTGGAAAATCAGTCCATCCGTCATTGAGATCAATGAGGCCATCACCATTGGTGTCCGTGGTCACGGTTTCATCGTATCTCTCCATAGAGGAATAAGTAGCATCTGCTCCTGAGACAACACTGGCATGAGCAAAAGGTCCTGTAACAGGAAGTGAGTTCTGAAGGTCAGAAACAGTGGTATTGACAGGGGAAGAAATATTTCTCCAAACCTGATAGTTGTAGGCCGAAACTCCCTCCCTACCCATATAGCGCTGCACAGTAACTTTTCCAGGCATTTGGCCGACGGCCGTAACAGTGGATATACTTGCATCAGCCGTAGTTGGATAATCGTTCGTTGATAAAAGTGTAAAAACCCGATTGTTTGAAGCACCATCAGTGTCAAATATTGGATTTCCCCCGACACTAGTAAGCGTTAACACTCCAGTTAAGTCAGCACCAGCTGTGTTTTCCAAAAATCGCTGGCACGCTCCGTTTCCGGAAATGGTCAAGTTATTAAAAGTGATTTTTGACGCCCCCTGTATATTCTTGGATGTGTTCCCCGACAGGGTCACTGTTCCTGAACCCGCAACAAAACTTCCATCATTTTGAAAATTGCCCTGTATTGTTAGGGCAGCAGGTGCTGTAAATGTCCCACTTGCATTAACAGTTAATCCAAAAAAAGTAGGTATCGTTCCACTGATTGTCACCGGTCCTCCGATAACAACCGTCCCTCCGTTATTATTGAAAGTACTGTTGTTAGTAAAATTTCCATTCAAGGTTAAACCGGTGGATGCCGCTGCGGTTGGCGCGTTAAATGTTCCTGAATTGACAAGTGAACCGACCGTTACATTATTTGCACCCGATGTGAACGTTCGACCAGCATTTGTGATAGTAAAACTGCCGCTTACGTTAAGTGGCTGAGCAGCTGCCAAAGTAACGGTAGTTGCGTTATTGGTGTTTAGTGTCACCGCCAAGACGTTGCCGGATGCAGGTATCTCAAGCCCGGTCGTTTTGGTACCTGCGGTGTAAATCAAATTCCATGGCCCGACAGAGGGGCTGTTAGTTGTAAACGTTCCGGCAGCCCGAGAAACTGTGGCACCGCTTGCTAGCGTTAGGCTCGAATTTATGGCCATTGTTCCTGCCGTCAGTGTCACAGTACTTGTAGCATTTGGCATCGACACAGGCGAAGAAATATTAACAGTACCCGCTGTGAGGGTTAAATTATTTGCAATTGTCTCCGTTGAGTTCACCGTAAGCGAGCCCCCGCCTTTATTTACTAATAAATTATAAAATGACGTATTGCTGGTTCCCGAAATTGTTTGAACATTCGCCCCGGTAAAATTAACAGTATTGGTGCCGGCATTAAAGATTCCGCTATTTGAAAAATTACTTTGAATATTCAATGCTGCCGGAGCTGTCAACGTTGCGCTCGCATTTATAGTGATAGCAAAAAAGTTAGTAGCCGTATTTGAAATGTTGGAATTGCCATTAAAGATTAGCGTTCCCGAATTATTGGTATAAGTGCCGGTAATAGAAAGGTTACCTGTTAAAGTCAGGGTAGAACTTGGTGCAGTAAAGGTCCCTGCAGGTATATTTAATGACGATGAGGAAATCGCATTTGCCCCCGAATTAAACGTTCCAGAATTAATGGTAATCCCACCTGATCCAACGCTAATAGATTGGCCCAACGTTACGGTGTTCGTGTTGTTGGATGTTAAGCTAAGCAGTTGGGGGTTACCTGTGGACGGAATCTCTAGACCAGTTGGGTTTATGGCAGTGGCTCCTGAATAAACTAAATTCCACGGTCCACCACTTGGGCTACTGGTAATCACCGACCCAGCAGAATTTCGATTAAGCGTTGACCCGGAACTTAGGTTTAAACTACTCCCCGTTATACTAAGTTTACCAGCCGTGATGGTGACGGTTTGCGTTACGTTTAGTGCAGAAGGAATCTGTACGGTGCCATTCGCATTAGTGTAATTCATCGTAAAGGACTGGAGGGTATTATTTGTGCCTAGAAACGCAAGCGCAGAAGTGATGTTGGCAGCACTATTCATGGTTAGGGTAGACGCTCCACTGGCGGAAAATGCACCAGTACCTGCAAATGCTACAGTGCCACCGGTTATGAGTTGCTGTCCATCAAATGCTAAAACCGTGCCTGTGGCCAAAGTAATATTACCCGTTAAAGTTGATGAGGCGCCCAGGAGGGTAACCGTTCCATTATTGATTGTCGTCGTACCCGAAATAGTAAGTGGATTGCTTGCAAATGAGACGGAACCAGAGCTGGTTCTGTTAAAAGTCAAATTTCTAAAAGTTTGCGTTCCACTCGGAAAAGGAAAAGTCCCTAAAGGCCCACTGCCGTTGATGACCAAATCCGTGTTCGCTCCAGAGATGGTAATATTATTACCGTTCGAAGCCACATTTCCGTTTAAGGTTAGAGATCTAACAGTGGCAGTACTTACGATGTTTAAGTCCCCATTTGTTAAAATCAAATCACTTGGGATTAACATAATGGTCGCCCCAGAATTACCTGTCGCGGCTGTAGTGAATGATACACCACTGGTATTATCGATCTCCGTGATTACCGTACCGGCAGCGGGCTGGCCATTGCCAATTATCTGGGCGCTGAGTCCGGCATAAACAATTCGACTACCGGCATTGTAGGTTCGCACTCCCGTCACTCTTATATTTCCACCGGCGGCTCCATTGATCAAAGCTCCAGAGGCATTTGCAACTGATCCGAGTCGCAGAGTTCCATTTACGGTAAGGGTGCCACCACCTGCCAGAGGTGATTCTGCCTGCATGTCCAGCGTTGATGTTGACGCAACCGTTATGTTAATGGTGCTAGACATCGTACCGGTATTAGTAAATGTCTGAATACCAGTACCGTTAAAATTGAGACTGCCACTGCCGCCGGTCCGGGTCAGGGTGCCGGCAGTTAAGGTAAAGTTTCCATTCAAATTCATTGTCCCAACGCCAGCGCCAGTAGAGAATCGAAGGGTTCCGGTGGTATTCATATTGAAATTACCAGTAACATTTAATGTGTATGCGCCAGTAGTTTTTAGAGGGGACGTTGCGGTGGAATTGTAGGAAAAGTCGCCGCCCACATTGATTACTGCTCCTGATCCAGAGGTGACAAAAGCAAGAATGGAATTGCCGCTAACCGACAAATTATTCCCAATTGTTATCACGGGTGCGGTTGTCGTGGCAAGCTCCAGCGCAAAACCACCGGTATTACTAATGGTAAAGTCCGCATTAATTGTCGTAAGATTCCCGGCAAGATTAATGGCTGCAGTTTGGGTACAATTCCAGCTAAAACTATCAAAGCTCTGCGCCAGGCCTGCAGGCACAGTGTTCGTTATGGCGGTCACATTGCAAAAGGAACCTGGGCTCCAAGTGGCCGTCGGTATTGTTCCACCATTTCTTCCATGGGTGTAAGTGGCGTTGTTTATTAAAACGGCAGCCGACGGACTTGAAACCAGACCAGCGCCCGTAACACTCAACGTTCCGTTATTGGTAAGTTCGGGGTTTGCCCCCCCGAGGGTCAAAGTGTTTGAAACCGTGAGGGTCGCCCCATTTTCAATTGTTATTATACTGCTTGCACCATTAATAGTAAGCGGAGCTGAAATCGAGACAACGTCTGGGGTACGAATATCGATAAATCCACTCGCAGAGGTGGGGGTACTTAAAGCAGCAACCCAGCTAGCACCGCCATCGGTACTTTGCTGCCACGTGGCGTTTGCTGTCCAGTTACCCCCTCCTGTTCCATTGGAGCGGAATAACGTTTGCCCAATTGAGTTAGAAAATGTTACCAGAAGGCTACAAATCAGGGCAATGACAATTTTCATATACTATAATCCTTAAATTATTCTAAAATATAAAAATACCTTAAATCTTCATCATATAGTAAGAAGATTTTAAGACATGGTTTAATGATCAGGCTGGAGACAAAAGTAACCAAATTTCATCAAAATTAAGCCTATCCACTAGATCAAGCCACATGGGCGCGCTAACCTACAGGGGCAATGATTGTGCTAAGCTTTTAGGTGATGTTGTCATTTGACAGGACGCAAAATCTCAATTTTCCTGCGCAGAATACTTTTGAAAGTAAACAGCAGGAATGAGTAATATCATCAGTGTGGGATTAATAATTAATCGATGTAGTTGAGAAAGTAACGGAGAAGAGATTTCCGAGCTGCCCTCAAAGTGTAGCTTCAAGAGTAAATAGATTGGTAACAAAATAATTCCGTCAAGTAATTGAATGAAAATTGCCAACTCGGTTATTTTTTTATCCCTAAACAACATAGCAATTATGAGGAGCATGAACACGTCGTTTAATAAAACCCGAAGAGCCTTACGAACTATGAATTCCGTGTGCTCTGAAAGCAACCAATGATTTAAGAACGAAAAATCTTGAAACAAAAAAGTAAGAGCAATCCCGGTCACCCCAAAACAAATCAGGAAACTATTCAGCGCCCGCTGACGACTTTGGTTTACCATATGATTTTATTTTTCGGACCCAATAGAACCATAAAACAAAAACCATAACATAAATGATTCCCGTAAAAAAATACTTATGGAAAAAATATAATTGTTCGTGGAAATAAAACGCAACTGCGTATAAAAGACAAATACGAGTCACGTTGACGATATAGATTAGAACAAAGCCAATTAAGGTAAACCTCAGCAGCAATCTCCATGGCCCTTCAAAAGCGACTAAAAAACTAAGGTAAACGATCATGACGTTGAGTCCATTGCATCCTTCAAAAACATAAATCATGTTTTCCCTGTCATTGGCAATTGGAATGTATTCGGTCATGGAAGAAGGGTAATATGTTATCGAAGAATCAAAGAACTTCAAAAACCATACAACTTGTCCTGTAATTCCACGTGTAAAGTTATCCGATGCTGGAAAATAATATTGAATATAAAATCCGTAAAGTGTATTCAAAGTCAAATACAGTCCAATAAAAACCAGGAGAAATTTGATCGCCTTCTTATTTTCCTTAATCAATTTCATAAAATTCTTAACCCTCTGGCGGGCATCCCAACTATTCTTAAATTATTTCCAAAATTTTTCGTGACTACAGCCCCGGCTCCTATAAGACAGCTTTCACCAATATTGATGCCTTGAATTATCCTCGCACCAGTTCCTACTATACTTAAATCACCAATCGAAACGCTGCCTGAAATGCTACAGCCTGGCATGAGCGTGCAGAATGATCCTAATTTTACATCATGACCTACCGTGCTTGCTAAATTGATGATCGAAAATTCACCGATATTGATTCCAGTAGTGAGAATAGTTCCAGCCGTAATTATACTTCCTCGCCCCAGCTTATTTCGTTTAATGTCACCAATATTTGCTTGAGGGTGCACCAGAACAGGAAAATCAATATTATAATTTGTAATTTTTTTTATTAAATCAAAGCGGGTTGCAGGATCGGCTATCGCAACGCAAACAGAGAGCGCATCGGGATAAGAATTCAAATCATTTATATTACCCAAGATTTCTAGGCCATCCACTTGGCTATTTTTATCAAGGCCATCATCAAAAAAACCAATCACATTCCAGCGCGATTGCTGGTCGGTGATCTGCTCAATCAATACGGCCATCTCTCGGCCAAAGCCACCTGCCCCGTAAATTGCTAGTTTTTTATTCAATATCGTTCTAAATTATACTCATTCGAAAAATAAGATGACCCAATCATCCTCTGCCGACATTTTGAAATAACTACACCATATCTCAATCCTTAATTGTCAAGTTGTGCCTTTACGATGGTGACAATTCTGTTTAGATCGTCGCTACTCATGTTCGAACCAGATGGCAGACACAGGCCCTTTTGGAAAAGGGATTCCGAAATTCCGTTAATAAAAGCAGGGCAGTTTTTAAAAACTGGCTGAAGATGCATGGGCTTCCAAAGAGGCCTGCTTTCAATATTTTCTTTCTCCAGGGCTAACCGAATTTTTTCCCTACCATCCATACCTTTCAGATCAAACAAAATACATGTCAACCACCGATTTGAAAATGAATTTGTTGTTTCTTGTTGAAATGAAATACCAGAATAATTCTCAAAGGCCTTTTGATAAAAATCGAAAACGGCTCTTCGCTGCGCAACTCGCGCAGCCAAAACTTCCAACTGCCCGCGGCCTATACCTGCGCAAATATTGCTAAGTCTATAATTATAACCTATTACAGAGTGCTCATAGTGAGGCGCATCCTCACGCGCTTGAGTAGACAAAAATTTTGCCCTTTGTACCCAGTTGCTGTTGTTTGAGACGAGTGCTCCACCACCTGAAGTAGTGATGATTTTGTTTCCATTGAAAGAATAAATTCCGATATCACCATAAGCTCCAAGTTTCTTTTGGTTGAACGAAGAGCCGAGTCCTTCGGCGGCATCTTCAATTACTGGAATGCCATATTTTTGCGCAATCTCCATAATCTCATTTATCCTGGCAGGCATTCCATAAAGATGAACAAGGATTATCGCCTTTGGCTTCTTCCCTCTCCGAATCCCCGATTTAACGGCTACCTCTAATAACTCAGGATCCATGTTCCAGGTACCTAGTTCGGAATCCACAAATACAGGAGTAGCACCCAGGTATGCTATTGGATTGCACGATCCAGAAAACGTAAAGCTGGAACAAATTACTTCATCATCACGGCGCACTTCTAAAATAATCAACCCCAGGTGAATTGCAGCAGTCCCAGATGAAAGTGCAGCACAATAACCAACGCCAGCATAGGCAGCTAACGCCCTTTCAAAAGCGTCAATATTTGGACCAGCAGGTGAAATCCAATTCGTTAGAAATGCCTCATTGATATAGTTCAACTCGGCACCGCCCATATGAGGCGGAGATAAATAAATTCTGGTCTTCAAAGTAAATGTCTAAAAATGTTTTCTTGCAAAGTTCCTCCTTCAATATTCCGCTTCTTGATACCTCACTACTTTCCCTGGCACACCAACCACTACCGCATAATCCGGAACATTCTCTAGAATCAAACTTCCTGCACCAATTACCGCCCATCTTCCAATCGTAATATTCTGAATGACAGTGCTCCCTGCACCAAGATGAGCACCCTCACCTACCTTCACTCCACCACATAAAGTTGCGCCCGGAGAAACGTGTACAAAGTCAGCAATAGCACATTCATGGTCGATGGAACTCGAAGTGTTCAAAATAACATGCTTTCCAATTTTTGACTCGGCATTCAAGGCAACCTGCGCCATTACAACCGACCCTTCGCCTAGGCTCGCGGAGGGAGAAATGCTCGTATCTGGGTGAATAATCTTACCAAATGAGCGTTGCAATCTGGTTGCCAGTCTTTTGCGGACAGAATTAGATCCTATTGAAAGAAAAACCAGTTCGTTCGGATATTTACTATGGTCATATTTTCCATCCACATGGAAATGTAGTAGTTCTTTTATTTTTTCATTGTCATCAAAAATGGCAGTCACTTTTCCACCGGAAGAAATCCATGCCTCAACTACCACTGTCGCATGTCCGCTGGCCCCGTAAAATACCATCGTATTGTTAGTTATGTCCATTAAATTTTTCAGCCGTGCTCACTCCTTTTCCGGATATCCCCTCCGCCTTAATAACCTTAGAAACAGTTGTGGCTAAGATTTTCATATCTAGATAAAAAGAAAGATTCTCAACATACCAAACATCATACTCAAATTTTTCTTTCCAACTTAAAGCATTTCGTCCATGGATCTGTGCCCAGCCAGTAATACCGGGACGAACCATATGACGCTTTTTCTGTTCTGCGTCGTATAGCGCAAGGTATTCGGGAAGAAGGGGGCGCGGACCAATCAAGGACATATCACCAGCCAAGACATTTAGAAGTTGCGGCAATTCGTCTAGCGAGGTCTTGCGAACTAGTTTACCAATAAAGGTCAGTCTTTGCTCGTCCGATAAAAGTTCGCCTCTGTCGTCGCGTTTATCATTCATGGTTTTGAATTTTATTACCCTGAAAAGCTTTTCATTCTTTCCGGGTCTCGCCTGAGTAAAGTAGGGAGTTCCCTTGTTAAACAGCAAAAGCAAAACGGAAATTAAAAGAAAAACAGGGAAAAGAAGCATAAATGCACCAAGGGAAAAAATCAGGTCCAAAATTCTTTTTATAAATTGCTTATACAAGTTCTAGTCGGTTTTTAATTTCGTAAAGATACTTTTCCGCAAGGACCTGGCGGTCAAAATGCTTTTTGGCAAACGTATATCCGCGCTCACCCATCAACTCACAAAGAGAGGGATTGTCCATCAGATTTTCAATACGGGAAACAATTTCATCAATATTTTCAGGTTCAGCATACAATCCGCATTGCGCTTCCTCAACAAGCTCTCGTGAAGCACCATCGATTATCATAAGAATGGATTTCTTGCAGGCCATGTAATCGAAAGTCTTATTAGAATAAACCGTCTTAAAGGTTTCAGCTTTTTTTAAGACTGAAACGCCCACTTGTGAAGCTAGAATATACTTCATGACCTCTCGCTTAGGCATGGAATCGATAAATTCAACATTGAGAATATTGCGTCTCTTGACTTCATTCTGCAGCATCGGTTTCTGCATGCCATCACCGATTAAAACCAGTCTCAAGGGGGAGTCTTTTAATCGATCGGCCACTTCCAGCAGCTGAATCAAGTGATTGGCCACGCCGTGGGCCCCAACGTAGGTAATAACAAATTGCCCATTCCACCCTCTTTCCTCAATAAACGAGGCTCGATCGAACTCGCTTAGTAAATAATCCGATAATGCAAAGTCGCACGCATTTGGGATGACTATAATCTTATCCGGCGATACGCCCTTGTTCTCAATCAGCTTTTCCCGGAACGGGGGTGTTAGTACATTGATTAAAGATGCTCCTTGATATATAGATTTCTCAAGCCAATAAGCAAATCTTATCAATACGCGATTAGTAATTACGCCAGTATCCACGGCGGACTCTGGCCAAAGATCGCGTACTTCGAATACATATGGAATTCTTTTTACCCTCGAAGTAATCCAGGCGATAATGCCTATAAATAGAGGGGGAGACGAAGCAATAATGACATCATAGTTACTGTTTCTTAGTTTTAAAAGAACACCCCATGCCCCATACCACACAAAAGAGAAATAGGCCCATAACCTCCCAAGAAAACTAGTGTTATAATCTCGGGAAACATAACACCTTAGTACATTAAGTCCCGCTCCATACTCCGAATAATGGTACTTTTGCCCCTTATATTTGTCCGGTATTTTACCGGTTACATAATTCAGCATACCGCAAAGCACGGTGACCTGATGGCCCGCTTGAACCCAGACCCTGGTCATCTCATTAAATCTCGATCCTCCCGGATCATCCTTTTCTAAAAAATATTGATGAATTAACAGAATCTTCAAGAAAAATTGATTTGAGTTGTGATCTTGCTATTAACACTTTGAAATTCAACCTGCAAAGAATCTTCTAAAACACCATAAACAGGTGAAAAAAATTTCATCGAAGTGACTTTTTCCGACCCATCCAGTGATTTAAATGTTATCGAGTCTTTCAAGCCAGGATCAAGATGCCATAACTGACGAAGCCTCTTTTTCCCAGTGCCGGAAACCTGATCCGTAATCGTGAGAGATCCGGTCGCCTGGTCAATCACAACGGATCTTTTATGATTTATATCTCCGAAATATTTATATACCAAAGCCGATCCATTAAAAATTATCTTTGATCCATCGAATTTCCAGGCACAATCAAAAGCTTCTGACCAATCTAGCCAGATAAATCGTGGTCCCTTTAGCATTTGATCGTTGTCTTCAATCATAACTGTATTGTGAGATTCTGTTCCAAAAAAATACTTTACTTTCTCCCCTGTTGTATTGTAAAGATATGAACCCGCATCACGCAATACATTTTTTCCCTTATACCAAATATCCAAATGAAGGGCATCTGCCTGAGAAGGTCTGTTCTTATAATTCGTACAGCACATACAAATTAAAATGTCCTTCCCTCGATAGCCATAGATTCCACCTTGTTCAAAAGAAAAGGTTCCTTCAATAGGTTCGACAGGGGCCAACTGCAAGGTACTTTTGCTTAATCCAAACCATAAACGATCTTCTGACTCGTAGGTATACAGATTTTTACCAGTCAAAATGAAATGGAGAGCATCCAGGCTTGGGCGGTAGTCACGAAAAAAACAGTCATTCCACTGGAAAAATAAAGAACTGTCATTAGCTCCGTAATTAGGTAATTGTCCCGAAACAGAATCCTGGCAATTAGCTAATAAATTAATAGATGCAAGAGCGCGTTGATAAACCTCATCTTTAAATTTCTCTTTATGAATGCTAGCCAAAGAAACTGCCCAGGTAAGCAATTGAATAACCACTCGATGATAGTTGTGACTGAACTGAAGATATGATCCATCTGAATAAACCTGGTAAGTAATCTCTTCTTCGAACCATTTCTTCCCGGAAGCTTTCCACTCTTTGGCTTCTTGAAAAAAAGGAAATAAAAGACCTGCCGTATAAAGACACAATGTTTCCGTAATAGCATGATTATTCCGGACTGCAATCCGAGAGAAATGAATATTTGACCTTATATGACGCAGGTGCCAATATATGTGAAAGATCAATTGCTGAAAACGTGCTTCAGTGAGATTTCGAGAGTCTCTATAAAAATAAAGTACCAAAATCCAGTTAAAAACTCGCAACGACATCTCTTGACTGCAACGATAATTGGGGCCTTGATTTATAGGATTGTTTTTTATCCAACTATCGATTTGAGAAAATATCCATTCGGAAGAATCCACACCCGATAGAGCGTCGTACCGAAGAATAATTTGAACGAAAGAGAAACGGCTTCGCTCCCAAACATATTTAATATCTCCATACACCGGATGAAAATCCGGAATTTCAGTCCAATGTTTCTCGATATCGTAACGGTGACCTGTCTTCCAATTAGTCATCCAATCTTCGGTCTCTATTTTTCTCCATTCACCTTGAAAAAATTGAACTTCGCCTCTGAATATTCGATGGGCCTTTGTCGTTAGCTCATCACTGGCACTGCCTTGAACTGAAAGAAAATCTAAACGAGATTTAAAAAAAAAGGGCGCGGCCTCTTTGTGCCATTTCTCAAATGAGATCCATCTTTCGAATTGTTGACCTATTGGATGATATAACTTTAGTAAACCGCATCTACGCTTGAATTCAAACAAAAACCGAAACGACACGTAGCGCAGTCCCATTGATTCTGCTAGCCAAATCCATTGCCCAAGTCGATTCATCCATTCAAAGAAACAAGATTATCTGGAGTTGGTAAAGCGGAATAACCAATTTATAATAAATTCAATATCTTATTAACCTTTAATAAATTAATGTAATCTTTAGCAATTCCAGTAGACAAATGACAAAATTGACCTATTATAAGAACTTAGATGGAGTAAGGGCCGTAGCAGCATTAATGGTAATGACCCTTCATTTTTTTCAAGGAATTAAAATTGACACCCCTTTATTAAAGACTCTGTTCAGACTATCATACCTTGGACAAACTGGAGTTGACCTATTTTTTGTATTATCTGGATTCCTAATAACCAGGATATTACTAAACTCAAAGAACGAACAAAATTATTTCAGGAATTTTTATACACGAAGGACATTAAGAATTTTTCCATTGTACTATTTGTTCCTTGCAATTTACTATTTCATTAGCCCCTGGATATTTAATAACGAAAGAATATCGTTCGCAGATCAAATATATTATTGGATTTATCTTCAAAATTTCGCAATGACATTTGGCTGGTCCTCCCTTGGCCCCACGCACTTTTGGACTTTATCAATTGAAGAACATTTTTATTTGTTCTGGCCCGTAGTGATTTTCTATTTTAGCAATAGGAATGTTTTACGAATAATAGTACTAATCATTGTGGGGGCGATTTTATTAAGAATAGTAATGCTAGCTTCAAGTTATAATGTTGGTTGGTTCACATTGACAAATTTCGATTCACTTGCTATCGGAGCACTACTTTCCTTATTGGAGTTAAAGGGGTATTTTAAGAAGGAAAATGCCTCCTTTTTTAAAATACTAACAGTTACAATCTTCATACCAACCTTTTTCCTTTGGATGCTTTATACTACGGAAGCCAATTTTGCGATGCAAGTAATTAAAAATACATTGTTGTCATTTTTCTTCTTCGCACTTATTGGAAGTATTTTGTCCATGAACCAAAATCATTCTGTAAATAGATTTCTTCAATCAACGTTTTTAACCCACTCAGGAAAAATTAGCTATGGATTATATGTCTACCATTTATTAGCATTTAGGCTTGTTGGATTTTTTTTAAATTCTAAATTTTGGGAGCTAAATATGATCATTGAATTCTCCCTAACTTATTTGTTGGCAACTTTAAGTTATTACTTATACGAAGTAAAGTTTTTAAACTTAAAGAAATATGTCGTGTAAAAGTCGTTTTGTTTGATGCTTATAAGGAGACCAGAATATCCACAATACGTATAGCCGTTTTGCCGTCCCACTTTTCTGGCACTTTCCCTTTTTTCCATTTGCCTGCAAACAAAGTATCTAGCGCTGGTTTAACGGCTAAAGGATTCGTTCCAACCAACTCATTTGTTCCTTCAGTTACGGTTTCCGGGCGTTCGGTTGAATTACGAAGAGTCATGCACGGGACGCCCATAAAAGTAGTCTCTTCTGTTATTCCACCGGAATCCGTTATAACTATTTTTGCCTTTTCCACGAGGTAATTAAACTCAAGGTAACTCATAGGTTCAGTGAGTATCAAATTGGAGACGCTCATGTTTAACCCTTCGAGTATTTTTCTGGTGCGTGGATGCACAGGAAATATTACAGGTAAAAATCTGGACCCTTCGACAATCGCTTGCAGTAATTTCTTCAATTGACCCTCTTCATCCACATTGGCAGGGCGATGAAGGGTCATCACAATAAATTCCCTTTCTTTCAGATGAAGCCCATCCCAAATCGGAGGTTTGATAAAAAACTGGCGTTGTGATAGTAAGGTATCTATCATTGTGTTGCCAACAAAAAAAATCTTACTCTCATCAATACCTGCCTTCCGAAGATTATTATTTGCCACTCCAGACGTAGTGAAAAAATAATCTGTAATCGAATCAGTCACTATCCGGTTGATTTCTTCAGGCATAGCCATATCATACGAACGAATGCCTGCTTCTACGTGGGCCACCTTCATCAATTGTTTCTTCGCTACAATAGAGCATGCCATAGTTGAAGTGACGTCACCTACAACCAAACACAGATCTGATGGCGATTCAATAATCAATTTTTCGTACCCATTCATGATCCTTCCGGTTTGTTCGGCTTGCGTTCCACCACCGGCTCCGAGATTCACATCAGGATCTGGAATACCTAGCTGATGAAAAAAATAATCGCTCATGTTTTTATCATAGTGCTGCCCCGTATGGACTAAACGAAATTGAATATTGAATCCGGATACTTGTTTTTGTCGGATCGCTTTAATAAGGGGGGCGATCTTCATAAAATTCGGGCGAGCTCCTGCTATAAGGTCAATCTTCATTCCAAAATTCCAGGTTGATATTATATAAGTGCAAGTTACAAGTTGATAAAATAATTTATTCGACGTTCACCCATCTCGATTCCCTAATGCTCCTCAAGGCCGCAAAAGACGCCCTCGTTGTATTGACAAGTGATTCAAAGGGAATCAACTCGGCTCCACCGTTCTTCACACGATCAACCAAAAGCTGATACTGGGTTCTGTGTCCTTTATTTAGGGAAGATTTTAGTGATTTAAATCCCTTAAACCCATAACCCTTACTCACAGTCCAATTATCAATTACACAAGTTCTTTCCTGAGAATAGATCTCAATTCGCTCTTTGGCATAACCCTTATTTCCGTTAGCAAAGTAATTAATAGAGGCATTCGAGCCATCGGCATACTTCAAAAGCAGACTTGCGTTATCTGCATCAGCGGATGGCGCCACCCCCATAGCATTCATTACCGTGGCCACTACTTTACTTCCTGTAAAGTAAGAGCAAAGGTCAATGAAGTGACAGGCCTCTCCTATAATTCTGCCTCCGCCAGCTTGCATATCATGAACCCATGAGCTCAGAGGAATATACCCGGCATTCATAGTAGCAACAATATTCATGGGTCCAGCTCCCAATACTTTTTTAACAGCAATACTGTGCATTGAGAACCTTCGGTTAAATCCGACATTAACAGTAAGTTTATCGGATTGCGCTACCTGATCAATGATCCTTAAGAGTTGTTCTTCATTCAGTGCCAAAGGTTTTTCTACAAAAACATTCTTCTCCGCTTTCAGTGATTCTATTACAAGCTCCGCATGTTGATTATGCCTTGTGGTAATCATAACCAAATCGATTTCTGGATCGGAGAGGATATCTCTATAGTCTGTAGTGCTCTTTGAAAAACCATATTTTTTTGCTAATGCCGTGCCAGTAACTCCATTGGCGCTTGCGATGTTTTTAAAGAATGCCCCTGAATTTTTTAACGCCGGGAGCATTGTCATTTTAGCGAAATTGCCGGCTCCAACAATTCCAATTACGCCCTTTTGTCCTTTAAATGATCGATTGTTGAACCTTACTGAGTGAGCTATATTTTCATTTTCCTCAGAATATTGCAGAATCGATGCTATAGATTTTGACTCCCCCATGAAACTATATATAGAATCATATTTATCCAGTGGTACCTGCTCGGTTATTAAAGATTTGACCTTGAGACTTCCTGAAGCAATAGAATTCAACACTGCATCAAAATTTCTCTTTTCGGTCCAACGAACAAAAGGTAATGGATAATCTCTTCCCTGGTGCTCATAGGATTCATCATACCGGCCAGGGCCATAAGAGCAACTTACTTGAAAAGTCAATTCCTTTTCATAAAACTCAGCACGGTTCAATTCTAACCCAACTACACCAATCAACACAATCCGTCCCCGCTTACGGCTCATTCTTGCGGATTGAGAAATAATTTCATTTGATTTTGCCGAAGCCGTTATCAAAACGGCATCCGCGCCAACACCATTCGTTTGACTCTCAACGTACTTTACAACATCGCCTTCCTTACCATTGAAAGGCAAGACGCCAAAACTTTTTGCAAGCAATAGTTTTTCATCATCGATATCAACACCAATCACGTGACAGCCATTGGCTTTCAATAACTGGGCCGTTAATAAACCAATTAACCCGAGTCCTATCACTACTACCGTTTCGCCTAAAGCTGGATTAACTAGGCGAATGCCCTGGAGTCCGATCGATGCAGCCACAGTGAATGATGCTTCTTCATTTGAAACTTGCCCAGGAATCAAGGTTACCAGATTTTGAGGAACGCAGACGTATTCAGCATGCGCTCCATTGCTTGCTACACGATCGCCTTCGCTAAAACCACTTACACCTTCACCCACTTGAACAACAATTCCGGCATTGCAATAACCTAGTGGTAGGGGTTGATCAAGCTTATTAAACACTGCATCTAATGTTGGCAAAAGGCCTTCTGCGCGCACTTTATCAAGCACCATCTTTACCTTATCAGGCTGCTGTCTTGCTTTCTGAATGAGGTTGGCTTTCCCAAATTCTACAAGCATGCGTTCAGTGCCAAATGACACCAAAGAGTGTGTTGTCCTGATCAGCAAAGTACCAGCCCTCGCCACAGGAACCGGAATTTCCTCTAATGAAGTATGGCCAGTTTTAAGATTTTGAATGATTTGTTTCATTTTTCAAATTAGGAAGTGCTAGCCAATTACCCATTTTAAGTCTTGGCAATTCTAACTTTTCAAGATGATCATTTTCAATGAGAAATACGGAATAATTTAGAAGCTCCAAATAGTTAAAAATATCATTTATATTACTCCAGCCGTCTGCTGCTTCAAGAAATATTTTAGGCTGGTTTAATCGAATACACTTTTGGCCACCTTTTAGAATGTCCAATTCGGCGCCTTGCACGTCCATCTTAAGAAAATCAAATCTCTGAATATGCAACTCCAGGTAAAGAGAATCCAATGTGCTTTGATTAATAGTTAATTTCTGAAGTCCTGAACTCCCAATAGTTTTTGAGCCCATGCCTTGGTTAGGGTGTTCTTGAGGGTATATAAAAAAGGAAACTTCGTCCGTTTTTTCACCCACAGCAACCGGCATGGTCATCGTGTTTGAAATTGAATTTAGTCTCAGATTGCTTTTGAGTTTTTCTAGCACGTGGGGCACAGGTTCAAAGGCTAAAACTTTTCCAGAGTTCCCCACGAGACGTGAAATCAACAACGTCTCCGTGCCTGAATTAGCCCCTGCTTCCAAGACCCAATCTCCCGACCTTACGTGTTTCTCCAAAATAAGATTTGTATCTCTTTCATATGACCCCGTAAATAGTATCTTGTGGTCAATCAGGTCTTTCGAAAACAAGTTTATTTCCAAATCATATTTTGCGTCCAAGTATTTCTTTTTGATCCAAACTCCATGCTGCCAAAAATTTCTCTGATAAGAATAAATCAGGCTCGCCAGACGATAAGCGCCTTTAAAATAAAACCTACTAAATATACTGGACAGTAGTCTGACTAAATAAATTTCCACAGAGCTAAGATTTTGAGGCCGCCAATTGATCCTGCAAAAAAACATTACCTACCAATTGTCAACACCAACATTACTTTTAAGTACTTATCTGGAAGCCAAAAGAACAAGGTCGAAAAAAATGGAACATCCCCTTGAAAATCTAATCTTTTTATCTTAAAACCCAAATCCAGAACCGTTTTCCGAGTATACTCTTCTGTCCAAGTGTTGATGATCATGCCCCTGTACTTTGGTAGTCCAAAGTACTTATAGAGCAAATATTCTATCCTCCTGAACCAACTGGATGAATTAGGAACTGAGAAAACTAAATCTCCAGTTGGCAATAATAAATTTCCCAGCGATGATAAAACTGCCTCGCCCCTGTCCAAATACTCCAAAACGCTTGACATAATAATAATATCGTAGTTTCCGAATTTCTCCGTTTCGAAGAGTTCCGGTGTTATTTGATCCAATAAACAAGAAACGTTTGAACGTCTTTCCAAATGCTCTTTAGCCCTTTGAATCATCTCAGCAGAGCCATCGAGGGCCACAACCTTGTCAGAAAATCTGCATAATGTATCGGTCATCCACCCTGGCCCACAACCCACGTCCATAGATGATCCTACCTTGCCTTTACTTTCGATGATTAGATTCCAGTAGTCAAGCCTGCTCATAAAACTCTTCTTGTATAAATATTTATTTTGGAATTCCTTTGATCGCTGATTATGGTAAATAACTGTAGAAGTCGGTCGTTCTTTCGCTAAAAATGCTAAATAATCAAAAGTGTCATTCGCCGCTTTTCCCCAAGTAAATAGTTTGGACCGAAGCAAGGATTTGTCAGTCATCCTAACCCTTTGCTCATCGTCTTGAACTAAAGAGGTTATCGATTTTTCGATTGAGCCTATATCTTCAGGATTGAAATAAATCGGAACATCCCCCATTGTTTCCGGTAAAGAACTTCGCTCACTACAGACTATCGGAATTCCTACTGCCATAGCCTCGGTCAGTATCATACCAAAGCTTTCACAAGAAGAAGCAAAAATAAAGCCGTGATTATCTTGATAGGCTTCATTCATTCTTCCATATGGCGTCGAACCCAAGTAATGAATAAATTCGGTTGCGTGATTGCCGTTGATTATTTTATTTAGCCTCCTTAAACTCCGAGGATAACTCGGACCAATTAATGTAAGGTTAATGCGAATTCCTTTTTTGTGAAGCGCAATTACCGCCTCTGCAACTTTATCCTGATGCTTGTATTCATTAATAATTGATACGTATAATAAATTAAAGGCCTCCCCGCGCTCAAATTTTTTTCGAAAAAACCCCGCATTAAATAGATCGTGGTTTATTCCGTGAGGTATCACTCTGTGACTGTTCACTCTTCTTTTGGTTGAATTGGGAAGGCTCTCAAATGAATATTTTGTGAGAAAAATGACGCCCCGAGCATGACGGTAAGCCTGGAGATGAAATCTTCTCAGCAATAATAATCGCAAAGTTGTCAGGGAAAAACCAAAGCGCCGCAATTCTTTTAACTCGATAGGTAAAAGGTTCTGGCAAATGGTAGCGTAAGGCCAGCGGAAACCTGGCTTGACTGAGCCAATCAAAAACAAAAAAGCATTATTGGATTCTAATAATTTCCTCAAAATAAGACTTGACCATAACATGCGGTGGAAGTAGCCCCTATTTAGATAAGGGTGCGAATATCTCTCTAGCCAAGGCCTGTTCTCAACGACAGAAATGACCTTGTCTGAAGAGCAAAGAATTACCCTCTTAAATCCAAAATCATTAGGATTCGCGTTTCTCAGGATCTCCACTAAATGCGTAAGGCCTCCTCCCGTCTGAATATTAGACGCGTCAATAAGTAAATTCATTTTAAATCAAGGTTAAACGCCGTCACTCAACCGCTAAACAAACTACTTGAATACTTAATTACCGGCACCATTTTTCGATTTTAAAATCGGGGGCCAAAATGAGTTTCCTGTGGCCAACCCTCTCGCAAAACGCCTTTCAACAAACCAAAACAAAACCATTGCTACCAGTATTGAAACTAAAATTCCGATGCTACGTGTTAGCACGCCATAGAGAAAGTTTCTTTCGCTTACAAAGAAAGAAACTAAATAGTTAACCAAATAAAAAACAGAAAAATGAACTAAAAAAAGAGAATAAGAGCGTTCGCCAAGCCAAACAAAATTATCATTCGACAAAAAATACTGGACTGATTTAGAGCTAAACGCAAAACTTATAATGGAAAAGTAAACCAGCGCATAACCAAAGTGAACCATTGGATTATAAAAAAAAGAAAGAATAATCATAAGAATGCCTAACCCAAATGCCACACCGCAACTCGTTTTATCATAATCCCATTTTGCAAGGCAGATCCCTAAATAAAAACATGGAATGTAATCCACTGCTCTGTAAAGATTGACATACAAAATCGTGGTAGAATATTTTTCCGGAAAGAGGTTCTGAAAAATGAATTCCATAAACAGGGAAATCCCAAAAACCACAAAAAGATTGAAAAAGAAATTAGATCTAAGAGAATAGCGATTAACCAAATAAAATATCACTGGCACAAACAAATAAAATAAAACTTCAATCTGCAGGCTCCACCACGCTAAGTTGTAATAATCCCAGTTTTGATTGAAGATAAAAAATTGCTTCACGAACGACGTCCAACTAAACTTTACAAGAATAGAGGAATACCAGGAAGGATAATGACTATTTAGAAAAATGACCAGTGACGCAAACAAAACAGCGGCAAAGTAAGTGGGATATATTCTGCCAAAGCGCCTTTTCAAATAAGTTAATATTTCCAGATCTTTACCCGCACGAAAATAGGGACGCAATAAAACCACTCCACTAAGTGTAAAGAATAATTCGACACCAGATTGAGTAAAAGAAGGAACGAGGTAACTGATACTTGCAAATCCCAGGCTATCCAAAAA
>Ga0075019_10000391_pt1 | contig 25068 bp, 18 predicted proteins | sample ColStrG_CSR_2013_FD_71473 | JGI IMG/M metagenome (GOLD analysis project Ga0075019, IMG submission 71473) | Freshwater sediment microbial communities in response to fracking from Pennsylvania, USA - Cold Stream Run_MetaG_CSR_2013 | ecosystem: Environmental > Aquatic > Freshwater > Creek >...
GGAGAGTTCAGTTCCACCGTACATGCAACGCTTCCTGGCCAGGAAGAAATACTGTTGGGAGTGACGCGGTGGGCGTCCCTCCTAATTCGAAAGTAACATACACTGTCAAGGGGTTTCGGGACTTAATATCTGTAAGTAATTGATTCTGGGGGGACGAAATATTTAATTTCCGTGTGAACGCCCATCGCGGCTTCGCCACATGAGAAATGGACGGCGCCTTCTTGGCCGCGGACGGCGTCCGGCGGCGGGCCAAGTTCGAATTTCCGAAGCCCTTGATTCTAGACCATCCCGGCGGCCCCGGTAAAGACGCTTTCCCGGTGGTCCGAGGGATCGAGTCGCCTCGATCCCCCAAGACCATGGTCCGCTGCCTTACCAGAGTATCTTGGCAGCCAACTGGATGCTGCGGGTTCCGCTGCCGCTGGTGATCGAGCCGACAGTGCCGCTGGTGATGTTGGTGCTGGGACCTCCCGGATTGAAGTGGTTGAACGCGCTGAACGCCTCCGCGCGCAATTGCAGGTTGTAGCGCTGCTCGTGCCCGAAGTACGTGTTCTTGAACAGTGACAGGTCCGTGATGTTGGTTCCCGGGTTGCGAACGTCCGGCAGCAGGCGCCCGACGTTGCCAAAAGTGAACGCGGCGGGTTGCGAGAACACCGTGGGGTCAAACCACAACGTCAACTTCTGGTCCATGGATTGCCCGCTGTGATCGATGAACGCGGTCTTGCCGTTGTTATTGGCCCGCTGGCTGGAGGTGCCGATGTTGGTGTTGTTGGTGATCCCGGTAATGTAAATTGGCAGTCCGGTCTGGAAGGTGGTGATGCCGTTAACCTGCCAGCCTTTGACCGCCGTGTCCAGCGCCTTCGGCAGGGCGTTCAGGAGCTTCTTGTTGCGGCCGAACGGGAATTCATAGACGTAGCTGATCACGGCCCGCTGGGATATATCGAAGGAGCCGATGGAACGCTCGTTCTGCCAGTTGTAGAAGTCCAGGTGTGTACCGGCGATGCTGCCAATGAAGCTCACCGCCGACGAAGCGTTGTCGATCTCCTTCCCTGCCGTGTAAGACAGCAGCACGCTCATGCCATTCCCGAAACGCTTGTCGACGCGAATCGTCATGGCGTGGTAGATGGATTGGGCGATCGGTTTCCGGTACGACTGAATGCCGGTGTATTCCGGGTAGGGACGCAAAAGTTGCATGTACGACACCGTGGGCTGGGCGAGGCTGCCGGTCGTATAGGGAATTTTCCCATAGAACGGGTTCGTCACCTGAGCCTGCAACTGGGTTCCCAGCGCCATATAGGAAGCCGGAAGCTGGTCGTACTGCTTCCCGGTCTCGCCGTCCACCAAGTGGAGCGTGTGGTTCCCGATGTAGCCGATCTCGGCCACCAGGTTGCCCGGCAGCGAGTGTTGCAGAGTCATATTCCACTGCTGCACCTGGGGGTTGAGATAGTCGCTGAAGAACGAGTCTCCGACCGAAAGGCCCATGTTCGTCTTGGCGCCCAGGCTGTTTCCCGTCGGCAAATTGAAGCCTGCCGGATAGGGATTACTGAGGGTGGCGTAAACCGTCTTCATGGTATCGAACGTATAAGTGACGTTCGAATTGGTCTGGAAGCCTTCCATGCCCGCGGTCCCCGAAGTCCCCGCCGCCTGGATCGCCGAAGGGGCGTAGGATATGCCGTACGCGCCGCGCAGAACCGTCCTTGGCGCGAAGCTGTAAGCGAAGCCGAAGCGCGGTCCCCAGTTGTTGGTGTCGGTCGGAGTCTGGCGCCGGTGATCCGGAGTCACAAACTGCATCGCCCCCTTGAGGTTGCCGCAGTACAAGCAGGCCGACGCCGGGATCTGGCCCTGCAAGGGCGAGGCGGCGTTGATGTCGAAGTACGAATACTGGTTGTACCGCTCCGTTCGTGGGATATCCACGTCGTAACGGAGGCCGATGTTCAACGTCAACTTCCGTGAGATCTTCCAGTCATCCTGCACGTACCCCGCGAAGTAGCTGCTGGCGGAAGAAGCCGAAGGCTCGTGGGTCATGTAGCCCCCGCTTCCCAGCCCCAGTAGGAAGGATGCGTACCCGGCGCCCGCCGTGGAGCTGGTGGTGTTGATCTCCTGTTGCGTCCAGTTCCGGTCGAAGTTAAAGCTGCCCGATGGATACCCGTATTGGGCGAAGTTGATCATCAGTTTGCGGTATTCGCCGCCCCACTTGATGGTGTGCGCCGACCACACTTTGGTCATGCTGGCGGTCAACGAATGGTTCATGGGGTATTGGAACAACCGCGTCCATCCCGCCTGCCCCAGTCCGTTGAGCGACAGGTTGCTGCCCATGGTGACGTTGGGGAACTCCAGGCCGCGCAGCGCCGCTATGGCTGCGTAGCTCTTCGAAAAGCCCAACTGAGTCAGATCGATGCCGTTGGAGAACGGGATGTGCGTGTTGGCGAATCGGCTGAATCCGTAACGCACGTTGGCGATCAGCGTGGGACTGAGCGTATAGGCATGGTCCATGGAGAACTGGATCGATTTGCTGGTGGACGGCCCGTCGCCGGAGGATGTACCGAGCGTGCCAAAGCCGTTGGTTGACGAACTTCTGCCCCACGAAACCGAGGCGCGGAAGAACATGCGCCACTTATCGCTCCAGTTCTGATCCCACCTGGTATCGTTGCTGTAGCCGTCGCTGACGGCAGGACCCGAGTTCTGGAAGTTGTTCTGCTGCGTGTAGACGTTGAGCGGCGCGAAGTTCGGCGACGGATAGTACTTCGCCATATTCCTCGCCACCGGGTCGATCCGGTCCGGGCTGATGATATTGCCAGGGAACGGATCGCGGATCCACCTGGCCGGGTTATTCGGGTCCACGTGCACGGTCGCGGGATCGTAAATGATGATGGGCGTCCCGGAACCGGTCTTGAGATTGGAGAAGTTCCCGGCGCTCCACTCCGGGAGTGGCACGGTCGCGGACGTATAGGCGGTGTTGCGTGACGGCGAGGCCTGCAGATCCGAGAAAAAGAAGGTTTTGTTGCGGCCATCATACACGTGGGGGATGTAAACCGGCCCACCCAGCGTATAGCCGTACTGATTCTGCTTGGATCCCGACCGCAGGCGCAGGTTCCGGTTGTTCATGAACCCATTGGCGTTGAACCAGGGATTGCGGACGTAGTCGTAAGCGGTGCCATGGAGCTGGTTGGTGCCACCCTTGGTGACCACATTGATGACACCGCCGGCATAGCGGCCATACTCGGCCTGCAAGCCGTTCACCACCACGCTGAACTCCTGAACCGCGTCTACCTGCGGGTCGTAAATGCGATTGTTGATGCCAACGTTGTTTTCGGGAGCGATGTCGGTCATGCCGTCAATCTGTACGTCGCTCATGGCGTTACGTCCGCCGCCCATGCCCGGCGTGGCGCCTCCGCCAGTCGGGTTGACGGCCGGTGTCAAGTTAGCCAGGTTGAAGACGCTGCGCCCGTTGAGCGGCAGGTCCATGATGCGCTTGTTCTCAATCACCTGGCCGACCGACGAGGTATTGACGTCGACCACGGGTGGGGCGGCGTCGACGCGCACTTCCTGACTCATCGCGCCTACTTCCAAGGTAAGGTCGACCGAACGGTTCTCCGACACGTCCAGTCTGATGTTCTCCTGGCGGAGCGCGCGGAATCCGGTCTTCTCCACCATGATGGTGTACAGCCCTGGGCGCGCCAGCGGCAGGATGTATCGTCCAGTAGCATCGGTCGCCAGCGTCGAGGCTGTGTTGGTGTCGACATGTGTAACGACAACTTTTGCGTCTGGCACAACGGCACCGCTAGGGTCCGTAACCACCCCTTGGATGGTCCCTGTCGGCGTCTGGGCGAACAGGCCCCCGAGTGCCAGAGCAATGACAATCAAAAGCGAGCCAATTCTCGGCATGGTATTCTTCTCTCCCCGTACTTTTCCTGAAGCTTGGTTTCCGAAACGCCGCGTTTGGCGCGAGTTTCAGACAATAGCAGCCGATTCAACTGATTTGCAACCGGCTAGTTCCGATTGTAACTCCAAGCGCCCGTTTGGGAGCTCTTTTTCTGATGTACGATTCCGCCCAGCTCGGGCGGCAAGGCAGGGCGGTCCCTGGCGGACTGCCGGTCTGCACTCTGCTTGCGTCCATGCGTGCAAGGTTGTATCGTTACCGGCAAGGAGCGCATCTCCATGACTCAGGACCGCAGACAATTTCTATCCGCCGCGATGGCCGCCGCGCCGATGTTCGTGCCGCGTACCGCCTGGGGCGCCAATGACCGGCTTTCTTATGGATTGATCGGCTCGGGAGGGCGCGGCCGCTACCTGAACGGCAATTTCCAGAAGCTGGGAGCGGAGTGTGTCGCGGTAGCCGATGTCTACGAACCCTACCGGCAGATGGCGCTCAAGACATCGCCCAGTGCCAAGGAATACGTAGACTATCATGACCTGCTGGCGCAGCCCGGCGTGGACGCGGTGGTGATCGCGTCGCCCGACCACCAGCACGCGCCCATGCTGTACGCCGCGCTCGAGGCCAAGAAGGATGTCTACCTGGAAAAACCCATGTCGCATTCGCTCGAGGAAAGCCAGGAGATGATTAGGGCCGTGCGCAGAACTTCGCAGATCGTGCAGATCGGCATGCAGCGCCGCAGCGCTCCCTCGGTGATCAAGGCCAAGGAGATTGTGGACAGCGGCATCCTGGGCAAGATCACCCTGGTCAAGCCCATGTGGAACTGGAACGTCTCCAAGCCGCTCGACAACTCCCCCCTGCCCGGGAAACTGGACTGGCGCCGCTTTCTGGGCAAGGCCAAGGACCGCGACCTGGAGCCCATGCGCTTTCGTTCCTGGCGCTATTTCTGGGATTACTCCGGCGGCAACATGACCGACCAGGGCACCCATCTGATGGACGTGGTGCAGTGGTTCACGGGCGCGGGTTTGGCGCGCTCCGCGGTGTGCTACGGTCAACTCGCCAAGAATACCGGCTCCGAAGTGCCGGACGTCTTCTGCGCGGTTTTCGAATACGAGAAGCTGATGGCCACCTGGACGCTGAACTACTGCAACTCGTACGAGAACGACTGGTCGATTCTGTTCCAGGGCGACCAGGGCACCATGCACATCAACAACGAGGGTTTCCGCATCTGGAAAGAGCCGGTTCCGAAGAATCCGGATCCCGTCCAGAAGATGGAGGCGCCGATTCCCATCGAGCCCCACATCCAAAACTTCCTGGATTGCGTCAAGTCGCGCAAGGAGCCCAACGCTCCGGTGGAAGTGGGCGCCAGCGCGGTTTCGGCGCCCCATCTGGCCAACGTGGCATTTCACCAGGCGCGGCAAGTCAGGCTGAGCGCCGACGGAAGCAAGACGATGTGAGCGCAGGCGTAAGCGGGGCCGACACGAAATGACCCGGTTTCGCAGGCTTAACTGACACAGCAGTGCTGATTTGCATCTAGCAATTATGGCGGCTGGCACGGCCAGGTTGAGACGATCCTCCGAAATCCGAAGTCCATTGATGTTGCCCGTGACGGACTGAAGTGTTCCATGAAATGAGCGTGATTTGCTCGAACTCAAGTGCCCGTGGGGGCGCTTGGCGAGAGGACCCCTCGAGGTTCCAGAAAATGTCTCCGAGGCCGAGGTGGTGGATGAGACCCAGTTGACAAGAAAGTGGTAGGGACGACGGGGCTCGAACCCGAACAAGGCCATATCGGCGGGTGCGGGCGCGTGCTGAGTGTTGTGTTTTCAGGACGCGCCCAGGTCCGTCGTCCACCCAATAACGGCGCGTTTTCGTGGCATGGTTTCATGTTGGTTGCACGGACTGCGCTCATGGCCGGCTGCGGTCTTATCGTGCGGATTCGAAAGTCAGCTTCAGTCCCATCGCCTTGGCGACGGCGACAAGCGTGGAAAACCTCGGATTGCCGCGGGGCGAAAGCGCTCGATAAAGGCTCTCGCGCTCGATGCCGGCCGTCTTGGCCACTTTGGCAAGGCCGCGGGCTTCCGCTACCCGGCGCAGGGCGACCAGCAGCACGCGGGGTTCGGCCTCGTCTTCCATCGCCGCTCTCAGGTATTCCGCCGCGAAGTCCGGGTTCTCGCGCAGCTCCCGAGACATCGCTTCATCGTGCGAGATGCCGGCCTTGTCTTTCATTTGCTTCGCGTCCTTTCCTTGAAGTCTTTCAAATAATCGATTGCCCTTTTGATATCGGACGACTGCCCGCGCTTACCGCCGCCGCACAACAGAAGCACGCATGTCCTGCCCAGCATCGCGTAGTACACCCGATATCCTGGACCCAAGTCGATCCGGAGTTCGGACACCCTTCGCGCAGCGCCTTGCAGTCGCCGAAATTCCCCAGAGACAGCCGATCGAGACGCGCCGCAATTCTCGCCCGTGCTTTCAGATCCTCCAGATTCGCCAACCAGTCGCCGACAACGTCGATTCCGCTCCGCTTGACGTAGCGGCGAATCTCGATCACGATCATAATTGTAACTTATAAATCACAGCGGCGCAACTTGGCTGCATCGGCATCACCGCAGCCAGGCCGGCATCTGGCCGCCGTTGATCGGGGCCGGTTGATGGTAATGCCGGACGTTTTTCGGGAATGTCTTTGGCGGAGCGTTTCTCGAGCCACTTTCGGAGTCCGATTTCCCAAAGCGCCATTCTCGCCGACAGCGAGGAGTGCAAACCCCTCACGGGATTCGATATGCAAATAGACTGGACCAAAGTGCTGGGGGCGCAGATAGGGGGCCTTTGCAGTTCCCCCTTTCGCTTCTCTAAGTGCGCTGTTCAGAACGGCCTGGAGCGGTCAAGGGCGCGCGGGTTTTGCGCGGCGGAGAAGGGAAAGGGGGCGGGGTCGCGAAGTGAACCCCTGGGATGAGACACGAAGTTAAGGGGGTTATCGCCGTTTGCTGCAACAGTCTTGCCGGCGAGGTTGCGGTTGCTCCACTCTGGAAGTACCTGAGCGGAGGATAGGGCAACGCAGGGATGCGACCCGATCGTCGACTCAGCGGCCGGAATGGCCGGGGCGGCGGCAGCCGCCCCGTAGCTTAATAGCCATTCTGGCGCAACTGCGTTAAATCCCAGGGTCGCAGGGGCGGAGCCCCCGGTCTGTAGCGTGCGGCGGCCATCTCGGATCATGACGTGGTCCCGTTCTCGAACTCGGCTGGCGAAACGTAGCCGAGCGCCGAATGCAGCCGCTTCTGATTATAGACTCGCTCCAGGAATTCACCAATGCTGGCGCGGGCTTCGTCAAAATCGCGGTACTCGTTGCGATAAACCTCCTCGTATTTCAGGGTCTTCATGAACGATTCGCAAGCCGCGTTGTCCCACGGGTTTCCTTTCCGACTCATGCTGATGGTGGCCTGGTGTTGTTTCAACATCTCCGTGTAGTCCAGCGAAGCATACTGCACGCCACGATCGGAGTGATGCACCAGGCCGGGCCCCGGCTGCCGCTCCATCAGCGCCATACGCAGTGTCGCGACGGCCAGTTGAGCTTCCAACGTGCGGCCCAGGGCCCAGCCGATCACGCGCCGCGAGTACGCGTCCAACACCACCGACAGATACACAAACTCGACACGCAGGCGAATGTACGTGATGTCGGCGACCCAGAGCTGGTTGATGGCAGTGGGCTGCATGTCACCAGCCAGGTTGGGGTAGATCGGTAGATGGTGACGGGAGTCGGTGGTGATCACGAAGGCGCGCTGTCGCAGGCACAGCAGGTTGTCTTCACGCATCAGGCGCAGCACGTGCTTGTGATTCACCTCGAAGCCGCGATGCTGCAGTTCGCAGGTGATGCGGCGATAGCCGTAGGCCGGCCATTCCAGTGCCACCTTCTGCATCTGGTCGCGCAGTTCCATCTCCACCGGCGTGGCCTGCCGGGGCGCGCGCCAGCGATAGAAACCCGCCCGGCTCAGACCGGTCATCTGGCACAGCGCGTTCACGGCTTCGCCTTTCGCCGTGGCTTGCTGGATCTCTTCAAACAGACAGCCGCGCCACTGACGACGGCTGGTGGGTGATGATCCCTGAAATGCTGCAAGGTTTTTTTTAGAAAATCATTCTCCATGGTGAGCTGGCCGATCTTGCGCTCCAGCTCGGCGATACGGCGGGCATCATCCAGCGCCGGCAGATCGGCACCGCGCCGCCCATTGCCGGGAAAGGCCAGTTCCCCTTTGGCGCGCCACTCGCCGCGCCAGCGCTCCAGCAGCTTCGGGCTGAGTTGATATTTCCGCGCAATTTCACCGGGGGCAGAGCCGGCGTCCAATGCGCGCATGGCGGCGATCTTCAGATCGCGACTGTAAACTGATCGGGCCAAATCCATACCTCTCTCCATTCAATGTATTTGGCCCCTTAACTCGGTGTCTCACTTTTGGGGTTCAGTCCATCGCAGGGGTATCCCCCCGCGGGGTTTGGGGCAGCGCGGTTTCGGCGCCCCATCTGGCCAACGTGGCGTTTCACCAGGCGAGGCAGGTCAGGCTAAGCGCCGACGGAAGCAAAACGATGTGAGCGCAGGCCGGAGGTCGACCTTGGCTCAGATCCGGCGCAACAGCTTCCCGAACAGCGCCGCGGCCGCGCCGGCGAGCAGCGCGGCGCCTGCCAGCACCGGGCCGTAATCGAATTTCACCAGCAGGGCTCCGGCGAGGAAGGCCGCCAAGGCCTGCGCGCCGAAGGCCACCAGGAACATCGCGGCGGAGGCGCCCGAACGCTCGCGCTCGTCGATGTGGTTCATGAGCAGCGAGTTCAATCCCGGTTCGCTCATCCATTGGAACGACATGTAGGCGAAGTAAGTCAGGATGGCCGCCGCTCCCGGCGCGCTCGTGGCCAGGCCGGCTAGCGCGAAGGCTGTCGCCGCCATCATCCACACTATGCCCGCCAGCAGACCCGCCCGGCGGATCACCCGCGGCGCCAGAAGCACGGCCACCACCTGCACGAACTGCGATCCCGAAAAGATGCTGCCGATCTGCGGCACCGAGAACCCGAGCCGCGCGAAATACACGTTATTAAACGGGTTGAAACTCCCCGTGGCCAGGTGCCAGACAGCGAACGGAAGCAGGAAGCGCCACAGGAAACGGCTGCGCGGATAGACCCGCGCCGGCTCACGGGTTGGCGTCGCGGTCCGTAGTTGCAGGGCCGGGAGCACCGCCACCGCCGCCATGGCGGCCGACCATAGCAGCACCGGCCGTTTGCCGTGCATCCAGAGCGGAAGCCGACCGCCGAGCCAATTGCCGGCGATCCCCGTAGCGAACATGCAAGCGAAAAAGACACTGTACGCGGCCGGACGGTGGTCTTCCTCCACCGCGCCCGCGATGATGGGGCTGAGAATCACCGCCCACAGCGAAAACATGCAGCCACTCAAGAAGGCCATGGCGGCGAGCGGCAGTTGCGCGCCCACGAGCGCGCGCCCAACCTCGATGGCGCTGGTAGCGGCGATCGTCGCAATCAGGCACTTGCGCAGCCCGAAGCGGTGCGCCAGGAACGCGGCGGGAATGGTTCCAACTACGCCGCCCAGCCGGGACGCGCCGTTGACCAGGCCCAGGAAGTCCGCCTTGAAGCCGAGGTCGGTGAGGAACAAGTTGTACAGAAGAACGAAAATGAACAGCCCTAGATTGAATGCCGCGGCCGCCGCCAGAAATATCCAGAATTGGGCGCCCAGGCCTCCGCTCTGTCGATGGGTCCGCCACCACCAACGAGCGCCCGAGGCCGCCGTCGGCGCCAATGCCAAGGTGTGGTGACGCAGGCGCGAGGCAATGAAGGCGGCGCGTCGCGCTTCCTTGAGAATGCGCCGCCGCCACGTTAGCTCGATCGCCGGGATGTGCACGGCGTCCACCGCGCCCGGCAGATTGCCCGGCAACAGACGCCGGCGCAGCACACGCGCCACGTCCCCCGGCTTGCTCAGCAGAGCGATGTGCAACCACAGCTCCGCCTTCGAGGGGCGGAACAGCCCAATCGCAGGCTCCAGCGCAAAGTCCTCGAACCAGGTGCGCGCCCCCGCAGGCAGGCGGTCCATCTCTTCCTTGGCGACGCCACCCATGCGGCAGCCGAACCATTCCGCGGCCAGCCGGAAACAGACCGCCTCCAGCCTGCGCAGCTCCGGCGCGTGCAGACTGCACCACTCTATCCAGAACACCTCGTCGGAGGCGCGCCGGTCCAGAAAGCGGGCCAGCTCGTAAACATGGAAGGGCCGCGAACTACCACGCAGCAGATGTTTGAGCAGGTGCAGGGATGAATAAGCAAGCGCATCGGCGGGATGCAGAACGGCGAGCGGCGTGCCCGAGACCATGCGCGTGACCCGCCGAGTCCAGAACTCGCCCACGCCCGGCGCAGCCAGCCGTTCCGTTCCAGGATCCCAGAAGCGGAAATGCGGCTCCACGGCGAGAGGCATTTCCGGGTCGAAGAAATTGCCGCGCCACTCCCAACCGGTGCGGCGGATCATCGGGGGCAGGTGATCGGCCGGGAGCCTGGCCACGTCCTCGATCGGCTCGAAGCCAAGGTCAAACAGCAGCGTGCGCACAGCCGCCACAGTTCCCGGCGGCGTGAGGATGTCGATATCGTACTGGGCGCGCGCTTCGGGCGGGATGCCGGTCCAATGGCACTGGGTCAGTCCCTTGAGCGCCAGAAACTCCAGGCCCGCAGCACCGAAACGTTCCGCCAGTGCGCGGTACCAGTCCTGGGCGCGCCGCAACCGTTCGGCGTTATGGTGGGCGTTGCGGTTGAGACGCTCGCGCATCGGCTCCGGAATCGCCGGGCCGGCAGCGGCTGAAAGGATCAAGGTAAGCTGGCCCCGGTCGGCGAAATCGAGCGCCTCGCCGCATTCGGGTTCGTTCAGCGCGGCAAGGAGATCGAACCGCGGCTCGCCCAAGTGCAGGGCAGCGAGAACCGCCGCCGCCGGCCGCGGCAGCTTCGGACAATCCGGCCAGGGGTTCGGCAACTAAAAATCGTACCGCAACGCGAACTGCATGCGGCGCGGTTCTCCCGACACGAGGATCTTGCCGAAGTAAGGCCCGAAGTCGGGATTGTTCCCTGGAATCCCCCAGTTGGGATGGTTGAAGGCGTTAAACGTCTCGGCGCGGAATTGCACGGCGTGGCCCTCGCGGACACGGAACTGGCGCTCGAGAGCGAAATCGAAGATATTGATGCCGGGCGCGGGAATCGTGTCGCGTCCGGCATTGCCGAAAGTAAATGGCGTGGGAGCGGCGAACGCGTTGGTGTTGAAGAATCGGTCCGCCGTGCGTTGATCGCGCGGCAGAGTCACGCTCTCTCCAGGCACGATGTCGGGCCTGTTGGGCGTGCCGGAGTTGGCGAAATCGAGCGCAAAGAAGAACGGATTCTCCGGCATCCCGTCCTGCAGTGTCACCGTGCCGCTGAGCGACCACCGGCGCAGCGCGGGACCGGCCCATCGCGCCTCGGGCAATCGAAACACGTAGCCCGCGCTGATGCGGCGGCCGGGGTTGGAAAACGAGAGGCCCCGCTCCAGCCGCAGGTTGCGCTCGTCCTGCGCGCCCACGCTGTCGTACAGCCCGGGAATCACGCTATCGGCATCGTCAATCGATTTCGACCACACGAAGCTGGCCAGCAGCGACAGGCGGCTCGACATGCTCTTCTCCAGCTTCACCTGCAGCGAGTGGTAGGACGAGTTGGCGATGTGCTGGCGCTGGATGATCTTGCCCAACGACGGAAATGTGCGCAGCGCCTGCAAATCGCCCGGCCGGGGCGGCAGGTTCTCGCCCGTCTCCACGTGCGCCGGCGTGTTGAACTGGCGGTAGCGGCCCAACTCCGTGCCCTTCGACCCGATGTAAGCCGCTTCCAGCAGAACCCGGCCCGGCAGCTCGTGCTGCACGCCGCCGTTCCACTGCTGCACGTAGGGCGTGCGCGCCTTGGGGTCGAGCCCGAAATAGCTCGGGAAGCCGCTGGCGGAGGTCGTCGGGAAGCCATTGCGGGTGGTCAGCACGGGCGCGCGGTCGCCCTGCGTCTCATTAAAGATGTTGAGCTGATTGTTCAGCACCAGGTCGTAGCTCTCCACGGCGATCTCGGGGCTGTAGTAAATCCCGTAGCCGGCGCGAAACACCGCGGGACGGATCGAGTGCGGCAGGTTCGGCAACCGCCAGGCCAGCCCCACGCGCGGCGCGAAATTCTTGCGGCGCGGCGCGTCGCCGGAATTGACGCGCGCCAGGAGCGGCGGATTGGGCAGGGTGGAGTAGTCGAGGTTCAGCAGGTTGCCGCGGGCCTCGGTGTACGGCGAGGCGTATTCGTAGCGCACGCCGAGGTTCAGGGTGAGCCGCGGGCTGACACGCCAATCGTCCTGCATGAACGCGCCGGTCACACTCTGCCGCAGGTAAGCCTGGCCCGAGCCCTTGGTGCGCGTGGTGTTCTGGGGATAGCCCAGCAGGAAGTCGGCGAAGGGGTCGCCCGTGTCAGCGCCTGATCCATCCACGCTAGTGAAGACGCCCGTGTAGGTGTACTCGCCGCGCGAGACATTGCTCTGCAGGTAGTTCAACTGGAAGCGCACGAAGCTGCCGCCGAACTTCACCGTGTGCCGGCCGCGCACCACGGAGAGGCTGTCGGAAAGGTGCCAGAGGTTATCGCGCTGCACCTGCGGGAGCGAGGGTGAATCGGTGACCATCGAATAGTTGACGGCGTTGAAGTACGGCAGGCCGAAGCTGAGCGGATCGGTGGGCGGGTCGGCCAGCCCAAGCTGCTGAGCCACATTTACCTTGAAGGCCGTTTCGGGCACATCGAACAGGCTCAGGCGCGTAAAGGAAAGCCGCGCTTCGTTGATCCATGCGTGCGAGCTGGTGGTGAAGCCGAGCGCCGCCTGTTGCGCCCGCACCTGCTCGTTGAAGGGCAGCAAGGGAAACGATCCGGCAACGAGATTGCTCTCACTGTTCAGCGTGTAGCGCGCGGTCAGGCTGCTACGGCTGCCGAACTGGTGGTCTACGCGTGCCGACATGCTGTCGGCAGGCATTTCGTTGGGCGTGGCGTCGCGGTAATTGCCGCCGGCGCTGTTCGGCAGCGGCTGGTAGCGGGTGAGGAAGTTGGTGGCCACGGAATCGATGCGATTCCGCGGAATGCGGTTGCCGGGGAACGGGGTGCGCAGGCCGGCCTGGTCGAGACTCAGCGGATCGAAGATCGGGGTCTGCCCGCTGAAATCACCTGCGCGCGTGGCCTGGTCGGGCACCAGGCTTAGGGCCGAGGTTCCGCTTTTCTGGCGCAGTCCTTCGTAGATGCCGTAGAAGAACGTGTTGCCCAGGCCGGGTACTGGTCCGCCCAGCGATACGCCGAACTGGTTCTGCCGGAAGATGGGCCGCGGCAGCGTGGGATCGTCGAAATAATTGCGGGCGTCGCTGAACTCGTTGCGGAAATATTCGAAAGCGCTGCCGTGGAAGGCCTTAGTTCCCGACTTGGTCACCACGTCGATGGCGCCTCCGCCCGCCTGCGGGAATTCCGCCGGCGCCAGCGACGACTGAATGTGGAACTCCTGCACCGAATCGATCGGCGGGTAGACCGCGATGGCGAAGGTGTTGCGGTCGGTATCGTAAGCGCCGTCCAGCAGAAAGGAATTCATGGTTGACCGGCTGCCGTTGATGGGCGGGTTCAGCGCCACCGAGCCGCGCGAGCCTTCCTGGATATCGTTGTTGACGTCGTGGACGAAGCCGCTGAGCTGGCGCGGAATGGCGCCGGGCCCCAGGGTCACCAGGCCAACCACGTTGCGCGACGCCAGCGGAAGACCCGCAATCTTGTTGTTGTCGAGGCGGTAACCGATAGCGGCATCTTCGGTATCCACCGGCGAAACCGCGGCCGTCACCGTGATGCGATCCTGCGCCGCGCCGAGCACCAGCCGGATATCGTGCCGGCCCTTCTGGTTGACTTCGAGCACCACTCCCGTGGCTTGGTAATCGCGGAAGCCGGGTTTGGCGGCCGTGATGGTGTACTCGCCGGCCGGTAGCACGTCAAAGACGTAATTGCCGTGCGCATCGCTGACGGTGGCGCGCCGGTAGGCGGTTGCCGCCTGTTGAACGGTGATGGCGGCGTCGGGCACCGACCGCGAAGACTGGTCGAGCAAGGCGCCCGAAAGCGATGCCGAAGCAACTTGTGCCGGAGCGTCAGCGGGCAAGAGGAGAAGCGCTAACGCCGCCTGAATTGGTGCGACCGTGCGGGAGCGGGACGGAAGAATCGCCCGCCCCACCAAGCGGATCGCGCTTTTCATGCGGGAAGGATCTCCTGGAGCAACCGTAGCCCCTGGTCGAGGGACTCGTAACAGATCCGCCAAGCCGACAGACTTTGGAGGCGGCGTAGGGTCCGTTCGTGCATGGCGTCCACTTCCGATCCGTAGGTTGGCAGTTCGCCCAACATATAGTCTACGGCCTCGCCGCCCAATACCCTCTCCCGGCGCGGACGCCCGCCGCTCTGCCGGTCGAGGAGGACGAGACTCTCGATGCGGCAGCGGGAGGCGATCCGGATCTCCGGGAAAGCGGCCATGGGCACTTCCAACGACAGCTTCCCATTAGGACGCACCGACGTGGAAAGCCCACCCAACTCCGGAAAGAGCGCCGGGCCATCGTCGCGGAAACGCGCATGGTGCGGTCTTCCGATGGCGAGGCGCTCGTTGGACTCCGCCAGCAGACAGGTGCTATCGTCGCCGAGATAGGTCCATCCGGCGCGCGCGCACGCGAACGAAAGGGTGCTCTTCCCCGCCCCGCTCTTGCCGCACATCAGAACGCCCGCACCACGCCGCGCCACACAGGCGGCATGCACCGGGACCACGTAGCGCTGGGCCAGCAGCAGGTACGCCACGGATTCGAGGAAGAACCAGCGGAACCAGGCGTGATCGGCCGCCGTGTTTTCGGAAACCCAGGCCGCGGCAAACCAACTATGCGGGTCGACGATGGCGTGGTTCCCGGCATCCGAGACCACCGACAGGAGATGCCGCTGCATGCGGAACACCGGCGGCGGCGCCAGTTCGCGGCCGGGCGCCGTCACCACGCGAAATTCCAGGGGCTCGCAGTCGAACTCCAGCCGGCAAGCGCCCCAGCTTTCTTCGGCCGCTTCCAACACGTGGCGCGAATTGGTGGCGATGTCCACACGAAAGCCCGCCGGATGATAAGTGCCTGTCAGCGGGAGCTCGATGTCGCGAAGCTGCGGATCGAATCGCTTGCTCGCCACGTTCTCTATGATACGCACAAGACCGTGATAACACGCGAATTACCTTTACAGTCGTAATATCTGGCAGGGTTGGGTTCCGGAACGCACCGAAGCCACTGTATGCTGGTTGCCATGCGGGCCGCGATCGTCCACTATTGGTTGTTGAACCGCCGCGGCGGCGAAAAAGTCCTCGACGCTCTCTGCCGTCTTCTTCCCGAGGCCGATCTCTTTACACTCTTCTGCGACCCGCAAACGCTCAGCCCCGACGTGAGCAGTCACAAGATCGTCGCGAGCTTCCTCAACCCGCTGCGCCGCTGCCACCGCAGCCTGCTCCCGCTGATGCCAATGGCGCTCGAGAGTTTCGATCTGCGCGGATACGATTTGGTGGTATCGAGCGAGTCTGGCCCGGCCAAGGGTGTGATCGCCAGTTCTTCGACGCGCCACATTTGTTACTGCCACACGCCCATGCGTTACCTGTGGGATCTGTACCCGGCCTACCGCAATGAGTGGACCACGTCGCGGTTCAAGCGCGCTCTCATGACCCCGATCGCCAATTATCTGCGCCTCTGGGATTTCGCCTCGGCCGCGCGCGTGGACCACTTCGTCGCCAACAGCCGCAACGTGGCCACCCGCATCTGGAAGACATACCGCCGCGAGTCCGAAGTGGTTTACCCGCCCGTGAATGTAGATTCCTTTTTCTGGAAACCGGCGGAAGAATACTTCCTGGTGGTCTCCGAGCTAGCGGCGTACAAGCGAATCGATACGGCGGTGCGGCTGTTCTCAGGCACCGGCAAACCCCTGCGCATCGCGGGGGACGGGCCGGAGTACCGAAAGCTGCGCGCGATCGCCAAGCCCAACGTGCGGTTTCTGGGCCGCGTGACGGACCAGGAACTTCGCGAACAATACGCCCGCTGCCGCGCCTTGCTGCTGCCGGGCGAAGAGGATTTCGGCATCGCGCCGGTGGAAGCGCTGGCCAGCGGCAAGCCGGTGATCGCGCTGGGCCGCGGCGGCGCACTGGAGACGGTTCCGCCATTCGGCGGTGTTCTTTATGAAGAAGGCCGGCTGGAGGCGGCCGTGCAGGAATTCGAGGACATGGAAGCTCAGATCGAACCTCGCCGGTTGCAGTGCTGGGCGCGGCAGTTTTCCGAGGCTGAGTTCATGCGGAAGATGGCGGCGGTGCTGCAAGGGCCAGCGGCGACGGGTGGGTCACACGCTCCCTGTCCAAACAACTGTATATAGCAGTTGTTGTGGACCTCGGCCCGTTCGAGTGGGACCCGAAGAGGAACCGTGCTAACCGGCAACAACATGGGATCGACTTCACGGACGTGGTCGCGATCTTCGGCAAGCCTTGCAGTTGCGGTGTGTACTGCTGGAGGAGGGATCGCCGCCGAATCATCAGCGCTCGCAAAGCGACGCGGTCCGAGTCGACGGTCTATTGGGGGATAGTCTATGGCAACACGTAGCATCCGCAACGGGAAGACGGATTGGAAGCGCCTCGAAGCCTTGCCCGACGCGGATATCCGGAAAGCGGCGAAGTCCGATCCGGATGCGGCCCCAGTCGCCTCGCCCGAGTGGCTCCGCCGGGCAAAGCTGCTGGAGCCCCAGCCCAAAATGCCGGTTTCGATGCGGCTGGACGAGGATGTCGTGAAGTGGTTTAGGGCCCGAGGACGAGGCTACCAGACGCGGATCAACGCAGTCCTCCGGGCCTGTGTCGAGTCTCACACGTCGGCATAGGCCGCCGATGGCTTGAGTGCCCCACCGGGCGGGGCCTTCCACGACGACAACAATCGAAGATCAACTGGATTCCGCCATCGCCCGCTTCGAACCATGGCGCCGACATTCGCCCGGTGGAGTTGCCATCGGGCACCGCAGTTTTCCGAAGCGGAATTTCGCCGAAAGATGGGGGCTGTGCTGGAGAGGCACGAGTTGAAGTCTTCCATGCGCGCTCCCACTTCCGCATGGGTTAGAAGCTCACCCCGGTCGGCGCGCTGAGCTGCAAGGCGCGCAGGTTTGATTTGCACATCGGGATTCAGGTGTAACGTCTATGACTGTCTTCCGAGCAGGGGCTCGGTCGGCTTCCGTCAACGGCTCAAGCTGCGGTTTTCGGAAGAATCGCCGTGCCGCTTCGACTCCAACGCCGTAGAATGGAGAAAAGCCGGAGGGCCAACCTATGCAAGTGAAGGCAATACCAAAGACGTACGACGTGGTCATCGTCGGTTCGGGCGCGGGTGGCGGCATCGCCGCTCACGTCCTGGCGCTCGCCGGGGCTAAGACTTGCATGCTCGAGGCCGGCGGGTTTTACGACTGCACCAAGCAGTCCGACATGTTCAAGTGGGACTACAACGCCCCGCATCGCGCAGCCGGCACCCGGGAGAAACCGTTCGGCTATTACGACGCCACGCTCGAAGGTGGCTGGCAGGTGCCCGGCGAACCCTATACCAGCGCGCCGGGTTCGGACTTCATGTGGTATCGCGCCCGCATGCTGGGCGGCCGCACCAACCACTACGGGCGCATTTCGCTCCGCATGGGGCCGTACGATTTCAAGCCCTACAGCCGCGATGGCAAGGGTTTCGATTGGCCCATTACCTACGACGACCTGGCGCCCTATTACGATAAGGCCGAGGAACTGATCGGCGTCTTTGGCACGCAGGAAGGCCTGGAAAACACACCCGATGGCAAGTTCCAGCCCGCGCCCGCGCCGCGCGGGTACGAGCGCGTCATCAAGAAGGCGTGCGACAAGCTGAGGATTCCCTGTATCCCTTCGCGCCTGTCCATTCTCACCAAGCCGCTGAACGGCCGCGCCGCCTGCCACTACTGCGCCCAGTGCGGACGCGCTTGCAGCGCCAATGCCAACTTCAACTCGCCGGGGGTCCACATCTTCCCGGCCATGAAGACCGGCAACCTGGAAGTCCGCACCGACGCCATGGTGCGCGAGGTCCTGGTAGGGCCCGACGGTTTGGCGACGGGCGTTTCGTACATCGACCGCAAGACGCGCAAGGAAGTCTCGGTCAAAGCCAAGATCGTGGTGCTTGCCGCGAGTTGCTGTGAAACGGCGCGCATTCTGCTGAATTCCAAGAGCAGCCAATTTCCCAACGGCGTCGCCAATTCGACCGGCTTGGTTGGCCGCTACATCATGGATACCGTGGGCTCCGCGGTCAGCGGCTACCTGCCGATTCTCGAGGACCTGCCTCCGGCGAACGAGGATGGCGTGGGCGGTATGCACCTGTACATGCCGTGGTGGTTGTATCAGCAGCAGAAGGCCGGGAAGCTGCCCTTCTCGCGCGGCTACCATATCGAAATCGGCGGCGGCCGCGGCATGCCCGGAGCTGGCGTGCTGGGCGGCTCGGAACGCATACTGGGCGGAGGCTACGGCGTCGAGCTGAAACGCAACCTGCGCAAGATCTACGGCGCCAATGTCCACTTCTCCGGCCGCGGCGAGATGATCCCGAACGAGCAAAGCTACTGCGAGATCGACCCGGACGTGGTGGACAAGTGGGGCATTCCGGTGCTGCGCTTCCACTTCAAGTGGAGCGACGAGGAAATCCTGCAGGCCAAACACATGCAGGAGACCTTCCAGGAAATCATCACCACGGCCGGCGGCAAGGTGATGTCGAGCGCCGGAGGGGACCGCAACTGGGGCATCGCGCGCGGCGGCGAGATCATCCACGAGGTGGGCGCCACCAAGATGGGCGACAACCCGAAGACCTCGGTGCTCAATCAGTATTGCCAGGCCTGGGATTGCAAGAATCTGTTCATTACCGACGCGGCGCCGTTTGCCAGCAACGCGGACAAGAACCCCACGCTCAGCATCACCGCGCTGGGTTGGCGCACGTCGGACTACATTGCCGACCAGGTAAAGAAACGCAACGTGGGGTAGGCCTCGTGGCCTACCCGCAGAGGAGACCCCATGGAACCAGACAAAAACCATCCCACCCGGCGCGACCTGTTCCAGATTGCCGGCGCCGCCGCAGCGACAGCCAGTCTGGCCGGCGCTCAAACCCACGACGCCCACGCTCCGGCCGCCGCCCTACCGGCCGGGCCGTACAAGCGCAAGGTCTTCGACGAGCACCAATGGCGTACCGTTCAGGTGCTCAGCGACCTGATCATTCCAGCCGACGAGCGCAGCGGCAGCGCCACCCAGGCCGGCGTACCCGAGTTCATCGACGATTGGCTGGATTTCCGGCGGCGCGAAGACGGCACCGATGCTCCGATGGCCCAGATCCAGGGCGGCCTGGCGTGGCTCGACCAGGAATCGAACCGGCTATTCGGCAAGGATTTCGCGGATGCTGCCGTGTCCGGGCAAAAGCAAATTCTCGACCGCGTTGCCTGGCCCGCCCGCGCCGCCGCGGAGGATGCCCGCTGGGTCCGCTTCTTCAGCCGGTTCCGCGATCTGACGGTGAGCGGCTTCTTCTCCAGCAAAATGGGCGTGGCCGACCTGCCCTATCTGGGCAACCGCCCGGTTGCCCAGTGGAAAGGCTGCGACCCGAAAGTGTGGGCCGCCATCGAAGATCGCCTGAAAAACGGTTACCAAGGCCTGGGAGGCGAAGTCAAACCCTGGACCGATTGATCGCGCTTCCAGGTTAAACGCTCATGGCCCAATCGTCCATAAACATGATGCTCGAACCCAGAGTGCCGTCCTGCTTTTGCGGTTTGTAATCCAGCTCGATCTTTAGAAACGCCAACGACACTTCGTCGTACGGAATGATGTCGCCGGGAACCAGATATCCGGTCTTCACCTCGCACGCCCTGGCGTTGGTCAATGTCCACTTCATGTATTCCTGTTGTTTCCCGCCGGCTTTGCGACAGGTCAACACGACCGAGCTTAGCGTCTCGTTAGTGCAGGCGGCCCTCAGGATCAGCGGAGTCGCGCTCTGCGTGTGCATCACGAACTTCAGGACCGAATGCTGTCTCTTTCCGGTGGGTTGTCCCGTGGTTGGGTCGATCGCATTTTTCACGCCCCAGTTGTACGATTGCACGAGAATCTCGTCTTTGTGCCCGGCGTCGAAGCTCTCACCTTTGATCCAGCCCTGCTTGGCACCGGTCATCTTAATGTACAGATCGACGCTGCCACCTTGATGCGATCCTCTTCCACTTTCCACTGCAGTCGGCATTATTGTTCTCTCGCCCTCCTGGCGCCCTATCATGATAGTTCGAGTTCCGGTCAGGCTGTTGCACCGCGCCTCAACTCCGTACTAGTACCTGGGCAACCAAGTCCTGGCAGTGCTCCACGTAGCGCTCGATCACGCGCAGTAGTGTGGTGGGCTCCTCGATTCCCGCGCGGAACGGCGTCTCCAGCCTGGCTTCCGGCACGCGCGCCAGCACATGCAGCAGCAGGTGGTTCAAGCGAAGCCACAATTCCACGAGGTCCTGGAAGCGCAGACTGTCGTATTGCTGTGCCACCACCCACTCGTCCAGGGGATAGCCTGACGCAACCACTTTGGGTTCCGTGAGCGCCCGCGCCATCCAGTGGGAATGGGTTGTGGCCCAATCGATCAGGTGGCCCATCGCCTGCCTTCGCGACCAGTCTTTGCGCTTTAGCCGTGCCGCGCCATCCGCGTTCGAAAAGGCCTTCAGGTGGGGCTTGGACCCTGTCAGCAGAATCTGCATGCGGGTCAGCGGCAACTGCAAGGAGGGCGCGACCGGCTCGGGCAACTCGGGCTCGGGCTCGTCTTCGAGTTCCGACTTGGGCTCGCGCGGCTCCCAATGCGGACGCCGGATCGGCGCGTCGATAGGAGTTGTCCTGACAAGCTCCAGGAAGGTCGCGTGGTCCATTCCGTTCTCGCGAAGCAGTTCCGCGACTCCGGATTTTTCCTCGCGCAGAAGGCCCAGCGCCAGGTGCCACGTTTCGATATCCCTGTGCCCTAGCAGTTCGGCGTCCTCGTTGGCATAGGTCAGCGCGCGTTGGCACTCGTGGCTCAGCGGCAAGTCCACCGAGGTCGAGATTTTCTCTCCGGTTGCGGGCATCCGCTCTTCGATCCTCCGCCGTAGTTTCTCGGCGTCCGGAATGCGCAGCATCGTCAACAGTCGTCTATCTTCCCGCAGCAGGCCGAGCAGCAGGTGCTCCGATTCGATAGAGTTCCGGCCGAATTGACTGGCTTCGTAGCGGGCGAAGAAAATCGCCCGGCGCGCCTTCTCGGAATACCGGTCGAACATGCTTCAACTCCTATACCCTGACCACGCGGTCCATTTCCAGGAATTCGCGAATGTGCGGGTGAGGCGATCCTTCCAGTCCTCCCACCGGCCCGGAAAAGATCACGCCGCCCTCGTACAGGAAGACCACGCGGTCGGCGACCTTGTACATCAGGTCCAGATCGTGCGTTACCACCACCGAGGTCAACTTCAGTTGCTTCTTGAGACGCAGCATGAGGTCGCCCAGATGATCGGACATGATGGGGTCCACCATGGTGGTCGGTTCGTCGTAGAGCACGCACTGCGGCTGCGCGGCCAAGGCGCGTGCGATCGCCACTGCGCGCTTGTAACCCGTCGAAAGATCGGCCGGGTAAGCGTCCTTGGCCTGCAGGATATCCACCATGTGCAGCAGCCCATTGACTACGTCTTCCTTATTCTTCGCGTCGTAATCCTCACGCAGTTCGAGCGAAAAGAGCACGTTCTCGGCCACGGTAAGGGAATCGAACAGGGCGCCCGACTGAAACACCATGGTGACCTTGCGCCGCACGCGCCGCATTTCGGCCTCGGAAAAGTCCGTGGTGTCTTCGTGGGCCACGATGATCCGTCCGGCATCCGGTTTCAGGAACCCCATGATGTGCGAAAGCGTGACGGATTTGCCGACGCCGCTGCGCCCGATGATGGCCACCGTCTCGCCCGGATTCACGTAAAAGTTGACATCGACCAAAACCGGCCGGTCGAACGTCTTATAGACATGCCGGAACTCGATGTAATGCGGGTAGGAGTCATTCTGCGGCATAGCCCGCCCAATCCTCGGGAGTGTTGACGTTTTGAAAAAGCTTCCGTTCCGGAACCGGGAACCAAACCGTGGGAACGCCAGCCAGGGCGTCGGTCACTTTCCGGACGCCGCGGCTGAAGTGGGCTTCCATGGGTCCGGCCGCCCGCCGATGGTAGACCGCGCACAGGGGTTCCGGCTGTCCGGACGGGCCGCAGGGCAGCAAAGCATCGGCGCCGGAGTTCTCCGACGCGGCGACCAGGCGGGTCAGGAACTCGGACGTCACCTCGGGCATATCGCAGGCCACCACGAGATTCCAGTCGGCGGAGGTATGGCGCAAGGCGGTCAGGATGCCGCCCAACGGCCCCTGGCCCGGATAGAGGTCGGGGATGCCGCCCAGTTCGGGATTTCCGACCAGGGTCGCGCTCCCGGCGGCGGTCTCGACTGCGCGCGCGACCCGCTCCGCCAGGGCTTCGCCGCGATAGCTCAGCCGCGCCTTGTCTTGCCCCATTCGGGAACTGCGCCCACCCACCAGCACGTATCCCGACCGGCTCACAGAGAAATGATAGCAGGAGGGGCCGGCGGGGACCCGGGACCGGGGGCCAGGGGCCAGGGACCGGGGGTAACCGATCTGATAGCATCAAGGATTAGGGGACTGGTTGTTCCGCACACCGGGCGGGTTGAAGTATACTTTATGGAGCAAAACATTTTTATGCGCTTTTGTTCTAAACTGGTGCTGCTGGGGGCTGGGTTCGCGCTGGTGTTAACGGCGGCCAGCCCGGAAAGGCCGCAACGCATCACCAGCGTGGTGCGTCCGGATCTTCGGACCGGGAAACTGGTGAGGAGCGTGATTGTAACGTCGATGCCGGTCAATCAGAGAACGGTCCCGGAGACGGTCATCCAACCACGCGTGGTGACGAATGGCCTTGCGGATGGCCCGGAGTCGCAGTCTGCGCCGGCCAACAGCATCTCGGACGCGGTGGACCGCATCGCCACCCAGCAGCAGATCTCACCCCGGTTGATTCATTCCGTGATCAAGGTGGAAAGCAATTACAATCCATACGCCGTGTCTTCCAAAGGCGCTGAGGGATTGATGCAATTGATTCCCTCCACCGCGCGCCGCTTCGGCGTTGCCAACACTTTCAATCCGGTGGAGAATATTCAGGGCGGGGCCAAGTACCTGAAGTACCTCCTCAACCTCTACGATGGCAATTATCCCCTGGCCTTGGCTGCGTATAACGCCGGCGAAGGCGCCGTGGCCAAGTATGGCGGCGTCCCGCCCTACGCCGAGACCCAGAATTACCTCATCCTGGTGCGCAAGCAACTGGAGGAAGCCAGGAAGACGGAAGCGGCCAAAGCGAACGTGCAGGAAACCAAGCCCGCGGAAACAACTCCGGCCGGTCCGGCTCACATCATCGAGGTGGTCCAGGCCGATGGCACGGTGCGGTACGTGGCGCGTTGACGATGCGATGAAAATGCTATGAGGCTGATTGCTGCGCTCGCTATTTCGACTAGCACCCTGCTGGCGCAGACCGATAAGCCGGTGATCCGGTCGGTAACAGCGGTCCGCACGTGGTTGCTGAGCGACGTCACTCGCGTCGCCGTCGAGGTTTCCGGCGACTTTCGATTCCGTACCGACCGCCTGAACAATCCCGACCGCGTTTATTTCGACATCCTGGATTCCTACCCGCAGATCGAATCCAAGCGCTTTTATAAGAAGGAACTCGGCGACAAGCTGGTCAAAAGCATCCGAGTGGCCGAGACCAATCCGGGCGTCACGCGCGTGGTATTGGATTTAGGGGCGGCGGTGGAGGTCACCACCTCGCAGCTCTCCAACCCGGTTCGGCTGGTGATTGAAGTCCGCAGCGGAAAGGGCGGCACCCCGCCGCCCGAGACTGCCAGGGCGGAACCTCCTCCGCCGCCCGCCAGGGCAAAATCGCCAGTGAAGTCCCCGAAGGGTACAGCGCCCGGCGACGTTGCGATTGCCGAAGCGCCCGGAACCAGTTTCAAGCCAGTCGCGGAGGCCCCGGTTCCCGTCGAACCACCGGCGCCAGCCCGACCGCCAGAGCCGCGACCGTCCATAGGCGGACCCGAAACCGTAGCTCCCCTGGCCGTGAAGCCGGCGCCGGCCCCCCCAACTCCCGCTGAAACTGGCACCGCCGCCCGGCATACCAGCAGCGGACAGAATTCGTTGACGCGAGCGTTGGGCCTGAAGGTGGGCCGGGTTGTGATCGACCCCGGCCACGGCGGCCACGACCATGGCACGGAAGGGCCGAAGGGACTGTTGGAGAAGGAACTGGTACTGGACGTTGCTATGCGCGTGGGCAAGCTCATCGAAGACCACATGGGCGCAGAGGTCGTCTACACCCGGACCGACGATACCTTCGTCCCGCTCGAAGGGCGAACCGCCCTCGCGAACGAAAGAAAAGCCGATCTGTTCCTTTCCATTCACGCCAACTCCTCGCCGTACCCCCGCATCTCCGGTGTGGAAACGTTTTACTTGAATTTCACCGATTCGAAGGACGCTCTCGATGTGGCTTCGCGCGAAAACGCCAGCTCGCAGAAGTCGGTATTTGAGTTGCAGGACATCATCCAGAAGATCTCGCTGCACGAAAAGCTGGATGAATCGAAGGAGTTCGCGGGACGTATCCAGGCTTCGCTGTACTCGCTTTCGTCGCGGAACGTGCCGGGGCAGAGGAACCGCGGCGTGAAGAAGGCGCCCTTCGTGGTGTTGATCGGCGCCAATATGCCCTCGGTGCTAGCTGAGATCGGGTTTGTGACCAATCCGCGCGAAGAGGGGCAGCTCAAGCGGCCGGATTACCGCCAGAAAGTCGCCGAAGCCCTGTTCCGCGGCCTCTCCAAATATGCGGAGAGCCTGAGCCATTTCCAGATCACAGCGCAGAACGAAAGCCGCGAACCGCACAAATAGACCGGGATGAAAGTTCTCGCTTTCCGCCACGTTCCGTTCGAAGGCGCCGGGCGGATCGAGTCCCTGCTGGCTCAACGCAACATCCGGTTGGACTACGCCGATCTGTACGTGCCCGGAGTCCGGACGCCCGATATCGCCGGATACGCGGCCCTGATT
>Ga0075019_10000393_pt1 | contig 25046 bp, 21 predicted proteins | sample ColStrG_CSR_2013_FD_71473 | JGI IMG/M metagenome (GOLD analysis project Ga0075019, IMG submission 71473) | Freshwater sediment microbial communities in response to fracking from Pennsylvania, USA - Cold Stream Run_MetaG_CSR_2013 | ecosystem: Environmental > Aquatic > Freshwater > Creek >...
GGAAGGTGGTTTTGGCCTTGGACTGGCCATCGTCAAGTGGATCGCCGAATCCCACCGCGGCGCGGTGGAGCTGAGCAGCCGCAACGGCGGAGGCAGCGCATTCACGGTGACGTTGCCACGGTAGGCTGGCCGTTGCCCGCGGCAAGCTCATCGAAAGGGGTTTCGTACCATTACACTCCCATACCCCTGACCATCCGACAAATCCTCAGTCCACAGGACCGCACAGCCGAGTTCGGCGGCGCTATTGACGATCAGGGCATCCCACCAGGCGATTTGGTACCGGCGATGCAGTTGCGCGGCTTTCAACAGGTCGGCATGTCCCGGGCGGTAGATGTTCCAACCAACGAGATCGCGGACGATTTCCTCGGCCTCACGGCTTTCCATGCCCAGCTTTCTGGTTGCCGCCGAATAGAACTCCGCAAGCACCTGAGTGCTCAGCGCGCCGGTCTCCTCTTCGAAAAGGCGGGTGAGCAGGTCGACGGCCTGAGTGTGCTTCCGAGCGGCGCCTCCGTCGTGAGCGTAAATCAGGACACTCGTATCGACGAATTCAAGGCTCATGCAACTCGTCCCGCGTCCAGCCGATGGTGCCGCCAGTGCCCCGGTCGGGCGCGTTTTGCACCCGTTCGAGAAAACGCCGCTTGGCTTTGACGCCCTTTCCGTCTTCATCCACCAGGATGCGAATGGCCTCCGCCATTACACTGGTCATCGATTGGTTTCGCGCAGCCGCATAGACCCGGAACTTGCGAAGCAATGCCTCCGGCAGACTCAGTGTCACATTTCGATGGTCCTTCACGCTTTTCATGGTATCACGTGAATACGTGACAAATTTTGTCCAGGGCCGAGGAATCCTATTGGCTGGTCGTGCAACGGGACCCCTCCCCAGGCGAAGAAAATAGGAACAACCGGCCCCGCCGGAACCACGGTTTGCACGCCACCCCGTTATGCCGAAAACGCTTATCCACCGTTTGCTATGGTGGACTTGAGCGAAACTGCCGATGGATACTACAAGGTTGCTCTTGTGAACCTGGTTTAGGTCCACTACAATCGGAACGGGTGGATGCAAACCCACGGTGGAACGCCGGTCGTGTCCGGCGCATCTGCTGAACTAGGGGGAGACTCTGTGGAAGAGCCATTGAAGCACCTCATGCAGGAATTGGGGAATGCCATCAACGATTCCCTATCCGAATCCGACCGAATCGCGGAGGCGATCGGGGAAATCAAGCGGGCCGGGTACGACGTCTTCCTGGTATTGGAGGCGACGATCGGCTTCAATCGCCGGGACGAAAACGCCGTGGACGAAGACGACGATCAAGCCGAGGTTGCGGAGGAGCAGCCGCCGAAGCCGCGCTTTGAAGCCACCGGCAAAATCAAATTCACCTCGCAGGACCACCGCTTTCTCCGCGCCCTCAAGATTGCGGTTGACGAGGAGAATCGTTGACGCGGCTGCCCCGTAGTCAGCCCAGCACCTCCCGATAAACGTCCCAAGTCTCGCGGACGGCTTTGCTCCAGGTAAACAACCGCGCCCTCTCGGCTCCGAGGCGAGCCATTTCGTTGCATAATTCCTCGTTCCGGGCCAGTTCCCGCAGCGCTTGGCCAAGCGCCTCGGTGTCGTCCGGGTTCACCAGGATGGCTGCCGCACCCGCCACTTCGGGGAGCGCGGACCGGTTGGAGGTCACTACCGGGACACCCGCAGCCATGGCTTCCAGGACGGGCATGCCAAAGCCTTCGTCGAGCGAGGGGAACGCGAAGATCCGCGCCCGGGCGTAGAGCGCCGCCAGATCGGCGGGAGATACGTAGCCGGGAACCGCGATCCGTTCGCGGGCCGGGCTGCGCGCGATGCGCGCCACGATCTCCGCCGACCCGAATCCCGGCGAACCGGCCAGCACCAGGCGCCAGTCCGGATCGACGGTTTCGAATGCCTCCACCAGGCGCGCGATGTTCTTACGCTTCTGGATCGCGCCGACATTGAGGACGATCTTCTCCCGCGGCGCCACAGGAAACTCCAGCAGCCTGGTGCCGTGGTGAACCACGTGAACCTTGGCGGGGTCCACACCGAGCAGCGAGACCACCTGGCTCCGGGTGAATTCGGAAACCGTGATGACCGCCGCCGAACGCGCCGCGGCATCGCGAGCCTGCTCGGCAAACCGGGCACGGAAGCCGGGAGTGGAGTACTCGCCGGTGATGACGAACAGGTCATGGAAGGTCGCGATGGCCCGCCGCAGCGGAATCTGCGGCAGCCGCTGGTTCAGCCCGTGAAACAGCTCCGCGCGGCGCGGACCGAACGGCTCGGCAAGCAGGGTGCGGCGCGCATTCCGCGGCAGCGGCGTCTGCCAGGAGCGGAAATAGCGGTGCGGGCGATAGCAGAAATGGAAGCGGGTCTCAGGGTGGCCGGCGGCCAAACCGTATAGCAACTCCCGGGAGTAGAGGCCCACTCCGGAGAGCGTGCCGCCCAGGCTGTACGTGGCGTCCAGTGCAATGTTCAAGCGAACTTGTATTGTTTCATTTTCCGGTACAGAGTAGTGCGGCTGATGCCGAGCAACAGGGCCGCTTTGGCCCGTTCGCCCCCCGTCGCGGTCAGCGCCTTGGCGATGGCATGGCGGTTGGCGTCGGGAATGGAGATCACGGGAGAGGGCGGGGCCAGCGTCCAGTTGGGGAGTTTGGCAGCCGGCTCATCCACGGTGGTGGCGAGGTTTTCGAGATCCCGATTGGCCTGATAGTTCAGGATCTGCGACGGCAGGCCGGACATCTGCAATGCGCCTTCGGATCGCATCGCGGCCAGCCGGTCCAGGCAGTGCTTGAGCTCACGAACGTTGCCCGGCCAATCGTACGACATCAACACGTCCATCATTTCGCGGCTCGGGTAGAACGGCGGCAAGCCGGCGGACCGGCCTAAGTCCAGGAAGTGATCGATCAGGCTAGGGATATCTTCCTTGCGGTAGCGGAGCGGCGGCAGCCGCATGGAGAAGACGTTTAGACGGTAATACAGGTCCTTGCGGAAGCGGCCGGCGGCCACTTCCACCTTCAGGTCGCGGTGAGTAGCCGCGATGATGCGTAGATCCACCTTGCGCCAGTGCAGCGAACCCACCGCCCGGAATTCGGATTCCTGCAGCAGGCGCAGCAGCTTGACCTGCATTTCGAGCGGCAGGTCGCCGATCTCGTCGAAGAACGCCGTGCCGCCATCGGCCAGTTCCACCAAGCCCTTCTTGTTCTCCGCGGCGCCGCTGAAGGAACCCTTGGTATGGCCGAACAGTTCGCTTTCCATCAGGGTGCCGACCAGCGAGCCGCAGTCGATGGGTACAAACTGGCCGCTGGGGTTGGCGTTATGGATGCCCCGGGCCACCACCTCCTTGCCGGTGCCGCTCTCGCCGAGCAGCAGCACCGGAAGACGGTTGCGGGAAGCTTTACCGATGAGGCTCCGGATGAATGAGATCTGTTCTGACTGGCCCACCAAGCCGTGGGCGTAACCTACTGCAGGCTGTGGCATGGGATCGGGATTTCCTACTCTGTATCAAGTCGTACGACGAAGCAGCTGATTTTCTCATTAGAATTTTGGTGGATGCGGGTGGCGAGGGCCTTGGCTGTGTTTTCGGAGGCTTCCCGCCCGGCGAGGACGAACCACAAACCGGGCCGTTCGGCCCGTTGGACCAGGCGAGCCGACCCATACTGGGACTCCATTTGGCCGCGCAGGCGCTCCGCATTGGTGCGGTTTCGGAAGGCCCCCACCTGAACCGCGAACAAACCCGGGGCCACACCTTCCGGCGCGCGGATCACCTCCACGCGGACGCGGGCTATGCCGGGGCCAAGCATCTCGATCTCACGGGCCGCGGCGTGGGAAAGGTCGATAATGCGGCCGTCGATGAACGGACCGCGGTCAGTGATGCGAACCTCGACAGTTTGGTTGTTGTCCAGGTCGTAAACGCGGACCCAGGTATTGAACGGGAGCGTCCGGTGGGCTGCCGTGAGCTTCTCCATGTCGTAAATCTTGCCATTGGCGGCGGGCCGGCCATGGTAGGGCTTGCCGTACCAACTGGCCATCCCGGTTTCCGTGTCGCCGACCGAGGGAGCGGCGGGAGAAGGCGGCGGCGGAATGTGCCGGGCATGCTTTTTGTGGGCGCATCCGGAAAGAGCGCTTAGCGCCAGCAGCGAACCCAGGAGGGCCACCGGGGTGGAGAAAACCAGACGGTCCACGCCAGAAGTATACCTTTTCACGAAGACCGGATGCAGCGTAAAGGTCTCTGCCGAAAGCGCCGATATGAAAGTCATGGAGAGGCGATCGGAAGTTCGCATGTTGTGCGCAGACATGGTGAAGGTCTGCTGGAAAGATCGGGTGGGCAAGGCACAAAGATCCATGGCCCTGCTGGAGGATATCTGTACTTCCGGCGCCTGCCTGCAATTGGAGACGCCTGTGCCGTTGGGAACGGAGATGCACTGGAAGTTCCCCAAACAGGAGTGTCGAGGGTTGGTACGTTATTGCGTGTACCGGGAGATCGGATATTTCGTCGGAGTCGAGTTCTCGCCAACGTCCAAATGGTCCAAAAAGAGATACAAACCCCAGCACCTGTTGGACCTGCAGAAGCTGCTGGATCATTCGAAATAATGGCAGCCGCGGCCCAGTTGACGCGCGCCCATCCACCCCGGCTTTCCTTGGGCTTTCCTGGTATCGTAAGATCCATCGATGCCTCGTCTGGCCGCGTTCGCGCTGCTTCCCTTCGCCACGTTTGCTCAGTCGTCCATCCAGGGCCTCGTCCTCGATCCCTCGGGAGCCGCTGTTCCCGATGCCGCCATCACCGCCACGCTTGACGCCACCTCAGCTGTCCGCGCCGTCCGCACCGGCCCTGACGGCCGTTACCGTATCCCGGCTCTGGCCATCGGCGCTTACACCATCCGCTGCGAAAAGGCCGGCTTCCAGCGCGCCGAGATCCCGCAGGTCTACCTCGCTCTCAACCAGACCTTGGAGCAGACCATCAAGCTCAAACTCGCCGCCGCCGGCAGTTCCATCGACGTTCACGAGCAACCCGAAGCGCTGGACACCACCGCGCCCACCTCCGGCGTCGGAATCACGGGCGAGACCCTCGAAGAGACACCATCGCAGAACCGCAGCTACCTCGGTGTGGTGCTGCTCGCCCCCGGTGTGGCTCCCGCCGCCGGCTCCAACACGCTGCGCACCAAGGCCGGCGTGCGCAGCGCCGCGCCCGATAGCGGGTTCACCTTTGCCGGCATGCGCGCGCGCAACAACAGCCTGTCCATCGACGGCCTGGATAACCGCGACGAAACCACCGGCTCCAGCCGCGTCGCGGTGGGGCAGGAGGCCGTGGCCGAGTTCCGGGTCACCGCATCCAACGTCGCCCCCGAATTCGGTGGCGGCGCCGGCGGCAACCTGAACGTGGTCACCCTCTCCGGCACGAACCGTTTCCACGGCGACGTCAACCTGTTCGCCTCCGATTCCTTCATCGAGGCCCGCAATCCCGAAGCCGAAACCAACGCCCGGCCCGACCGCCGCGAGTATCAACCCGAGGCCGCTCTCAACGGACCCCTGCGCCGCGACCGCACCTTCTTCGCCGGCACCATCGAGGCCGAGCGCGAAAGCAGCCAGGAGTTCTCGGAAATTCCGGGAGCTGGCGTCCAGGCCCGCATCAACGCGGCGCTCGCCAGCCCGCTCTTCGCCCGCGCCGCCGTCCCCAGCGTCTCCGCAGGACTCTTCCCCTCCGAATCGACCTCCACCCAGACCTCCTTCAAGCTCACCCACCACCTCGGCGCCGCTCACGAGCTCATGGCACGTTATGCTATCTCCCGCGCCCGCATCGCGCGCGAGGTGCTCGGGGTCGACAACTTCAGCGAGCAATCCGCCCGCGGCACCAGCCAAAACCAGGACCAGTCTTTTGCCGCCGGATGGCAATCCGTCCGCGGACCCGAGTTCGTTAACGAGCTCCGATTCCAATTCGCGCGCCGCTCCATCGACTTGATTCCCAACTCGCACGGCGCCCTGCTGGAAATCCCCGGCGTGGTTAGTCTCGGCCAGTCCCCCCTGCTCGATTCCTCCCGCACCGAGGACCACGTCCAGGTGGTTGAATCCGCTACTCTCGTGCGCGGCGCGCACCAGTTCGGCTTCGGCGTGTCGATCCAGCACATCACGCTCGATACTCGTCTGGCGAACCGTTTCGCCGGCGTCTTCGTCTTCCCTACCTTGCAGGATTTCGTCCGCGGCACGCCCGACGTGTTCCTCCAGGCCTTCGGCGATCCGCGTACGCGCTACTCCACGGACCCCGCCGCCTTCTGGGTGCAGGACCAGTGGCGTCCCGCCTCCGGTCTCACCGTGGTCGCCGGCCTGCGCTACGAAGTGCAGCGGCTGCCAGCCCCCTTCGGGACCGCGACCCGCAACCTGGCGCCGCGCCTCGGTGTCGCCTGGCAGCCACAGGGCCACGGTCCGTGGGTGTTCCGCGCGGGCGCAGGCCTCTTCTACGATCGTTACCCGCTCGCCTTCCTGAACGACGCCATCCAGAAGGACGGCATTCACGGCTTCGAACAGTACGCCGCCGGCCCCGATGCCGTGCGGACCTTCCTGCTATCGCGCGCCGGCACTCTCACCGCGCCCGTCGAGTTCCTCGCGCACTCCGTCTACCGCCCCGACCCGGGTTTCGATTCCACCCCCACGTACGCTCGCAAATTTACCGCCGGCGTCGAGCGCTCCCTCGATGCCGACACCACCCTCACCATCGAGTACATGAATATCGCCGGCTTCCATCTGCCGCGGCTGCGCAACGCCGCGCTCAGCCTGCCGCCGCAGTGGGCGCTCGAACAAAGCGCCGGCTCGCGCTACCAGGGCGTGAGCGTCACCCTGCACCGGCGCCTGGCCAAGGACTTCACTTACCTGCTCGCGTACACTGCGGGCAGCGCCCGCGACGATGCCAGCGATTTCGACGAGCAGCCGCTCAATCCCGCCAACACACGCCTCGATTGGTCGCGCTCGCGCCAATACCAGGCCCACCGCGCCGTCGCCAGCGGCATCTTGGAACTGCCGTTCGACGACATCGGCGCGCCCGAATGGCTGCGGAACATCGGCAAACACCTCGACATCGCGCCCGTGATCTCCGCCGGGAGCCCCCGCCCCATCAACGCGCTCGCCGCCACGGACCTCTACCGCACCGGCGCGTACCCCATCACGGCCCGCCCCGGCGAACTCGGCCGCAATCCGTTCTACGAGCGCGGCGTCTTCGACGTCGACCTGCGCGTCACCAAGGGCTTCGAGTGGTGGAAAGACCACGGCATTTTCCTGTTCGGGATCGGCTTCTACAACCTCACTAACCATACCAACGCTCTCCGCGTGAGCCCTTATTACGGCCTCGCCACTTACCGCGGACTGATCGAGACGCTGAACGCACGCCAGGCCCAGTTCAGCTTCCAATGGGAGTTTTAGGCGGTGCCGGGTTGATTGAACTGATAAGCTCCCGGCGCGATCGGCTTCGGTATCGATGAGGCCGCCTCAGAAGTTGTGCCTCTCCACAACCCGATTTGCGGTCTCCCAGGCCGCCGCAAGAAAAAGTGGCTCCTCAGGAATTCGACGGGACCCGCATTTTAGGCTGCTTTCTTGAAGACCACAAATTCCGTGCTGGTCGCGGCCATACGCCGGGCCTTCAGCAGCAGATATTGCAGGTTCCTGTAACCGCGGCCGCGGCGCAACAGTGACTTGGTGTTCCCGTTCACGGCCTCGACCACGCCCAGCCGCACCTTGGTCCGGCAGTAGTTCAGGATGCCATTCAGGTGATTGGGCAGCATTTCCGCCAGTTTTTCGAACGGCTCCAGACGCTGCCAACGGAGCTGACCGATCCAGCGTTGCAGGTAGTTCAGCATCGCGCCGTCATAGCGGTACGTCCACAGCCGGTCCAGACTCTTTGAGGAGGTAGCCTTTGAATACTTTCCGGTTGAGGGCGAACAGTTGGTTCAACTCCTGGCGCGCTTGCCAGCCGTCAGGTTCACCCACCGACTTAGCAGCAGCCAGCGTTTGCCTTTCACCACCCCGCGCATGCGCCCGCCCTTGCGGAAAAACTCTGCCCGCCGCACTTCATCGATGGCATCGTTGGCGTGTTGCATGATATGAAACTTGTCCACGATTCGGCAGTTTGGAGCCCACTGTTCAATGCTCAACCGGAAGGATTCCCACCTATCCACACACGCCGCCTCAATGCCTCGCCGCTGCCGCACGGTCAAATCTTCCTGAAAGAAGGCGTCCAGCGCTTGCTTCGTGCGTTCCCGACCGAACCACAACGGCTCACTGGTTTCCAGGTTGCACACCACGGTGAGGAACTTCTGCTTCTTTCCCAGGTGAATCTCGTCCACGCCCATTTGCCGGGGCGCCGGCTTGCGCCTGGTCGCGGCCCATCGCTCCCGATACCGCAGGTCGATCGCGCGCACGGTGCTCTCCGGCATCGTGAACCGCCGCGCCACTTGCCAGGCCGACGCACGTTCGCACGCCTGGCCCACCGCGTCTTCAAAGCGTTTACTGAACGGCTCCTTGCTCGGCAGCAGCGGCACCTTCTCCACCTTCACGCCACAGTCCGGACATTTCACCCGATACACCTCGATGTGCACTGTCGTCCTGAACTGGCTCCAAGGCAAATCCCGCACCCGTTCATTTCATTGCTGTCGTAGACCTCGGCGAACTTGCGTCCGCAGCGGAACATTCCAACCTGCGGTTCCCGCGGTTGCGCCGAACCCACAACTCCAAAATCCTGTTCTTCTCGTCGATTTGCTGCCGGTACACTCGGTAACCGGGCCATTGAAGGATGCGGGTGAACTCGTTGTCAGTAGGCAATCCCTGAGTTTAACCGGGAAAACCGTGCATATCTATACCACCGAAGCAATCGTCCGCACCGTCGTCCGTCACATCGCCGACAGGCCAGGGATGCTCGATGTGTTCCTCTCGCCGAAGCGCATCGTAGCCAAATCAACGCGACCGCGCGGGAACATTGCATTGGGAGCCTTTTGAGTTCATCGCTTGATCGCCCGGATCGCTGCGGCGCGCCCTTCAAGAGACTCGGCCTCTTTCACCCGGTTGGTTTTTCTATCTAGTGTCGCCATATTCTCCAGGCTCGTGGCCACGGCCGGGTGATCCGGGCCGAGAGCCTTCTCGTTGATCGTCAGCGAGCGCTTATAGAGCGGCTCGGCCTGCCCGTACTGGCCTTGGGTATAGAACAGCCCCGCGAGGTTGTTCAAGCTCGTGGCCACATCGGGATGATCCGGGCCAAGGGCCTTCTCGTTGATCGCCAGCGAGCGCTTGAGGACGGGCTCGGCCTGCGCGTACTGGCCTTGGGCTTGGTACAGCGCCGCGAGGTTGTTCAGGCTCCCAGCCACATCGCGATGATCCGGGCCCAGGGCCTTTTCCACGATCGCCAGCGAGCGATTGCAGAGCGCCTCGGCCTGCTTGTACTGGCCCTGGGCATGGTACAGCGCCGCGAGGTTATTCAGGATCGAGGCCACACTGGGATGATCCGGGCCGAGGGCCTTCTCGTTGATCGCCAGCGAGCGTTTGTAGAGCGGTTCGGCCTGCGCGTATTGGCCTTGGGCCCTGTATAGCTCCGCGAGGTTGTTCAAGCTCGTGGCCACATCGGGATGATCCGGGCCAACAGCCTTCTCGTTGATCGCCAGCGAGCGCTTGAGGACGGGCTCGGCCTGCGCGTACTGGCCTTGGGCTTGGTACAGCGCCGCGAGGTTATTCAGGCTCAGGGCTGCAGTGGGATGATCCGGGCCGAGGGCCTTCTCGTTGATCGCCAGCGAGCGTTTGTAGAGCGGCTCAGCCTGCATGTAATGGCCTTGGGCCTGGTACAGCAACGCGAGGTTGTTCAGGCTCGTAGCCACGGCCGGATGATCCGGGCCGAGGGCCTTCTCGTTGATCGCCAGCGAGCGCTTGTAGAGCAGGTCTGCCGGCGCGTACCGGCCTTGGATGTAGTACAGCCCCGCGAGGTTGTTCAAGCTGGTGGCCACATCGGGGTGGTTGGGGTTGAGGGCGTTCTCCTTGATCGCCAGCGAGCGCTTGTAGAGCGGCTCGGCCTGTGCGTACTGGCCTTGGACCTGGTACAGCCCCGCGAGGTTGTTCAGACTTGTGGCCACATCGGGATGATCCGGGCCCAGGGCCTTCTCCAGAATCGCCAGCGAGCGGGTGTAGAGGGGCTCGGCCTTCGCGTACTGACCTTGTTCGCCGTAGAACAGTGCGAGGCTGTTCAAGCTTCGGGCCACCTCGGGATGATCCGGGCCGAGGACCTTCTCCTTCATCACCAACGAGCGCTGGTAGAGTGGCTCGGCCTGCCCGTACTGGCCTTGCTTCCTGTATAACGCTGCGAGGTTGTTCACGGTACTGGAAACATCGGGGTGGTTGGGGCCGAGGGCCTTCTCCGTGATCGTCAGCGAGCGCTTGTAGAGCGGTTCGGCCTGTGCGTACTGGCCTTGTTTGTCGTACAGTCCCGCGAGGTTGTTCAGGCTTGTGGCCACATCGGGATGATCCGGCCCGAGGGCCTTCTCTCGGATCGCCAGCGAGCGCTTGTAGAGCGGCTCGGCCTGCACGTACTGGCCTTGGTCGTGGTACAGCAACGCGAGGTTGTTCAGGCTCGTGGCTACCCCGGGATGATCCGGGCCGAGAGCCTTCTCCAACATCACCAGCGAGCGCTCGTAGAGTGGCTCGGCCTGCGCGTACTGGCCTTGGGCCCTGTATAGCTCCGCGAGGTCGTTCAGGATCGGGGCCACACTGGGATGATCCGGGCCGAGGGCCTTCTCGTTGATCGCCAGCGAGCGTTTGTACAGCGGCTCGGCCTGCACGTACAGGGCCTGGGTCATGTATAGCCCCGCGAGGCTGTGCAGGCTCGTGGCCACAGCGGGATGATCCGGACCAAGGGCCTTCTCTCGGATCGCCAGCGAGCGCTTGTAGAGCGGTTCGGCCTGCGCGTACTGCCCTTGGGTCCTGTATAGATCCGCGAGGTTGTTCACGCTCGTGGCCACATCGGGATGATCCCGGCCGAGGGCCTTCTCGTTGATCGCCAGCGAGCGCTTGTAGAGCGGCTCGGCCTGCACGTACTGGCCTTGGGTCCTGTACAACTCCGCGAGGTTGTTCAGGCTCCCAGCCACATCGGGATGATCCGGGCCCAGGGCCTTTTCCGCGATCGCCAGCGAGCGCTTGAAGAGCGGCTCCGCCTGTGCGTACTTACCTTGGTCGTAGTAGAGCAGCCCGAGGTTGTTTAGGCTCGTGGCTAAAGCGGGATGCTCCGGTCCCAGGGCCTTCTCCACGATCGGCAACAAGCGGTTGTAGAGTGGCTCGGCCCGCGCGTACTGGCCTTGGCTCCTGTATAGCTCCGCGAGATTGTTTAGGCAGGTCGCCACACCAGGATGATCCGGTCCCAGGGCCTTCTCTTTGATTGCTAGTGAGCGCTTCAGGAGCGGCTCCGCCTGCGCGAACTGTCCTTGGTTGCTGTACAATGCCGCGAGGTTGCTCAGGCTCATGGCCACATCAGGATGATCCGGTCCCAGAGCCTTCTCCCGGATTGCCAGCGAGCGCTTGTAGAGCGGCTCCGCCTGCGCGAATTGGCCTTGGCTCCTGTATAACTCCGCGAGATTGTTTAGGACAGTGGCCAAAACAGGATCTGCAGGCCCCAGGGCCTTCTCTTCGATTGCCAGCGAGCGCTTGTAGAGTGGCTCCGCCCTTGCGTACTGCCCTTGGGCGTAGTACAGCAGCGCAAGGTTGTTCAAGCTCGTGGCCACGACGGGATGATTCGGGCCCAGGGCCTCCTCCACAATTGTCAGCGAGCGCTTAAAGAAAGGCTCGGCTTGCGCGTAATGGCCTTGGGCCTGGTACAGCGTTGCGAGGGTGTTCAGGCTCGCGACCACAGAGGGGTGATTGGGTCCTACGGCTTTCTCGGCGACGTCTAACGCTTCTCTTGCGACCACTATCGCATCGTCATACCGACCTTGCTTGTACAGTCTCGTGATTTCAGTGTTAAGCTTCTCCCAGTTCTTCCCTTGAGAGTAGGTTGGTATACCCGTGCAGTTGATAAGCAGGAGCACCAATAATCCGGACGTTGCCCTTTTCATGACTGTCCTCCATCATGTCTGGCCGACTACTGCCCGGCTGACATGCGCTGGCCGTCACGACGGGCGGCAAATCAAAACGTATGCACTCAGGATCGCTTTGGCTTCCTGGCCCCGCTTCATTATACGTCTAGTATTCAATATATTAGGAACTGTTTTGCTTTTTTCTGTTGACGAGCCAGCCTGCCCTGTGCTGGGTCAGCGCTGCCTCCACAGGAACGAAGAGCTTCAGGCGTCTCGCTTCAAGCGATTTCCCGTGCAGCGTTCCTCGGCTTTTCTTTTGGCCCGTGTGCTTTCCAACGATGACCTTTTGCACCGCCAGAGTGCAGCAGGCTCGCGGATCCAGTTCATGCAACGACTCGCCCGCACGGCCGCCAGAAGGCGTGCTCGCCACGGGACCGCGCCGTGATGCTCGCGCGCAGGAGAATTTTCGGGAGGCCCCGGAGCGGGAAAGGGCCGGCCTTTTCCCGGCCTCTGGAGTCGGTCGGGATAGAAATAATGAGAACAACGGGTCTGATTTTAGCAGTCTGGATGTAGAATGTAGAATGATAGCAACCAGGAAGCCAAAACTGAAATCCGGCAAGGGAGTGCTGAATGAATCGAATGATCTTTGTGGCGTTGGTCTTGAGCGCGAGTATTTCACTGCTGCTGCAAGCGCAAGGCAATGCGACCGGAGAGTGTTCGAATCTCGTGGAGCGTGCATTCGAGGTGGCAGGTGTGAATGACCAGATTGCGGCATTGCCGGCCCAAATACAGAGCCAGCTTGAGACTCAATTGCAGCGCGATTCCAAACTGGGCGACGCAGAAAAACAAAAAGTCGCAGGGATCTTCAACACGGCATTTCTTCCCGACAATGTCGGCCGTAGTATCCAACAGGAATTCCTCAAATCCTGCGACCTCGAAATGCTCCGGACGGTAATCGCTGGTCTGACAAATCCGCTGGGAGAAAAGATGAGAGGAATGGAGGCGTTTGTGGCAAGTCCACAGGGCAGCCGGCAAATGGCGGAATACGCAGGTACGTTGGCCCAGCGTCCGCCGGCGCGAGAACGGTTGATTTTGATCCAGCGAATGGACAACAGTCTTGGAATTGCCGGATTTGCAGTAGAAACACTATTGGCCACTTTTCGCGGCTTAGGTGCGGCTTTTGGCGGGCTGCCTACAGACGGAAGCCTTGAGTCTTCGATGCGGACACAGATCTCTGAGCCAATGCACAGTGGCATTCTCGTGAGTCTGGTGTTCACTTATCGCGAGGCAAGCGACCAGGAGCTTACACAATACATTGAATTGTACGAGACCCCGGCTTTCAAGCGATTCAACGATCGATTCAAGAAAGCGTTTTTGGATGCGATCGCCCACGAGTCTCAGAAAGCGGGACTGGAGATGAAGAAACTGACCGACGCGTCCGCAACCTCGCGTAAATAGAAAGGCGGCCGAACCAAGTTTCCTGCGACTCAAGTGCCCGGAATGGCGGGGGCGGTTTCGGCCGCCCACCGGTCGCTTCGCTGCCGTAGCGCGCGACACGCAGCGCGCAGAAATGGGGCGATTCCGAACCCGACCCGCGCCCGGATGGGGACAGACGTATAGCGAGTGGCGCCAGCAGGCGCCCGACGAGGTAGCCGAGTTAGGCGCGACTCAGAGGCTCAAAACCGCGCCGCCTATGTTCTGCCCTACCGCCGCGCGTCCGTTCGCATCGGGCGCCGTGGGGTAGATCGGATGGGTTTGGGGTAGATAGACCCGCTTTCCTTACGTTGGCCAGCACGCTCCCAGAAATATAGGGCACCGGGCTCCATGCGCTTGCAACTCCACGAGTGCGCGTTTATTCGTCCAGATGACGCGGCAGATCCAAAGGGTATATGAAGCTCTGAATGTCCGTGACATTACAGGAGAGGCCGGTATTCCAAGTGACGTCATCGCATCCACCCCGAGCCGCTGCAATTGCCGCTATGCCCGCCGTAGCGGCCGAACTCGTTCTCGTCGTCCTTCTCTTCGACCTCGGCCGGCGCCACGGGCTGCGCGAACGTCAGCGCGAGGGCGTCGCCGTCATCCGGGTTCGCCTGGCCGCGCTTCTTACGGCGCGATCTCAGAGACGACACAATTGGAAACGGACTTCAGATAAATGTGTAATACCTTAAGTGCTGTTAAGCCGATATGACAGCAACTGGTTTCTCAGGGCGTACTGATCGAGACGCTGAACGCACGCCAGGCCCAGTTCAGCTTCCAATGGGAGTTTTAAAGCCAATGGGCATCGATCCGGAGGGCACGATCGGCGATTACCCCGCGCTACTGGTACGCAAGGTACTGCGGCACCTGCGAGACGCTTTCGAGCGGGGTAAGCCGGAACTGGAGGCAGCGGCCGCATCATGCGGCAGAAGCGCCGGTTCACAAGATCGCCGATCCGTTGCGTGAATCGGGTCTTTCCGCCTGGGCGCGAGGCGGCACCCGCCCCAACACGTTCCGCGGTATGCTGATGGGACAAATGGCCAAGAATGCTTCTTCGCTCACCTTGCTTTTGTTCACATTCGTTTCCATTGCCGCCGCGCAGACGATCGATGTCAACCAAAGACTGCAGGGGTTCGATGCCTACTTGGCCAAGACCCTGAAAGACTGGAACGCGCCCGGGGTGGGCGTCGGGATCGTGGTGAATGACCAGTTGGTCTTCTCCAAGGGCTACGGCTTCCGCGACTACGAGAAGAAACTGCCGTACACTCCGGCCACCATGAGTCCGATCGCGTCCAACACCAAACTATTCACCGCGGTTGCTGCGGGCATGCTCGTTCAGGAAGGAAAGCTGACGTGGGACAAGCCGGTGCGCGATTCGGTCCCGTCCATCCGTTTCTACAACGACCAGCTCAACAACACCGTGACCCTGCGCGATATGCTCTCGCACCGCACGGGGATCACGCGGCACGACACCATCTGGTACAAGTCGGACTTCACGCGCAAGCAGCTCTTTGAAAAGTTGGTCTATCTGGAGCCGGAGGAGCCGATGCGCCAGACGTTCCTGTACAACAACCTGATGTTCGCGGCGGTGGGCTATCTGATTGAACTGCAATCGGGCAAGACGTGGGAACAGTTCGTCAAGGAGAGAATCCTCGATCCGCTGGAAATGAGTTCAACCAGTTATGCCATCGCGGATATGTTGAAGCGGCCCGAGTTCGGCGTGGGGTTTACCGAGAGGCGGGACTCCTTTGAGCTGTATCGCATTCCATACTACGAAGACATCGCCGGTGTAGCTCCGTGCGGAGCTATCGTTTCCAACATCGAAGACATGTCTCACTGGCTCATCGCGCTGATGAACGAGGGCAAATACCGAGGCAAGCAGGCGCTTCCCGCCGAGGTATTAAAGGCCACGCTGCAGCCTGCCATCGCTCTGCCCAACACGACGCTCGAAACCAGGGGGTGGTCTGAGATCTTGAACTCGGCCTATGGGATGGGCCGGCAAACGGCGTCCTACCGGGGCCATTTAATGACGTTTCACGGCGGTGACTTACCCGGCTTTCATACTCAGGTCTCGTTCATGGAGCAGGATCATATCGGCGTGATTGTTTTTGAGATTGGCAATCATAGCCAGCCTCTCTATAACATCATCAGCTACAACGTCTACGAACGTTTGCTGGGCATGGACCAGACGCCCTGGAGCGACCGGCTGCTGGCGATCCGGCTGAAGAACAAGAAGGCGGGGACCGAGGCGCGCTCCAAAGCGAACGAAGGCCGAGTTCCGAGTACGGAGCCATCCCATGCGCTGATGGCTTATGCGGGCGCGTACGAAAATCCCGCTTACGGGCTGATGACGATCGGACTGAAAGACAACCAGCTTCAATTCGACTTTCACAAGATTCGCATGCCCCTTGCGCGCTTCCACTATGACCGCTTCGACACACCGGATGACGAGCAAGACGGCAAGTGGTCAGTAAACTTCCGCACGAATCCGCAAGGCGATATCGATCAGGCGGTGATGTCCCTGGATGAGGCGGAGGCGGTGTTCACCCGCAAGCCGGACGCCGTCGATCCGAAGTTACTTTCCCAGGCGGCGGGGACCTACGAAACGCCCAGCGGCGGTAAGGTTCAGGTTGCTTTGGCCGCAGATGGCAAGCTGTCGCTGGTTTTGCCCGGCCAGCCACCGATTCCGTTGATTCAGATGAAAGGGTTGGTGTTTCGCACTCCGCAGTTCTCCGATCAGACGCTGGAATTTTTGGTGCAGGACGGCCAGGTGAAGGGATTTAAGCAGAAGTCGCCAGAGGCTGAGTTCACTTTTCCGAAGAAATAAGTCGGAGCGCGCCTTAACGGAAATTCTCCACCTGCAGAAGGCTCGTTCGGCTTTGATCCACTCTGGGCCACAGCCGGTATTCCGCTGCTCCCCCATTCGCCGAGGGTGTTGAGGAGCCATTCCTCGGCTGCTCCAATTCAAGGGCACAGGAGCATCTTACTGTTTGTTCGAAAGCAAGAGTCGATGTGATGTCCTTGCCCTCAGCGTTGGTGCCCGTTCTTCTCACCCGCAGGCCGCAACCCCCGTTCTTGAGGTTCTGAGCGCATAACGCGCGACTCGTACAGAGCAGATTGTAGAGCACTGGGCACGCATGAGTGAGGGCCAGCGCTTATTGTGAAGTGAACCGCAGTGCACCTAAACGATTTCCGGAAGGACTTCCACGGCGGCTGCCGCCAACTGCTGGACCTCTGAACCTCGAGTATCAGCGTCTGCCTCGCACCTCGAGGAGCCCTCGGGTTCCCGTGAGACGCTTACGGCCGCGTTGATCCGGTTGCGCATTCGAATCGGGCAGCACTGGTTGCGGCGGGTGAAGCGTCCTTTCTGGCGTCCGATGCCACGGTGACAAGCGCTAGGTCGCAAATGCGTTCTATGCTGGAAGCGAATGCGCATCGATCCGGAGGACACGATCGGCGATTACCCCGCGCTACTGGTACGCAAGGTGCTGCGGCACCTGCGAAACGCTTTCGAGTGGGGTAAGCCGGAACTGGAGGCAGCGGCCGCATTGTCCCCTGGAAGCGGGGACGCTCTGGCCGCGGCTCTGCGATCCGAGGGGCTGATCGAGGCCGCCGGCCCCGGCAAATGGACCGTCACTCAGGCAGGGCTGACTTTGGCGGCTGCGACCGCGGCCAAGCCGGTCACTCGTGCGACCGCCGAAAGAGCTCTGTCGGAGTTTCTCGGCCGCGTCACTCGCGTCAACCAAGATGCCTATTTCCTGTCCAAGGTGACCCGAGTCGTTCTTTTCGGCAGCATGCTGAGGCCTGAAGTAGAACGGCTGAGCGACGTTGACCTGGCGGTCGAATTGACCCCCAAGGAGGCGGATTGCGACCGTGCGCTGGCGCAGAATGAGCAACGCGCCGAGGAGATGGAAAACGCAGGCCACCACTTCCGCCACTTCCTGGAACGAATGTGCTGCGGCCAATTGGAGACCTTCCGGTTCCTCAAAGGGCGAAGCCGTGTGATTTCTCTTGCCGACTACAAAGTGGAGAAGGCCTTTGTGGATGCGGTCCCGCATCGAGTGATCGCCGGCGCGCGGGAAGAAGCGCCGGCGGACTCCGCCTGGAACGCGCCACAACTACCCAGGCGGTTACGGCCTCCCCGTGGGTGCCCGTTCTGAAGGTTCCCGCACGACAGGCGCGCATTCCCGCCGCACTTACTAAATCGGAAATCCGGCGAACTCTCTCACGGCCGGCTCGTGATACACTCTGTCGAAGGCATCCTCATGGAACATTCGGCGTATCGGGGAACCGAACTGCTCCAGCGGTGGAGCGGCAACCGCGAAATGGCGAGTTAGCGACATGCGACCCGGGCTCTGGCCGGAAGTTGAATCCACACTCGCCGCCGTTATCGAGCTGCCCGAATCCGAGCGCGGCGCATTCCTGAGTGGCTGCTGTGCCGACGCGGAGGTTCGAGCCGAGGTCGAATCGCTTCTCGCCGCCTACGGCCCGGCCAAGAGTTTTCTGAATATCCCCGGGGCGCCGTCGCTCGGGGATCGCTTTGGCCCTTATCGTCTCATTCGGGAGCTAGGCCGTGGCGGTATGGGATCGGTGTTCCTGGCGGAGCGCGACGACGGCCAATTTCAGAAACTGGTCGCCATCAAGATCGTCGCGGGCGCGCACAGCCTCGAATCTTTGCGCCGCTTCCGTTCGGAACGTCAGATTCTGGCCGCCCTCGATCATCCGAACATCGCGCGATTGCTCGACAGCGGTGTCTCGAAAGATGGCCTGCCCTTCATCGTCATGGAATATGTTCAGGGAACACCGCTGACCGAGTACTGCAGGCCCTTGCCGTTTCAGACACGGTTGGATCTTTTCCGGACGGTGTGTGCGGCAGCCCACTTCGCTCATCAGCACCTGGTAGTACACCGCGACATCAAACCCGGCAACATACTGGTCACCGGCGAAGGCGTTCCGAAGCTGCTCGATTTCGGAATCGCCAAGATACTGGACCCGCCGGCTGGAGGGGCCGATCCGACGATCGCCTTTCTGCAACCGCTAACCCCCGATTACGCCAGCCCCGAGCAGCTTCGCGGAGCCGCCGTCAGCACCGCGAGCGACGTGTATTCTCTCGGCGTGCTGCTTTTTGAATTGCTGAGCGGAGAGCGGCCCTACCGGCTCAGGGGAAAGACGCTGGACGAGGCGCTCGATACCATCTCGAGCCAGGGGCCTCGCTTTCCCGCGACGGTGCCATCCGATTTGGCCTATATCGTTCGTAAGGCAATGCGCCGCGAACCCGAAGCCCGCTACGCTTCAGCGAGCGAGCTGAGCGCGGACATCGATCGTCATCTATCCTCGAGGCCCGTGCTGGCGCGCCGCGGCACGTTTCGGTACGTCACTCAGAAGTTCGTGGCACGCCATCGGAGCCTGGTCGCCGCCGCCGTGGTTGCTGTGCTGTTCCTGATCGCCGGTGCGGCTGCGCTGATCCGGTCTTCGCGTATCGCCGGCGAAGAGCGCGCCAAGGCCCAGCAGCGTTTCGATCAGGTTCGTCAACTGGCGAACTCTCTGGTCTTCGAGATTCACGATGGCGTTGCGAACCTTCCGGGCTCGACGCCCGTGCGAAAAGCCATCGTCTCTCGAGCCCTCCAATATCTGGACACCCTGGAAAAGGTCTCGTCCGGCGACATCGCTCTGGAATTGGAGCTGGCGCGCTCTTATCAGCGATTGGCTTCGGTCCAAGGAAATCCCGGGTCGAGCAACCTGGGCGACCTGCCGGGCGCCTTTGCGAGTTACGGGCACGCGATCGCGGTTCTCGAGCGTTTGCCTGCCGCGGGCGCGGAGCGTCGCGATGTTCAATACGAGTTGGCCCAGTTATACGACTCCCGCGGCGACGTGTCGCAACATCTTCGTCAATCCGAGCAGCAGAACCAGGACTTCAAAAAAGCTCTGGACATCGCGGAACGGCTGGCGGCGCGTTTTCCGGATGATGAGCAGATCGCGCGGATTCACTCGGGAGCGTTGTTCCGGATTGCCGGTGCTGTTGCCGACGCCAATCCGGACGCGGGGTTGCAGCGCTACACGCAATGTCTGGCGGTCAACCAGAAACTCCTCGATGCCCATCCTGAGAACCCGAATGACCGGAGGAATGTCGCGCTGGTTCACAAGTACATGGCAAACCTGATTCCGTCGACTGCCGAGGCTCTGGGCCATCTGCGAAGAGCACAGCAGCTCGATGAAGCGCGGTTGGCGGCTCACCCGGATGACCGCGGCGCCGAACTCGATCTCTCGTTTGACCTGTCCGACATTGGGTGGCGCCTCGAGAGGAGCAACGATCTATCGGGAGCACTGGAAGCCTATCAGAAAGTGTCGGCGATCCGCCAGGAGCTTGCCGCAGCCGATCCCCATGACGCCCAGGTCCGCCAACGGCTCACTTATATCCGGATGCGGGTAGCCGGCCTGCTCGGGAAAATGGGCCGGTTGGATCCAGCACTCCGCGAGTACACCGCGGCGAATGCGTTGGCTGAGACAGCAATGGCCGCCAGTCCGGGCGATCGGTGGAATCGCTCGTATGCTGCCCAGCTCCAGCTTGGCATCGCCTCCACGGAGGCTCAGCTCGCGTCTCATGCGCAACCGGCTGACCACCGCCGAAGATCCTGTGAAGCATACCGCCGTGCTTCCCGAATTCTGGATAAGCTCGCCGCCGATGGAAGTGCGTCCGATGAAGAGCTAAAGAGCCGCGCCGCCGCCCGGGAGGGTCTGGCGGCTTGTGGTGCACCATAAGCGGCGCAGCGGTCTTGTCCGCGCCGCTCAGGTTCGGAAACGCTCGTCGATTTCCACCTGGTAGCCGCTGGCCAGGCGGTTGGTCTCGTTGGCCATCCCCACCACCGCCATCAACTCGGCCAACATCGGGCCGGTCATCCCCGCTTTCCGCGCACTGACCGTGTGGGAGGCGATGCAATAGGCGCACTGGTTGCTGGCGCTGACCGCCACGTAGATCATCTCTTTGGTGAGGGCGTCCAGCGCTCCCGGCGCCATGATTTCCTTCAGGCTCTGCCAGGTGCGGCGGAGGGTCGGCGGGTCGTGCGCCAGGGCCTTCCAAAAATTGTTGATCCAGTTGGTCTGGCGGCTTGTCATGATATCGTCATACACCGCCTTCACCTCGGGGCTGGCGTCGGCGTATTCGATCAATCCGAGTGTGGCCATGGGCATAGCATAACAGTCCTGTACCTTACGGTTCATAACCAAATGTAGGTAGGTAATTAGGAGTTTCTTATAGCAGACTTGTTATTGGGAGTCAATCAAATGTATACGATCCTCAGGTACGAAAGCGGACGCCGGCTAGAAGGGCTGATGCTTTCCGCCTCGCGGAACCTGATTCGGCTGGTGCTACGGAATCAGGGAGATACCGCTGAGTTTCAGCGACTCTACGGGGTTTGGACGGCGGAGGATGGTTCGGCCGTTGAGTTCGAGTCAATGGTCATGGGCGATCACACGGATATTGGCGTATTCTGCGGTGCGCAGACCCTCGCAGCCAATTAGGTTCCAGCCCGCAAGATCCGAGAATTGGTCTCGCAGACTTGCCGATGTGAGCGGGAGCGGCATGTTCAGCTCAACCTGCGGCGGCGACGGATTGAACGGGGGTGTGACCTCCGCGGCCGCCGGGGAATGGTGGCCGGTGGCCGGTGGTTAGTGCCTGGTGGCCGGATTGTGTGTTCGGCGGGTCGATTCTGAGTCATGGTGTGGGAGCGATCCGCCAGCCTACGCCGCGACGAGATCCACGAGCTTCCGATCCCGACATCCGCCTGGTGATAGGCGGCTTCGATCTCCCGCCCGCCTTTTCCGGAGTCTACCGGTTACCCCCGGCTGGAGTTCACCCGGTGAGGGCGTCAAGAGACGCATCTCGGATGCGGACCTCCCGAGCGGCAACGGACGGTGGGAACGTGTTATCGTGTCACCCATGCGCATTGCCACATGGTTGCTTGCGATTCCGCTGGCCGCTCAGAACAACATCGGCATAGACAGCCACATGGACACCCTGCAGCGCGTGCTGATCGACCGCGCAGACATCACCCAGCGGTCGCCGGTTGGGCACGTCGACATCCCCAGGCTTCGCCAGGGCGGCGTGAACGCTCCGTTCTTCGCCCTGTGGGTGCCCACCTATTACAAAGGCGCGGAGGCAATCCGGCGGACGCTGGATCTGAGGGACGCCGCCCAGCGCCTTTTCGACACCCATCCCGAGCAGATCGCCCTCGCCCTGAACGCGGCCGACGTGGAGCGGATCGCCAGGTCGGGCCGCATCGCGGTAATCCTGACGGTGGAGGGCGGCCACCAGATCGACGACGACCTCGCCGTGCTGCGCATGTATTACCGGCTGGGCGTTCGCTCTATGACGCTGACCCACTTCCGCCACCACAACTGGGCCGACTCTTCGACCGACACCCCGGTCCACAACGGGCTGACCGACTTCGGTAAGGAAGTGGTGCGCGAGATGAACCGGCTGGGAATGATCGTGGACATTTCGCACGTCTCGGACAAAACGTTTTATGACGTGATCGGTGTGACCACCAAACCGGTGATCGCATCGCATTCCTCGTGCCGCGCGATTTCCGACGTGCCGCGCAACATGACGGACGACATGATCCGCGCCCTGGCCAAGAACGGCGGCGTGATCGGCATCAACTTCGGGGAAGGCTTCCTGAATCCGAAGGACGCCGAGACCCTGAAGAACGACATTGCCCGTGTAGCCGACGAGCCCACGCTTACCGGAAAAGCCCTCGACAATTACGCCGACGAGCAGTTCCGCAAGGACGAAATGCAGCACCCCACCACCTACGCCACGCTGGACGATGCGGTGGCGCACATCGATCACGCCGTGCAGATCGCGGGCATCGATCACGTTGCCATCGGCAGCGACTTCGACGGCATCTCGGCCCCGCCAAAAGGCCTGGAAGACGTCTCGAAGATGCCGGCGCTGGCCGCGGCGCTGCGCAAAAAGGGCTACAGCGATCCGGACCTGCGCAAGATCTTTGGCGGCAACACGCTGCGGGTCTTGCGGGAAGTCACGGGCAAGTAGCCATCCTCTAGCCGCAGTAGTCGGCCCGCAGCCTCAGCCAGGATCTCCGCCAGTTGGAACACGGAGTCCAGGTCCACCCATTCCACATCCGAAATGCGAGACAATCGATGCGAAGTGGATTGAATGGCAACGAAAAAGGCATCTCCCAAGAAGAAGGCAGCCCCCACGAAGAAGAAGGCCTCAGAATGGGGTGGCGGAATCAAATGGCCGAACAAGAAGTGAATTGCAAGCCGGGCGACACGACGTCCGGTCATGCTGTTTCATCACGTTCGCCGCGGCATGGCTGGGGAACTGGTTTCGCAAAGGCCTTCCGACACGGAAACAAGCCGCTGCCGGTTACGGTCATCGGCGGCCTGATCGTACTGTTCGTGTCCAATTACGTGCAGGGCCAGTACTGGCTCTCGCAGCATCGATTCCTGCTTAGTCAAGCTCGTGCGGATCGACTGTGGGCAGGCTCTCTGAGTGCTGAAGATGAGATTGTCAAAGCGGTGGCCCGGCGGTTAACTGCCAGCGCGATGCTGATTAATGCATACGAAAACGATTTCGGAGAAACTCAGCTCTTGCAGATAGTGAAACAGCACAACTTGATGATTACTGAGTGGGATCAATCCAGGGTGGTAATGAACCTTCGGATCGCTACCTATTTCACCGATAAGGAGACCGGCAACCAGTGGCAACGGCTGCGCGACGACATTGTTGCGCTAAAAGAGGGAGTCGGGCAACTTGCCTTGGCGGCGAAACCGGCCCGCGCGTCCCAGACGGCGACCTGTTGGCAACTCCTGACAAAAGCGGAGGCTGATGCCGACACGTTAGTCAGAAAGATGATCCAGTACGCCGAAGCCAAGATCGCGCCGCGGGACTAGGTTTGCGTGTGCCTGCCCTGCGGGTTTGCGCCGGTGGTTGAGTCATTGAATGTTGATCGTGACCGCGTTCGATGCCTGACCGTCCACCGTGAGGGTCGCGTTCGATTCGCCGCTGCCGCGCAGGCTGAGTGGCAGGGCCACGTTGACCTGATCGAGACCGGTATAGTTGGGCGCTGGACCCGCGTATAGGACCGGCACACTCGTCCCGTTGATCGTGACCGTAACATTGGCCAGCGCGCTTGCATTTCTGACGCCGGTTCCGTAGAAGCGCACGTATACGGGCGTATCCACCCCCAAACTGATCGGCACCGATACACACACAGAACCGTTGCACTGAAACAGGGCACAGGCGACTGCAATTGCGAATTGGCCGCTTGGACCGCCACGGCGGTGGTCGCCGCCACTCCGGTTCCGGCCCCGTTCATGCTGAAGATCGCCGGCGCAACCGGCTGCACGGCCCCGTTCCTCTAGCCGCAGTAGTCGGCCGCAGCCTCAGCCAGGATCTCCGCCAGTTGGAACACGGAGTCCAGGTCCACCCATTCCACATCCGAATGGGCGCCGGCGCCGGCGGCGCCGCAGACCACCGTCTCGACACCGGCGGCTTGCAGCAAGGCGGCATCCATCCACGGGGTGTCGCCGATGTGCCTGGCAGGACGGCCGAGCACTTTGGCGGCGGCCCGGTCGACCGCCTGCACGATGCGCGCGTCCGGGCTTACTTCAAATGGGTCGCGACGGAAGAACGGCCGGACGACCGCGCGGAAATCGGGATCTGCCGCCGCCAGCGCATCCGCGATCGCCTGGATTTCGCCCACCGCCTGGGCCTCGGTTTCTCCGGGCACGGTGCGCCGCTCGATCTTCAGCGAGCAACCCGGCGCGTAGGTGCTGAGCCCGGCGCCGCCGCTCAGCATGGCGGCGTGCAAGGAGGGCGGACCCACCAGCGGATGCGGTGTCCGCGAGCGTAGTTCCCGCTCCAACGCGCTCAGGTTCGCCAGAAACTGACCCATCTTCATGTTGGCGTCGATGCCGAGTTCGAACCTGCTGCCGTGGGCGGCGCGGCCGGTGACTTCGACCTCGATCCAAAGATAGCCCTTGTGCGCCAGGCAGACATCGAGCGCGGTGGGCTCGGTAACGATCGCGCCGTCCACCTTCGTGCGGCGGATCAAGTCGCTGGTGCCCAGGCTGCCGTACTCCTCATCGGCCACGGCGGCCACCAGGAGATCGCCGCGCAGACGCGTGCCGGAATCCACTAGCGCCTTGGCCGCGGCCATGCCTGCCGCCAGACTGCCTTTCATGTCGTACGAGCCGCGGCCATAGATTCGGCCGTCGCGCAGAGCGCCGGAGAATGGCTCGGCCATGCCGGGGACATCGACGGTATCGCAGTGCGCGTTGAACATGAGGCTGCGTCCGCCACCCGTTCCGGCCAGACGGCCCAGAACCGTGCTCCGGCCAGTCTCCGGTTCGAAGATCCCGGTGACCAGGCCCGCGGACTCGAGCGACTCCGAAATGAACCCGGCGATCGCGCGCTCCCCGGGCGCGCCCGGCGCCAGGGTCGGATTGATGGAATTGATTTGCACCAGATGGACCAGGGTGTCGCGTGTGTAGTCGTGGTCGATTTTCATGTT
>Ga0075019_10000398_pt1 | contig 24935 bp, 25 predicted proteins | sample ColStrG_CSR_2013_FD_71473 | JGI IMG/M metagenome (GOLD analysis project Ga0075019, IMG submission 71473) | Freshwater sediment microbial communities in response to fracking from Pennsylvania, USA - Cold Stream Run_MetaG_CSR_2013 | ecosystem: Environmental > Aquatic > Freshwater > Creek >...
GAAATAGACGGCGCTGTCCGCCCGGGGCGGCGGCGTCAGCCCGCCGGCCAGATAAGGTCGCGGCGCCCGTTGCGGGTCGCGCAGCAACAGCCGCGCGGCGGAGGGTTGCATCAGGCCCGGTTCAGCCCCGGGTTCCGTGAACAGGCCGAGGCGGCCGTCCTTGACCACCACCCCGAACCTTAGACTGGCGGTGGAGCGGACGGAGGCGGTGGTCAGCGCCCAGCGTCCCCCGTCGACGCGGGTCGACAGCACGGTCCGGTCCGCCTTCCAGCTGGCTGCGCCGCCGGGAAAGTCGAGGCGCTGGATCCGGGAATACCCCGAAAAGGCGGCGCGGATGTGGGCGGCTTCGGTGACGAGCGCCGGATCGCGGCAGGACACGGTGGACCCCCGCTGGACAGCGACGCCGGCCAGATCCGCCAGCTGCGACGCATCCCTTCCCGAGCGAAGTACGGCGTTGCGGGCCTGGACCTCGCCCATCAGCAGGGCGGAGGCGATGCTGGCGGCGAACAGCTTGCAGCGCTGATCCGCCACCCGCATGGCCATCCGCTCCGCATAGACCTTGTCCAGGGTCCAGCCGGTTGCAGCTTCGGCCTCGGGCGCGCCCGGACCGCTCTGGACGAACAGGGCCAGGGCTGCGACAAGGGCGGACAGAAGCTGCATCGGCGCCGTTCGCGGCGGAGTCATGGGGGCTGCTCTTCCTGCCGGCGTCCGGCGTGATGACCGCTGTGTTAACCCCGATCGGCTTTCAGCCAGGTTAGGCGACGTGGTTAAGCAATGAATATTCCCACCGATATCTGGGTCGCCGCCCTTGTCCGCCGGGCCGGGCTGGACGGGGCGTTCGCCGCCGTCACCCGGCGAGGGGACGCCCGGGCCGGCGCGGTGCTGGTCCGGGTCTGGAACGGTCGCGAGCGGCGGATGGACCTCTATGCCGAGGCGCTGGATTCCGAGGGGCGCTCCATCTGGATCCACCCCATCGCCGCCACGGAGGAGGGGGACATCGAGGCCTATGTCCAGCGGGCCGTTCGCATCGATCCCGACCTCTGGGTGGTCGACATCGAAGACCCTGCCGGCCGCCATTTCCTGGTGGAACCCGTCGAGGCGCGGCGGTAGCGGACCGTTAACCGCCTTTCTCAACGTGACCGTAAAGGGCGCCGGGTTAGGGTTTCGATCCTGGCCTCCGGAGCGCGCCTCTATGATGTTTCTGCTGAACGATACGGTCCTGACCCTTGAATCGATCCAGCCGCCGCTGGATCCGGTCCGGTTCCGTGCGTTGAGCGTGGACTTCGTCCTCAAGCTGGGCGCCGAGGCCTTCGCCGAGCGTCCGCTGCTCCAGCGGACCGATCCCGTCATGGCCCAGCGCCTCGCCAGCCTGATCGTCGCCAAGGCGCCGGAGGCGAACGCGGCCCTGTTCGTGGCCCCGTCGCTCCATTGTGACCCGGAGCACGTGCTGACGCGGGTGGCGTCGCTCTCGATCGACGTGATGGCTGACCTTTATGGCCGACAGATCAAGAACGGCCTGACCACCGTCGTGGCCGACAGCCTGGTCTGGCGCCGAATGGCGGCCTGAGGCGACGACCCCCGTCTTTTCCTGCGGCCAAACAGCCCTAATATAGGCGGATGACCGCGTCGTCTCCCGCCTCCGGCCCCACCGTCGCGTCCCTGCAGGACGTCGTGGTCCAGTATGACGGCCGCCCTGTGCTGGGTCCCTTCAGTCTCGATCTGACGCCGGGGGCGTCGGTGGCGCTGGTCGGGCCCTCCGGCTGCGGCAAATCCACCGCCCTGCGCCTCCTGGCCGGGCTGGAACAGCCGACGCAGGGCGTCGTGCGCCGGACCCCCGGCCGGGGCGAGACGGCGGTGGTGTTCCAGTCTCCGACGCTGGCGCCGTGGGCCACGGCCCTCGACAATGTCGCCTTGCCGCTGCGGCTGTCGGGGATCGCCGCCGGGCCGGCGACGGACCAGGCCCGCGCCGCCCTGGCCCGGGTCGGACTGGTCGGCTCGGAGCGGAAGAAGCCCGCCCAGCTGTCGGGGGGCATGGCCATGCGGGTCAGCATCGCCCGGGCCCTGGCGACGGCGCCGCGGCTGCTGCTGATGGACGAGCCCTTCGCCGCCCTGGACGAGATCACCCGGCGGCGGCTGGCGGATGACGTCATGTCCCTCTGGACCGAGGCGCGGCCGGCTTTGCTGTTCATCACCCACAGCGTCGAGGAGGCCGTCTACATGGCCGACCGGGTCATCGTGATGGGTCCGGGGCCGGGCCGCATCGTGGCGGAGCACGCCCTGCCGGACGGCTTTCCGCGCCCGCCGCGGTTTCGCACCTCCCCCGTGTTCCGCGACGCCGTGGAGCACGTCTCCCTGGCCCTGCAGACAGCGATGGAGTCGGCCGCTTGAACCGTCTCGCAGCCATCGTCGCCCCTGCGACCCTTTGTCTCGCGCTGCTGGTCGGGTGGGAGCTGGCGTGCCGCGGCCTTCAGCTGCCGGTCTATCTGCTGCCGGCGCCGTCGGGGATCGCCGTCGCCCTGGCGGAGCACGCCGGGTCCCTGTTCCAGGCGGCGTGGGTCACCCTGTCATCGGCGCTCCTGGCCCTGCTGCTGGCCGCGCTGGTGGCCGGACCGCTGGCCCTGTCCGCGGCGGTGTCTCCCTTGATCGAGCGCGCGGTCCAGCCGCTGGCGGTGACGCTGCAGGTGACGCCGGTGGTGGCCATTGCGCCGCTGGTGGTCAGCTGGGCGGGGCTCGACCATCCGGAATACGCCACCACCGCCCTGGCGGCGGTCGTGGCGTTCTTCCCCCTCTTCTCCGGCGCCCTGACCGGGCTGAAATCGGCGGATCCGGATCTGGAGCGCCTGTTCGATCTCTATGGCGCGACCGCCGGGCAGCGCCTGTGGCGGCTGCGGGCGCCGGCGGCGACGCCGTTCGTGCTGGAGGGGGTCAAGGTGGCCGTCGGTCTGTCGGTCATCGGCGCCGTGGTGGCGGAGATTTCCGCCGGGTCCGGCCGCTCCCAGGGCCTCGCCTGGACCATTGTCGAGACCACCCACCAGTTGCGCATGGCGGAGACCTTCGCCGCCCTGTTCGCACTGGCCATCCTCGCCGTGGCCCTGCATGCCGTGACGCGGTCGGCGGAAGTGGAAATTCTGAGAAAGTGGCGGGGCCGTTAGCGGGCAGTTAAGCGCTGGGGTCTAAGGTTTTCGTGGATCTTCCCACCTGGACGCCACGAGTTTTGCACCGCATGGGCATCTCAATGCCGACGACCCTGCAAGGACTGACGCTCGTGGCCACACTGGCCGCGTCGGGCGCCGCTGCGGCCGGACAGACGCTCGATCGCTACGGTAGCCGAACGCACCCGGGCTTCGACCCCCAGCCGGGCCCGGCGGCGTCTGCGGCGCCCCTGGCCGCGGCGGATCCGACGGCCGGCGTGCGGTTCTACGCCCTGCATCGGGACTATGGCCTGACCCCGGACCTCAAGCCGGCGCAGCCGCCGATCACCTCGGGCGCCCCGGCGACGGAAGTGTCGGCCACGACCCCCGCTGCCCCGCCCGCGACTGCGCCCGCCAGGCCCGGCGCCTCACCCTCTGACTTCTGAGCGGATCGATGACCGACACCCCGTCCAACATCAGCAAGCTGGCGCAACTCATCTCCCTCGCCCAGGAGCCGTCGAGCACCAAGCGCCGGGAACTGCTGCGCGAGGTCACCGATCTGTTCTTCGCCACCTCGGACCACCAGAGCGCCCGGGAACTCGAGCTGTTCGACGATGTGATGCTGGACCTCACCCGCGAGATGGAGGCCGAGGTCCGCGCCGCCCTGTCCGAGCGGATCGCGGATGCAGCCCAGGCGCCGGCAGGACTCGTCCGCAGCCTCGCCAATGACGAGATCGCGGTGGCCGCGCCGGTCCTGAGCCGCTCCCCCGTCCTCACCGAAAGCGACCTGCTGGAGGTGGTGAACAAGCGCGGCCAGGACTATCTGCGGGCGGTGTCCAAGCGGGTCGACCTGTCCGAAACCGTCTCTGACGTGATTGTCGAACGGGGCGACGACGCCACCCTTGGGGTGCTGCTGCAGAACGAGACGGCCGTCCTGTCCCGGCGCTCCGCCGAGACCGTGGTCGATCGCGCCACCGCCAATCCCGACCTGCATGAGGCGGTGATCAACCGGCACACCCTGCCCGTCGATCTGCTCAACGAAATGTATTTCGTGGTGGAGGCCCGCCTGCGGGAGACGATCACGGCGCGCAACGCCGCGATCAGCCCGGCGGAGCTGACCACCGCCCTGGAGACGAGCCGAAAGCGGATCGCCACCCGCGACGGCGCCCTGCCGCCGGATCTGGCGGAAGCGGAACGCTATGTGTCGGCCCTGGTGTCGAAGAAGCAGATCAACCCCTCGGTGCTGGTGTCCTTCCTGCGATTCGGGGAACGCACCCGGTTCCTGGTGGCGCTGGCCCAGCTGGCGGACATCGACTTCAACACCGCGCGGATCATTGTCGATCGCAAGGAGGTCGACGCCCTGGCCGTCGTCTGCAAGGCCGCCAACTTCGACCGGGCCCTGTTCCTGACCTTCACCCTGCTGATCCTCGACGATGATCTGGCCATGGGCCGGGCGCAGGAATACGGGGCGCTGTACAACCAGCTGACCCACGAGACCGCCCAGCGCACCCTGCGCTTCTGGCGGATCCGGCGGGATACGGGCGACGTGGCCGCCTGATCAGGCCCGGGTCTTGAGCTGTTCGAGGCTGGTCATCACCACCTCGGCCAGGCTGCGCAGGCCACGCTCGGTAAACACATCCAGCGCCGTGGCCAGGGCCAGGGTCGCCCGAGACCGCTGACCCTCGTCGCCGGTCAGGGCCGCGCGGGCGGAGTAGACCCGGGCCAGCGCCACCTGGACCACCGCCCAGGCTACGGGGTCAAGAGAGGGCTCCAGTCCTGACAGCTCGGCCTTGAACGCCCGTTCTGCATAGTCCAGCGAGGTCGTGTCCCCGTGCCGCTCGGCGCGGCGGGTGATGGCGATGGCCCGGTCATAGGCGCAGACCGGCCGCTGGGCGATTTCGGGGTTTGCCTCGAACGGCTCGAGGGCGCGGTCGAAGGCGGCGATCGCCTCATCGAACAGGCGGTCGTCGTCGCACACCTCGCCCAGGGTCATCAGCACCACGCCGAGCGCGTGCGACGTGCGGGCCGTGTCCAGCGGGCTGTGTGTCAGCGGCAGGTGCCCCATCGAGACCGACAGGGCCGTGGCGCCGCGGGAAATCTCGTCCTCGTCCGCATCCAGGGCGCCGCAGGCGGCCAGGGCGGCGCCGCGCAGGGCCTCGGCCCGGGCCCACGTGATCGGCAGGCGGTCACGGTCGATCTGGGCCGACACCTGGGCGAGGTCGGTCTCGGCCTGGCGCAGCAGGGTCGCTTCCTTCAGCTGGACGCCGAAGCCCACCAGCATGTCCGCCCGGTGCAGCCGCAGGTTGGCCGCCAGTATCCGTCCGTCGCCGGAGGTGCGCAGGCGTTCGTCGGACAGCTCCACCGCTTCGTCAAAGGCCCCGGCCGCTTCCACGGCGGCGTTGAGATCGTTGTCGGTCAGGGCGTTTCGGGCCAGCAGCCGGGCCTTGAGCCCCATGGCGACGATCCGGTCGTCCACGCCCAGCCGCTCCTCCGCCTCAAGGGTCGACAGTCGGGAATGGGCGGCCTCGGCGGCGAGGCTGTCGCCGAACAGGTCAGCTCCCAGCAGGCTGCACTGGGCCAGCTCCAGGCGGGCGGCGATCCGCGTGGGGTCGTCGACGGCCAGCTTGACCGCCCGCTCGGCGGCGCGGCCGGCATTGGCCAGACAGGCGACATCGCCGGTGCGGCGGGCGATCTCGCGGAGCATGAAGGCGTATTCCAGCAGCCGGACGGACCGCTGGCGATCGGTGGCCTGATGCACGGCCAGACCCGCCTGGGCGGTTTCGCCCTTGAGGGCGGTGGTGTCCAGCAACTCGATCCGCTCGGCGTGCGCCAGCGCGTTTCCACGCGTGTTGCGCCCGAAACGCCGCCACAGATCCCGCTCGAACTGCATCCGATCCCTCCCCGTCGTCCCGCAGCGGGACGTCCTGCTCCGGTTCAGGGGGTGATCAGCAAGGTTGGAGCCGCGGAGACCCGGGGGGTCAGCCGCGCTCGCGGGTGCGCTGGAATGTCACAGCGGGGAACTTTTCCGTGACATATCCTATTTCCCAAGACGACTTGGCCAGGAACACGGGCTGGGCGTCGATGTCCTCGGCCATGGCGTTGCGGTGCTTGCCGGCAAAGTCCTCGAGGTCCGCGCGGGCGCCGGTGACCCAGCGGGCCTCGGCGAAGGGAGCGGCCTCGAAGATCACCTCCAGTTGGTATTCATTGGCAAGGCGGTCGGCCATCACCTCGAACTGCAGCTGGCCTACGGCGCCGACGATGAAGTCGGCCCCGAGCGTCGGCCGGAACAGCTGGGTCACGCCCTCCTCGGCCAGGCCCTCCAGCGCCTTCTTCAGGTGCTTGGCCTTCAGCGGGTCCTTGATCCGCACCCGGCGCAGGATTTCCGGCGCGAAGTTCGGCAGGCCCTGGAAGCGCAGGGTTCCCGTCTCCGACAGGCTGTCGCCGACCCGCAGGACGCCGTGGTTGGGGATGCCGATCACGTCCCCGGCATAGGCCTCCTCCGCCAGCTCCCGGTCCGCGGCGAAGAACATGATGGGTGAGTTCACCGACAGCTGCCGGCCCGTGTTCTGCACCTTAAGCTTCATGCCCCGGGTGAACTTGCCCGAGCACAGGCGCAGCATGGCGATCCGGTCCCGGTGGTTGGGATCCATGTTGGCCTGGACCTTGAACACGAAGCCGGTGACCTCGGACTCGCCCGGGGCCACGTGGGTGTCGGCGGCGCCCTTCAGCACGGCCACCTGCTTCGGCGGCGGGGCGAGCGCGCCCAGGCCGCTGAGCAGTTCCTCCACCCCGAAGTGGCGGAGCGCCGAGCCGAAGAAGACCGGCGTCATGTGGCCCTCGAGGAAGGCCCGGGGGTCGAAGGTCTTGGAGGCGCCCAGGATCAGCTCGGCGCTGTCGGACAGCTCCTCCACCTCCGCCGGGTCCAGGTATTGGGAGATGGCGTTGCCGCGGAAGGCGATCTGCTCGATCTCGCCGATCTCGGCGTTGCGGACATAGGGCGTGAACCGGTCCGTGCGCAGGTCCAGCGTGCCCTTGAATCGCGAACCCGACCCTGCGGGCCAGTACAGGGGCGCGGGGTCCAGGGCCAGCTTGGTGGCGATCTCGTCCAGCAGCTCGAAAGGGTCCTGCGCCTCCCGGTCCATCTTGTTGATGAAGGTCAGGATCGGGATGTCCCGCAGGCGGCAGACCTCGAACAGCTTGAGCGTCTGGGGCTCGATGCCCTTGGCCGCGTCCAGCACCATCACTGCGGCGTCGGCGGCGGTGAGGGTGCGGTAGGTGTCCTCGGAGAAGTCCTCGTGGCCCGGCGTGTCCAGCAGGTTGTACATCAGCCCGCCGTGGTCGAAGGTCATGACCGACGCGGTGACCGAGATGCCCCGCTCCTGCTCGATCTTCATCCAGTCCGACCGGGTGCGCCGGGTCTCCCCCCGGGCCCGCACGGCGCCGGCGGCGCGGATGGCGCCCCCCGCCAGCAGCAGGTGCTCGGTCAGGGTGGTCTTGCCCGCATCGGGGTGGGAGATGATGGCGAAGGTGCGCCGGCGGGCGGCTTCCAGCGGAATGGACGTGCTCATCTGCGCGGGTTAGCCGGAACGGCGGCGGTTGTCGATGGCGTGAAGGTCGGGGGCGTGAAGCTCAGGGGCGTCAAGGTCGGGGACCCTCAGCCCAGGCCTTCGCGCTTGGCCTCCAGCGCCAGCCAGTCCTCCTCCGCCGTCGCCAGCCTTGCGCGGAGCGCATCGGCCTGGGCGGTCAGGGCGTCGAACCCCTTCGGGTCGCGGGCGTAGAGGCCCGGGTCCGACAGCCGGGTCTCGAGGGCCGCGATCTCCCCGGGCAGGGACGCGATCTCCTTCTCCGCCTCTTCCAGCCGGCGCTGATCCTTGAAGGTCAGCTTCACGGCGGGGCGGCGGACCGGTTCCGGCGCGGCGGGCTTCGCTGCCTCGACCCGCAGCTGGGCCCGGGCCGAGCCCCGGTCGAAGAAGTCGGGATATTGCCGGTTGAAGTCCGACCACCCCCCCGGCGCCTCCGCGGCCCGGCCCCGCCCGTCGAGGCCGAGCGTCGAGGTGGCAAGGCGATCGATGAAGTCCCGGTCGTGGCTGACCAGGATCAGGGTGCCGTCATAGTCCTCGAGCATGCCTTCCAGCAGGTCCAGGGTCTCGATGTCCAGGTCGTTGGTAGGCTCGTCCAGCACCAGCAGGTTGGCGGGCTTGGTCAGGGCGCGGGCCAGCAGCAGGCGGTTGCGCTCTCCGCCCGACAGGCTGGCCACCGGCTGGCGGATCTGGCTCTCCTTGAACATGAAGGACTTGGCGAAGGCCGCCACATGCATCGGCTGGCCACGCACCATGACCTGGTCCCCGCCGGTGGGGGTGAGGGCGTCCCACAGGGTGTCGGTGGGCTTCAGGTCCACCCGGGCCTGGTCCAGATAGGCCGTCTGCAGGCCGGTGCCCAGGGTCACCTCGCCCGCATCGGCGGCCAGTTCCCCCAGCAGCAGCTTGACCAGGGTGGTCTTGCCCGCCCCGTTGGGCCCGACCACCGCCAGCCGGTCGCCGCGGAGGATGCGGAGCGAAAGGTCGCGGACGATGGTCCGGTCGCCAAAGGCCTTGGACAGCCCCTTCACCTCCACCACCCGCTTGCCGGAGACCGCGCCGCTGTCCAGCACCAGTTCCATCCCCCGGGTCTGGTCGCGCATCAGGGTTTCCTTCTGGGCGCGCATGGCGTCCAGCTGCCGGGCGCGGCCCTCGTTGCGGGTCCGGCGGGCGGTGATGGAGCGATAGAAGGTGTAGGTCTCCCGCTCGATGGCCTTGGTCAGGCGGCGGAAGGCTTCCTCCTCCTCGGCCTCGACCTTCTCGGCCCAGGGTTCGAAGGCGGCGAAGCCCTGGTCGAACACCCGCACCTTGCGATGGGCCAGCCAGAAGCAGCGGTCGGTCACCCGGTTGAGGAAGGCCCGGTCGTGGCTGACCACCAGCAGGGCGGCGCCGCTGTCGGCGATCTCCTTTTCCAGGGTCTCGATGGCGAAGACGTCCAGGTGGTTGGTGGGTTCGTCCAGCAGCAGAAGGTCGGGCTTTTCGGCGAAGGCCCGGGCCAGCGCCGTGCGCCGGATCTCGCCCCCGGACAGACCCTTCGTGCTCTTGGCCCCGTCCAGGCCGAAGGTGGAGAGCGCGCTTTCCCCCTCCCAGTCCTGGGCGCCGCCGGCGGTGACGTGGTCGAGCAGGGTGGCGCCGGTGATCTCCGGCTCCTGCGGCACATAGACCATGCGCAGTCCCGGCTGCAGGAACCGCTCGCCGGAGTCCGGGGCGAAGGCGCCGGTGAGAATGCGCATCAGGGTGGACTTGCCGGCCCCGTTACGGCCCACAAGCGCCGCCCTCTGCCGTGGTTCCAGGGCGATGTCGACGCCCTCGAACATCTGCACCGGCCCGTCGGACAGCTGGACGTCGCGGAGCGCGATCAGCGGCGGCCGGCCCGAGGAGCGGGTGGGCGCGGGATTGGCGGACTTGGCGGGCGGCTTGCTCACACAGGGGACTTTCAGCGGGCGGGAGGCCGTCAGATAGGGCATTCCCGCCCCGATCCAAAGCGGGAACGGTGCGCGGCGGTCCCTCCGGTCGCTTTTCCCGCTTGCCAGTCGCGCGGTCTGTGGCCAAGCCTTGGGCGTGTTCACCGGAGCCTGCCCCATGGTCCTGCGCCGCCTGCTGCCCCTTGTCCTGCTCGCCACCCTCGCGGCCTGCGGTCCGAAGCCCGCCGTGACGAGCGACAAGGACACCACGACGATCCGGTTCGCAACCGACTGGAAGGCGGAGGCCGAGCACGGCGGCTTCTACGAGGCCCTGGCCACGGGCGAATACGCCAGGCGCGGCCTGGACGTGAAGATCCTGCAGGGCGGGCCCAGCTCCAACGTGCCGCAGCTGCTGGCCTCCGGCGCGGCGGACATGGGGATCGGCTCCAACAGCTTCGTGGCGCTGAGCCTCGCGGAGGAGCACGTGCCGGTAAAGGCGGTGATGGCGGCCATGCAGAAGGACCCGTGGGTGCTGATGGCCCATCCGGACGCCGGCGTGAACACCCTCGCGGACATGAAGGGCCACCCGATGCTGCTGTCCGACGCGTCGCTGACCGGCGTGTGGGTCTGGCTGAAGGCGAAGTTCGGCCTGACCGACGATCAGGTGCGCAAATACACCTTCAATTCCGGCCCCTTCATCCAGAACCGGGCGGCGATCCAGCAGGGCTATGTGACCAGCGAACCCTACACCATCGAGAAGGAGGGCCATTTCAAGCCGAAGGTGTTCGTCCTCTCGGATGAGGGCTATCCCGGCTATGCCGACCTGGTCCTCGTCCCGGACGCGCTGATCGCGAAGAATCCCAAGGCCGTCCAGGCCTTTGTCGAGGCCACGGCGGCGGGCTGGAAGGCCTATCTGCACGGGGACCCCCGCCCGGCGGACGCTCTGATCCTGAAGGACAATCCGGAAATGACCCAGGACGTGCTGGATCAGGCCCGGGAGAAGATGCGCGCCTACGAGATCGTCGACGGCAAGGCCTCGCCCGCCATCGGGGCGATGACCGACGCCCGCTGGCAGGCCCTGGCCGATGTGATGGCGAAGTCAGGCGTGCTGAAGCCGGGCACGGACATCAAGACCGCCTACACCCTGCAGTTTGCGCCGAAATAGCGACCCGGCCCCCTCCTAGCCAGGGCGGGTGAACAGCAGCGCGAGTTCCGCCGGATCGGCGTCCTCGGCCCGCCACAGCATGCGGCAGCCCACGGCGGCGGCGTCGGGATAGACATCCGGCTTTTCCGTGGACACCAGGGCCGCGGCCACGTCCGGTCGGGCGCGGCAGGCGTCGATCATCCGCCGGCAGACAGTCTCCTGCAGGTCCAGATGGCCGGAGGACAGGATCTCCGCCGCTGCGGTCCGCAGGAAGTCGTAGTCCGTGGTCTCGGCGATGTCGTCCGCCGCCGCCTCGCCGCGGATGGCGAGGCTGACGTTCAGGATCAGCCGCTGGGGCGCTTCCCGCTCGAAGGCGTGGACGCCGATCCGGGCGGAGACGGCGTGGTCGCGCAGGAAGAGGGCGTACATCCGGATATTCCTCAGGTTTCGCCGCGGACCAGGAACATCACGTCCCGGCTCTGGGGGGTCAGGTGCTGGCCGCCATCCACGAACAGGGTCTCCCCCGTGGCCAGGGCGCCGGAAGCGGCCAGCGCCGCGGCTTCGGCGAGATCCTCCGGGCTTGTCCGTCGGCGGAGCAGGTTCATCGTGGACGAGCGGGCGTATTCCTCTGCGGTCTGGTCGCCGCTGGGCAGCATCAGGCCGGGGGCCAGGCAGATCACCCGGGTCCGGTCGCCAAAGGCCATGGCCTGCATCCGTGCGGCTTCCGCCAGCGCCGCCTTGGAGGCGGTATAGCTGAAATAGTCCGGGTTCGGATTGGCCAGCTTCTGGTCGAGGATGTGGATCACCACGCCCCCCGCCGTCGCCGCATGCAGGGCGGCCGCCAGCCGGGCGGGGGCCAGGGCGTTCACCGCGGTCGAGGTCAGCCAGCCGTCCGTCTGCGGATCAAGGGCCGTGTCCGGCTCGAACAGCGAGGCGGAATTGACCAGCACGCCGAGATCGGGGGCGAGCCTCAGGGCCGCGGGGATCAGTCCCGCCACGGCGGCGGGGTCTACGAGGTCCGCGCCGATCACATGGGCCTCGCCCCCCGCGGCGCGGATCTCCTGCTGCAGGGCCACGGCGGCGGTGTCGGCCTGGCGGTAGTGGATCACGACGGCGCGGCCCTCGGCGGCGAATCGGCGGGCCAGGGCCGCGCCGACCCGCAGGGCGCCCCCCGTCACCAGCACTGCGCGGCGCTTGGCCATCCCCATCCCCGTCCGTTCGAGATCCTCAAAGGTCGACAAATGCGCATGAATATGGTCTAGCGCCAGCCGCCAGCCTCACCCCTCCGTCGATTTTCCTGGGCCGCCCCATGCCTGTCATCACCATTTCCCGCCGCTTCGAGTGGGACGCGGCCCACCGCATCCCGGGACACGAAGGCGCGTGCAAGGCGATCCACGGGCATCGCTATGTGGCCGAGGTCGAGGTCAGCGGACCGCAGATGGACGCGCTGGGCCGCATCGTCGACTTCGGCGTGCTGAAGACAGTGGTGGGCGACTGGATCGACGGCAATTTCGACCATACCGCGGTGTTCAGCCGCGCGGACCCGCAGGTGGCGGCCATTGCCGAACTGAACGCCGCCATGGGCCGCCCGGTCTACTGGCTGGACGGCGCCCCCACGGCGGAGGGGCTGGTGGCGGAGCTGGCGCGGATCATCCCGGAGCTGCTCGCGCCCCACGGCATAACGCTGGAGGCGATCAAGCTCTGGGAGACGCCCAATTGCTGGGCGCTGTGGCGCAGGTCCTGACGGCTAGCCCGCGCTGAGGTCCTCGCCCGCAAGCGCCCGCTCGATCAGGGCGATGGTCCGGTCGAGGCCGTAGATGGCGGCGAACGAGCCGAAGCGCGGCCCCTGGGTCTGTCCCAGCAGCACCTCGTATAGGGCCTGGAACCAGGCGCGCAGGGGTTCGAAGCCGGCGTCCTTGCCCGCGGCGTAGACCTCGTTCTGGATCACTTCGCCGTCCATGGTGTCTGCGGGCAGGGCGCGGAAGCGGGCCACCAGGTCGATCATGGCCGACCGCTCGAGGTTTGTCGGCGCGCGATAGGTCTTGGTCGGCCGGACGAAGTCCTCGTAATAGGCCAGGGCGTAGCCCGCCAGCTTGTCCAGCAGGGGCTGGGTCTTGGGCGTCGCGCCGGGGACATAGCGGGACAGGAAGCCCCACAGGATGTCCGTGTCGGAGGCGTTGGCCGCGCTGACCAGGTTCAGCATCAGGCCGAAGCTGACCGGCGACCCGCCCGAAGGCGGCGCGCCGTCATGGATGTGCCAGACCGGGTTGTCGAGCTGCGCCCCCGGCTCTTCCTTCGGATAGTTGTCGAGGAAGGTCAGATACTCGTCCACTGCCCGGGGGATGACGTCGAAATAGAGCTTCTTGGCCACCCGGGGCTTCTGGAAGTTGTAGAGGGACAGGCTCTCCTGCGGCGCGTACTTCAGCCACTGCTCGACGGAGATGCCATTGCCCTTGGACTTGGAGATCTTCTCCCCCTTGTCGTCCAGGAACAGCTCGTAGACGAACTGCAGCGGCGGCTCGGCGCCCAGGATGCGGCAGATCTTCGAATAGACCGGCCCGTTGGTCTGGTGGTCCTTGCCGAACATCTCGAAATCGACGCCCAGAGCCGCCCAGCGCATGCCGAAATCCGGCTTCCACTGCAGCTTCACCTGCCCGCCAGTGACGGGAACCGTCACCGCGCTCCCGTCCTCGTCATCGAAGGTGACGGTTCCCGCGACCGGATCCGTCGCTTTCATCGGCACATAGAGCACCCGGCCCGTGCTGGGGGAGATGGGCAGGAACGGGCTGTAGGTCGCCCGCCGCTCCGGCCCCAGCGTCGGCAGCATCACCGCCATGATCTGGTCATAGCGCTCCAGCGCCCGGCGCAGCGTCGCGTCATAGACGCCGGAGCGGTAGAGCTCGGTCGCCGAGCGGAAGCTGTAGTCGAAGCCGAAGCTGTCGAGAAAGCCCCTCAGGCGGGCGTTGTTGTGCTGCGCGAACCCCTCGTGCGTGCCGAAGGGATCGGGGACGTCGGTCAGGGGCTTCTGCAGATAGGGGGCCAGCCGCTCCGGGTTGGGGACATTGTCCGGCACCTTGCGCATGCCGTCCATGTCGTCGCTGACGCACAGCATCACCGTCGGGATCGCATCCTCGGTCAGGGCGCGAAAGGCGTTGCGCACCATGGTCGTGCGGACCACCTCGCCGAAGGTGCCGATGTGCGGCAGGCCGGAGGGGCCATAGCCGGTCTCGAAGGTCACGGGATGGGCGGCGAGGGCGGGAAAGCGCGCCAGCGCCTGCGCCACCGCGCCGGATGCGAGGAGGGCGGTGGCCGCCTCCCGGTCCGCAGGATCGGACAGCCGCACGGAGACGATCCGCGCCAGCAGGGCGCGCGCCTGTTCGAAGGGCCAGGATCGGGCGTCCCGGGCGAGGGTGGAGAGACCTTGCAACATGGCCTGCGGGTTAGAGCGGGACGGACCCCGGGTCAATCTTGCTGTGCGCCGCCGCCCGTGCTGTGATCCGGCCCAGAGACACGGAAAGACAAGGCTGGGAGGCCGTTCATGAAGATCATCGCCCCACTCCTGCTCGCGGGGAGCCTGCTGGCTGCGCCCCTGATGGCGTTCGCCCAGACCGCCGTCGACCCGGCGGTGTTGGCGCCGATCAAGCAGCTCAACGAGGGCTTCAACACCAACGCCGCCGCCAAGATCGCCGGCGCCCACGTGGCCAGCCCCGTCATCCTCGACGAGTTCGCCCCCTATGCCTGGTCGGGTCCGACGGCGATCATGGGCTGGGGCGGCGACTTCGCAAAGTTCGCGGCCGCCAGGGGCGTGCTCGGCGGCGTGGTGCAGATCAATGACCCCTCCATCGCCGAGGTCACCGGCGACCATGCCTATGTGGTGGCGCCCAGCGTCATCACCTTCAAGACCAAGGACGGCCAGATCAAGAACGCCGGATCCTTCACCTTCGCCCTGGTGAAGACGGCGGACGGCTGGAAGATCCAGTCCTGGGCCTACAGCCGCGGCGCCTCCCTGCCCTAGGGGGCTAGACCCGGCGGAAGCGGCGGGACTGGCGGGCCATCAGGGCCAGCGCCCAGTCGTCGGGCAGGATCTTGGCGAGGGCGGCGATGGCCTTGTTGGGCGAGCCGCTGACCGCCACGGCGCGGTTGGCCTCCGCCGCCTCATAGCCGATCTCGGCCACCTCGTCGGCGCCCAGCCACAGCCAGCCGGGCAGGCCGTTCATGGCGTCCCGGGTGCCATTCACGTCATGGAACTCGGAATAGGTGAAGCCGGGGCACAGGGCGGTGACATGCACGCCGGTCCCCTGCGTCTCCAGGTGCAGGCTCTGGGAAAAGCGGACCAGCAGGGCCTTCACCGCGCCATAGAGGGTGTGGCCGGCGGATCCCGGCACCAGACCGGCGAGGGAGGCCACATTGACGATCCGGCCGAAGCGCCGCTCCAGCATGCCGGGCAGCACCTTGTGCGCCAGTTCCGCCGGGGCGACGGTCATTACCTGCAGGAAGGCCTGCTGGTCGCTCCAGCTCGTCTGTGCATAGGACCCGGCCAACCCATAGCCCGCATTGTTCACCAGGGCGTCGATGTCGCGCCCCTCGGCGGCCACGGCGGCCAGCAGCTTGTCCACGGCGCCCGCCTCGGCCAGGTCGGCCGTGGCCACAAAGGCCTCGACCCCGTGGCGCAGACGGATTTCCGACGCCAGCAACTCCAGCCGGTCGCTCCGCCGGGCCGTCAGGAACACGTCATAGCCGTGGCTGGCATAGACGTGGGCGAAGGCCTTTCCGATACCGGCCGAGGCGCCGGTGACAAGGCAGAGTCGACGGGTCATGCAGTCTCCCTGGCGACGCCGCGGGACCGCAGGCGTCGCCGGGGAGATTGGCCGGTGGCGTCAGACTGTCAAGCTCAAGTCTGGCAAGCTCAGGCCTTGCCGCGGACCCAGCGGTGGGCGGCGTCCGCCACCCGGGCGCCGAACAGCTCGGCCGTCTTCTTGTCCCCGGCGCCGGGGGTGACGTCGGGCGCGGCGTTGTCGGACTGGGTCATCAGGCCGAGGGACGAGCCGACGCGGTTGACGCCGTCGATGCTGACATCCCCCAGCGCCGCGCCGGGCAGCAGGCCGGTGGACACCCAGACCATGCCGTGCTGCGCCGCCAGCACCGAGAAATATTCCAGGGTCGACAGCTTGTCCCCGGACAGGCTCAGGGAATTGGTGAAGCCGGCGGCGAGCTTGTCCTTCCAGGCATGGGTGAACCAGGCCTTGGAGCTGGCGTCGGCGAACACTTTGAAGGGGGCGGACGGGCCGCCCATATAGGTCGGCGCGCCGAAGATCACCGCATCGGCGTCGGCGATCCCGGCCAGCAGGGGCTCCATGTCCTGGTCGGCGCCGGTGATGCGCAGCAGGCGGGCCTCGGCCCCGGCCCCGGTCACGCCCTTGGCCACATGCTCGGCGACCACGGCCGTGTGGCCGTAACCGGAATGATAGACGATGGCGACGGTGGTCATGGGACTCTCCACAGGAAGGGGCGTAAGCCCGGCTCGGATCTAAAACCGCAACAGTTGCGGTTTCAGATATCTGGGGGTCGAACGGCAGGGTTCAAGTCCGCCATCGCGGGAAATTCGGTCAGCCGTCCCCGAGCAGCTCCGCCACGGTGATTCCGTCCAGCCGATCCGACGCGGCCTGGTCCGCCGCGGCGATCGCGCGGGACACCTGGCGGGGGATGCGTTGTCCCACCGGACAGCCCTCCGCCCCCGGCGGGGGACAGCCCAGATGGGCGAAGCCGTGGACGGCCTTCAGCACTTCGCCCAGCCGGATCTCCTCCGGCGGGCGCAGCAGCCAGGCGCCGCCGGACGCACCGGTGCGGGTTCCGATCAGCCCGGCGCGGGCGAGCATCGCCGTCACCCGGCGCACCACCACGGGGTTGGTGGCCATCGACGCCGCAAGGGCCGCGCTGGACACCGCCTGTTCCGGCGCATAGGCCTGCATGTGCGCCAGATAGGCCAGCGCATGGGCGGCGACGGGGAATCGTTGGCTGTCAGACATCTCGAGTTCGCTTCATATCGACCGAAGACTTAATCCCTTAGCCCTATCATTCAATGGAGACACGGGGCCTGTCCTTTCCCGCCGCAATGCGAGCAGCATTGAATAGGGCGAAAAAAGGGAGTATCCCGCGCCGCCTTTGCTGTCCGGCTGCGACTCCCATTCCGGGAGTGGGACCCGCGGGAAATCGCCAGGCCAGTCCTGGTTTCGGAGGATCTTCATGGCTGCCAAGCCCTCTGGCGCTGCTTCGGTCGAGGTCGCGCCTGCTGTGGACGCCTCGCAACCGGGCGCAGCCGCGGCGGAGCCCTGCGCCCCCTCGCCGGATACGGCCTCCCCTGGCCACGGGCCGGCGGGCAAGGCCGGCGGTCTGTTCAACCCGGGGGTGCTCAGCCTGGCCCTGGGATCGGTCGGGGTGGTCTTCGGTGATATCGGCACCAGCCCCCTCTACGCCTTCCAGGCCGCCATGGTGCAGGCGGCCAAGGACAAGATGACCGACGCCTCGATCCTGGGCGTGGTCTCCATGGCCCTGTGGGCCCTGTTCCTCGTGGTGACCGTCAAATACGTGCTGTTCGTCATGCGCGCTGACAACAAGGGCGAGGGCGGCGTGCTGTCGCTGATGGCCCTGGCGGGGCGCGCGCTGGGCCAGCGGACCCGGCTGGTGTTCGTCCTGGGCGTGGTCGGCGCGGCCCTGTTCTATGGCGACAGCATCATCACCCCGGCCATCTCCGTCCTCGGCGCCTTCCAGGGCCTGCATGACGTGCCGGGTCTGGCCAATCTCGCCAGCCCGAAGATCATCACCTTCGCCTCGTTCTTCATCCTGATCGGACTGTTCCTGATCCAGTCCCGGGGCACGGCCAGCGTCGCGCGCCTGTTCGGACCGGTGATGGTGGTCTGGTTCTTCGCCATCGCCCTGCTGGGCGTCGTCCACATCGCGGATGCGCCCAAGGTGTTCATGGCGCTGAGCCCACATTTCGCCGTGGACTTCCTGATCCGCCACGGGATCGTCGGCCTGCTGGTGCTGGGCTCGGTGTTCCTGACGGTGACCGGCGCCGAGGCCCTGTATGCGGACATGGGCCACTTCGGCCGCTGGCCGATCCAGGCGTCCTGGCTGTTCCTGGTGCTGCCGGCGCTGGCGCTCAACTATCTGGGACAGGGCGCCTACGCCCTGCACGCCCTGGCGCAGGCCCGGGCCCTGCATGTGACCTTCGAGAGCCAGGACTGGTTCTTCGTCATGTGTCCGCCGGCGTTCCGGCTGATGCTGGTGGTGCTGGCGGTGTTCGCCTCGGCCATCGCCAGCCAGGCGGTGATCACCGGCGCCTATTCCCTTTCGCAGCAGGCGATCCAGCTCGGCCTGCTGCCGCGGATGGACGTGCGCCGGACCTCCGAGACCCAGTCGGGCCAGATCTACATTCCCCAGATCAACGGCCTGCTGATGCTGGGGGTCCTGGCCCTGGTCCTGGTGTTCCAGAATTCGGACAACCTGTCGGACGCCTATGGCCTGGCGGTCACCGGGACCATGCTGGTGACGACCATCCTGGCCTACATCGTCGTCCGCCACATGTGGGGTTGGAGCCGCTGGATGGGCTGGGCCCTCTGCGCCCCCCTGATCAGCCTGGACTGCGTCTTCCTGTTCGCCAACGGGCTGAAGATCGCCACCGGCGGCTGGTTGCCCCTGACCCTGGGCGGCATCCTGTTCGCGATCATCGCCACCTGGGTGCGCGGCACGCAGATCCTGACCGACAAGACCCGTCGGGACTCGGTGCCCCTGACCGACCTGATCGACATGCTCCGCGCCCGGGCGCCGCACCGGGTGCCGGGCACGGCCATCTTCCTCACCTCCGACCCCGACGTGGCGCCGGTGGCCCTGATGCACAACCTGAAGCACAACAAGGTGCTTCACGAGAAGAACATTATCCTGACGGTGCTGACCGCCGAGACGCCGCGGGTGCCCGAAAGCGACCGCATCCGGATCGAACCGGTGAGCGACGACTTCAAGAAGCTCGTCATCACCTATGGTTTCATGGAAAGCCCGAACGTGCCCAAGGCGCTGGGCCTGTGCCGCAAGCACGGCCTGAAGTTCGACATCATGGCCACGTCGTTCTTCCTCGGTCGTCGTTCGGTGGTGCCCTCGGCCCAGTCGGGCATGCCCATGTGGCAGGACAAGATCTACATCTTCCTGATGCGCAACGCCGCCAATCCCACGGACTTCTTCCGCATCCCGCCGGGACGGGTCGTCGAGCTGGGCGCCCAGGTGACGGTCTAGCGGGACCGGCCGTCGGTCAGGCGGCCAGGCCGATGGCGCTCATCAGCCCGCGGACCTGTTCGAACTGCTGCGGCGACGCGGCGAGGGCGGAGCGGACCTCCGGCGCCCGCAGCTGACGCAGCACCTCGGCCTTGGCCCGGTCGGCGCACGGACCCAGCGGCGCGGTGTCGCCCGAGGCCATGCGCAGCAGGATCACCAGTCTCTGGACCACCGGGGCCGGGGACCGGGAGATGGCCTGGACGAGCTTCACATCCGCCTCGATCAGGCCGCCGATCTCGCCGATCTTGGTGATCGAGCTCAGGGCGTCGCCCTCGGTCAGGCCCGCCTTGCGCAGGGAGCGCTGCAGGTCGGCCAGGGTGGTCAGCTTGGCGATGGGCGATTCCGCCGCGGAGCGCAGCTCCCGCTCGAATTTCAGGGCCCCGACGATGGAGGCGATCCATCGGGCGGCCTCGCGCTTGTTGCCGGCCCCGGTCACGTTGTCAGCCAGCCGGACCAGGGCCGCAGCCTCGGCCAGGGCGGTGGTCGACGACTTGAGGAAGCTGTTGACGAAATCCGCGGTCACCAGACTCCTCGACCGCTCCGTGACGGCGGCTTCCACGTCTTCCAGGCTGACCAGGCGGCCGGAGGCGGCGGACAGGATCATGGCCAGCGCGCGCAGGATCTGGATCTCGCCCTGGGCGTCGTCGGGCCGGAGGCGACGGGGGCCCGAGAGCTCGTGGATCACCCGCTTGATCACCGTCATCCGCACGGTCATGAAGGCGTCGCCGGCCAGATGGGCGCCCAGGCGCGCGGTCTGGCCCTCCAGCCGCGGGATCAGGGTGGGGATCTGCGGATCGGCCCGGGCCACGGCCTCCACCACGTCATCGGCGGCCAGGCGCACCATGGCGCCCAGTTGCGCCCCCAGATCCGTGGCCGGACTGAGGAACGCGTTCATCGCCGGACGGGAGCTGAGCATCTCCGTCAGCACCTGTTCCAGCACGAAGAAGGCGATGGCGCGGGGCTTGCCCATGGCCGGCGCGGCGTCCGCCAGGTCCAGCAGCCGGCCCAGCTTGTCCGGCCAGTTGGTGGCCGCCCCCAGATAGTGGGCGACGCCGCCGCCGAGCAGGTAGCTCCGGTCCGGATGGTCCTGCAGGGACGTCAGGACGGCGGGAAAGGTCTGCGGCGTGATCTGGGCGAAGGTCTTCTTGCGGCCGTCCTTCACCACCCGTTCGATCGCCTGCTCCACCAGGGTCTGGAAGCCCCGGATCAGCTGGTGCACCGAAATGCCCCGGGCCTGGGCCTCGGGAATGGCGATCTTCTGGATGGCGTGCTGGATCTCGACGCCGGAGGCGTCCAGCTGCTCCACCAGGTCGGGGCGGTGCAGCAGTTCGAAGGCGGTCACGGTCTTGCGGCGCAGCCACCCGTCCAGCAGTCGATTGATGACATCCCGCGCATGCACCGTGTAAAGGTCCGCCGGGGCGACGCAGAGCGGCGTTTCGTCCTCCAGCCGGGGACGTTTCGCCTTGACGATCTCGACCATCCCATCCGACAGGATCACGCTGGACCGGTATCCGCGGGACTCCTCGTCCAGGGTCTCCTTGGTCACGCGAACGGCGACGGCCTTGCGGCCGGTCATCAGTTCCTTGGCCATTTCAAGACAGGACTGCCGGTCCTCGCTGGCGAGGTGCAGACTCCAGCCTTCGGCGGCGTTTCGCCGAATGAAGAGTTCGAAATGGACCTGTGCGTTTGACATGGTCTCCAGACAGTCGCCGAATTGGCTTAAATGCGACTTAATCCCCCATCACGTCGATGATTGTGGCAACGATGTTCCTGACACGGTCCACTGACGGCCCCCTCTGACGACCTCCCGAGACGGCAAGCATATGGCGAAGATCACACTTGTAGACGACGACGAGAACATCGTGGCCTCGGTGTCCCTGGCGCTGGAAAGCCACGGGCACGAGGTCATGTCCTATTACGATGGCGCGTCCGGTCTGGCGGCGCTGGAGTCGGATCCGCCGGATCTGGCGATCCTCGACGTCAAGATGCCCCGGATGGACGGGATGGAGCTGTTGCGCCGCCTGCGCCAGACATCCGCCATTCCGGTGATCATGCTGACCTCGAAGGACGAAGAGATCGACGAGATCCTCGGCTTCAATCTCGGGGCGGACGACTACATCCACAAGCCGTTCTCCCAGCGGCTGCTGATCGAACGGGTGAAGGCGGTCCTGCGCCGCTCTCGGCCCGAGGATGCGGAGGACCAGCTGGAGCTGGGCGGCGCCGCCGGGCCGACGGCGGCCGCAGCGGCGGCGGCCTCAAAGGCCCTGAAGCGGGGCAAGCTGACCCTGGACCCCGCCCGCCACGACTGCCTGTGGGACGGCAAGCCGGTCAAGCTGACGGTCACGGAATTCCTGCTGCTTCAGTCCCTCGCCCAGCGGCCCGGGTTCGTGAAGAGCCGGGACAACCTGATGGACGCCGCCTATGACGATCAGGTCTATGTGGACGACCGGACGATCGACAGTCACGTGAAGCGGATGCGCAAGAAGTTCCGCCAGGTCGACAACGAATTCGACGCGATCGAGACCCTGTATGGCGTTGGCTACCGATATCGGGAATCCTGAGGCCGGGCGGTCTCAGGCGCGGGGCCGCCGGGCCGCCGACCGCATTCCCCTGACGGGTTCGCGGCTGGGGCGGCTGATCCTGCTGCTGAACCTGCTGGGCATGGTGGTGCTGATCGCCGGCGCCATGGTGTTCAACGAGTTCCGCCGCGGCCTGGTGACCGCCCGGCTGGACAGTCTGACGACCCAGAGCCAGCTGCTCTCCTACGCCATCGTCAACGCCGCCACGGAGGGCGAGCCCGAGCCGCGGATGAATCCGGACCTGGCGGTGCCCATCCTGACCCTGCTTGGCCTGCCGGCGTCAGAACGCGCGCGCCTTTATGACGCCAGTGGCAAGCTGCTGGCCGACACGGACCTGATTGCCGACCGGGTGCTGGAGCGCAAGCTCAAGCCCGCCCGGCCGCCGGGCGCCCGCTGGTTCCAGGGACCGGACGCCGAGAGCCGGCGGATCGCCGCCGCCCATGCTGCGGAGCAGGCGGAGGTGCGCGAGGCGCTGGCCGGGCGCAAGGTCGCCCATGTCCGCGAGTCGGAGACCGGGGGGCGGCTGGTCAGCGTCTCCATTCCGATCCAGAACGTGCAGCGGGTTCTCGGCGTTCTCACCGTGGAGGCGGGCGGTGTCGACGAGATCGTCGCGGCCCAGCGGATGACCATGGCGCCCTTCATCCTCATCGCCATCTTCGTCACGCTGGTCTCAGCCGTATTGCTCGACCGACTGGTGGCGCGTCCGGTCCTGCGCCTCGCCAGGGCGGCGGACAGCGTCCGCCTGGCCCGGGCCCGGGCCATGTCCCTGCCGGACCTCGCCTCGCGGCGGGATGAACTCGGCGACCTCACCCGGTCCCTGGAAAGCATGACCGAAACCCTCTCCGGTCGCCTTGACGCCATCGACCGGTTCGCAGCGGACGTGGCGCACGAGATCAAGAACCCCCTGACGTCCATCCGCTCGGCGGTGGAGACCCTGGAGATGGCGCCGCCGGACTCCCCCGTCCGCAACCGGCTGATGGGAATCCTCAAGTCCGACGTCCGGCGCATGGACCGGTTGATCACGGATATCTCCAACGCGTCGCGCATCGACGCGGAACTGTCCCGGGAGGCGCCGCGCGCCGTCGCGCTGGACCGGCTGTTGACGGACATCGTCGGGACCTACGCCCTGGAGGCGTCGAGCGAGGCGCCGGGCGTCAGCCTGGAGCTGCCCACCGGCGGTGACGGTGTCCAGATCAGCGGTCGGGAGACGCCCTTCGGCCAGGTTTTCCGCAACCTGATCGACAATGCCCGGAGTTTCAGTCCCCCCGGCGGCGGCGTCCGCGTCCGCCTGACGCGGGAGCCTGCCGATCGGGCCGGCCGCACCGCGGCCGTGGTGCGGGTGGAGGATGACGGACCGGGCATTCCCGCCGAGAACCTCGAAACGATCTTCGAGCGCTTCTACACCGCAAGGCCGCGCGGTCAGGCGTTCGGCGGCAATTCCGGGCTCGGCCTGTCCATCGCCCGGCAGATCGTCGAGGCCCACGGCGGCCGGATCAAGGCGGAGAACCGGCTCGGCCCGGACGGCGCGGTGCTGGGCGCACGGTTCACGGTGACCTTTCCGGAACGCCGGGCGTGATCCCCACCCCGCCGGTGCTCCACGCGACGCTGCTGGCGCGGCTGAACCAGGGAGAGTGGCGCGGTGTCCTCCTCCGGGGTCCGTCCGGCGTCGGCAAGAGCGATCTGGCCCTGCGATTGATCGCGGACGGCTGGTGGCTGGTGGCCGATGACCGGGTCGTGACGTGGACCGACGATGGCCGGGTCTTCGGCCGCGCGCCTGCAGCCCTGGCGGGTCTGCTGGAGCTTCGCGGCCAGGGGGTGATGCCTCAGGACCGGTGGCGCGGCTGGGCGGAAATCCACCTGTGCATCGACTGTCTGGCGCCGGGCGACGTTCTGGAGCGGGTTCCGGGCCCGGGGGTCGTGACGGTCCTTGGAACGCCTCTGCCGCTGGCGCGCGTCCGGGCCTGCGAGGCGTCGGCGGTCTGCCGCGTCAATCGCCTTGCCGCCTTGCCGTAACGTCGCTGTTTGACAGACCGGATAACCGGCGTATCAAAGCACCGGAACGGGACCTTGGGGATGGGGCCCCGGAACGGGTGGGGCATGTCCTCCCAGAGGAAGGTATGATCGGTCTTGTGATCGTCACCCACGGACGCCTCGCGGAAGAGTTCGTGGCGGCCATGGAGCATGTGGTGGGCTCTCAGTCACAGCTGGTCGCCATTTCGATCGGCGCGGACGATGACATGGAGCGTCGCCGCGGCGACATCGTCCGTGCGGCCCTGTCGGTGAACACCGGGGAGGGTGTGATCCTGCTCACCGACATGTTCGGAGGCACGCCGTCGAATCTCGCCATATCGGTGATGGACGAGACCCAGGCCGAGGTGATCGCCGGTCTCAACCTGCCGATGCTCATCAAGCTGGCCAGCGTCCGGGGGCGGGAGCCCTTGTCCGTGTGCGTGGCTGCGGCTCAGGACGCCGGGCGCAAGTACATCAGCGTCGCGTCCTACGTGTTGTCGGGGGAGAAATGACCGACGTCCGTGTGGCGCGCGAGGTGGAGATCATCAATGAGCGCGGCCTGCACGCCCGTGCATCGGCCAAGTTCGTCAAGACCGCAGCCCAGTTCGATGCGGCGATCAAGGTCAGCCGCGAGGGTCAGACCGTCGACGCCCAGTCGATCATGGGGCTGATGATGCTGGCCGCCGGCATCGGTTCCACCATCGAGATCTCCGCCGAAGGCCCCGAGGCCGAGAGTGCGGTGGAGGCCCTGGTGCAGCTGATCAACGACCGATTCCACGAAGAACGCTGAGACGCCAGTCCGGCGGATCGGTGCAGACGACCGCCGACACCGTGCCGTTCAGCCTCAGCGTGTCCGCCACGATCCCGTAATTGTCCACCGTCACCGGACGACCTTCCGCCCCGACCGGAAGCGGGATACGCGCCGCAATCAGCGCCTTGCGCACACTGGCGACGGGCCGGGCGAGCCATAAGCCCCGGCGGGGCGCCTCCTTCACGGTGACACCCACCAGGCGGCCGGCCTCGTCCAGCACCGGGGCGCCGGCCACGGACATCAGCCCGCTGCCCACGGCGTCCCCCAGGCCATCCGTGCGTCCGGTTTCCGCATAGACGTCGGCGCCGGCGGGACCGGTCCGGTCGGACAGTTTCTTGCCGGTCAGCTCACCGGGACCCTGGCGCGGAAAGCCGGGGGCGAAGGCCCGCTCCGCTGGCGAGAGGTCATGATCGGCAAGGGGAAGGGCGGGGGCCCCGGCGGTGGTGGTCAGCAC
>Ga0075019_10000400_pt1 | contig 24882 bp, 21 predicted proteins | sample ColStrG_CSR_2013_FD_71473 | JGI IMG/M metagenome (GOLD analysis project Ga0075019, IMG submission 71473) | Freshwater sediment microbial communities in response to fracking from Pennsylvania, USA - Cold Stream Run_MetaG_CSR_2013 | ecosystem: Environmental > Aquatic > Freshwater > Creek >...
GGTGAAATACTTGATCTGACTTGGGAAAATATTGACATGAAACGTCGGCTTGCATTCATTGAGAAAACAAAAAATGGAGATGCTCGGGGAGTTCCGTTTTCGTCTCGCGCTATAGCGTTACTTGAAAGGCTGCCTCGTTCAATTAAAGGCGCTGTATTTCCGGTTCAACGTTTGACGCTCTATCATGCTTTTCATGCAGCAGTTGTTCGTGCTGAGATCGAAGATTTTACTTTTCATGATTTGCGTCATGAGGCACTTTCGCGTCTGGCTGAGCGAGGGGATTTCACTGTTTTGGAATTAGCTGCTGTAAGTGGGCATAAAACGCTACAAATGTTGAAGCGATATACGCATCTACAAGCAGAAAACCTTGCAATAAAATTAGGTTAGGGAAATGGGGGGTATTTGTTATTTATTACGAAACATTTTAATTGTCATATTGCAACAGTTAATCTGACTCTGTAATGCAAATCTGTTAGACTCGCAGGATGGAGAAAAAATTATGTCCCGTGCAGACTTAATCGTTAATTTGGTAAAAGCCGGAAGCCAGGGCGATCAAAAGTTATTCAGAACTACGGTCGAAGCTATGGCAGCGGAAGAGCGTGCAAAAAGTCATCACCAACTAGCTGAAAGGTTGGAGAACAATTTGCGCGATGCGATAGCTCGTCCGCGATCAGCCGAAGTTGTGCGTAGCTATGACGGTGGTCATGGTGGTTTGCTTTACGAAATTGAGCCGAACCGTGTGATGGCATCGATGCTTATTCAAGAACAGCCTCGCGCCGCAATCAATGAAATGATTGAGGAGCAGCATCGGCGAGACTTGTTGCGTTCATATGGGCTAGAACCCCGTCATCGAATCTTGCTGTCCGGGCCACCTGGGAATGGAAAGACTTCGATTGCAGAGGCAATTGCAACCGAATTAATGATGCCCCTGTTTGTGGTACGTTATGAAGCTGTGATCGGCAGCTTTCTTGGTGAAACGAGTGGTCGCTTGAAAAAGCTTTTCGACTTCGTCAGGACGCATCAATGCGTACTTTTTTTTGACGAGTTTGATACTCTGGGCAAAGAGCGAGGCGATACACACGAAACAGGCGAGATAAAGCGCGTCGTGAGTTCTTTGCTTCTTCAAATCGATTCTTTGCCAAGTCATGTCGTTGTCGTCACTGCTACGAATCACGCGGAATTACTTGATCGAGCTGTTTGGCGTCGTTTCCAATTGCGTCTCACCTTGCCACCTCCAACCGTAGCGCAAAAAGAAGATTGGTTTAAAGGATTTCAAGAACGGCTGGGGATGCCACTTGGTGTGACACCCAAAACCCTTGCAAAGAATTTGAATGTGAATAGCTTTTCTGATTTGGAGCAATTCTGTGAGGATATACATAGAAGGTACGTTCTCGCACTGCCGAGTTCAAACTTAAAAAGCATCGTGAATGAACGGTTGCAGCAATGGAAAAATCGAGCGGCAGTAGAATAATAAAAAACAATTCTAGGAACCAATGGCAGATCAACGTTATCCCTTACTCCTTTTCCCAACTAAAGCACTTACTGAGCGTGATAAGCCGCGTGGCGGTGGTGATAATGTCACCATTCCACCGATTGAACGTCAGCGTGTTCGCATCGCACCGAAATTTCAATCATTGCAAGACGCCTTCAATGCGAAACGTCTATCGTTGCAGCAGACTGCGCCCGGACAAGATCCAGATGCTGTCATCGTGTTAGAGACTGTTGGTGAAGTTAAAGATTTCTTTAAGGCGGTGCGAAGAATTCCTGGACTTGAATGGTTGTTGGAATCTAGTGAAGATGATATTAGCCCAGACGGCGATTTCTTTAATCCTGACGAACCGCAAAAAGCATTATCAGGTCGCCTATATTTGATAGGCACAAATCAACAGACCTTGACACAAATTCTGTCGCTTTGGTCAAGGTATCAAGAAAATACAGAAGTAAAATTCGCAATCGGATTGGCTCCATGGAAACACGTTTTTGCGCAATTAAAAGACGTGCGTTACTGGGGAGTTCAAGATCGTCTTAATCAAGATATTCAGCAATACTGGCAGGAGAAACTTTCCACCGGAGTTAGCCCCATTCGTTTTGAAATTGAAGTATGGCATTTTTCTTCTAAGGAAAAAAATGCAGCAGCGGCTAGTCAAGTGGCGGCTTTGCTTGCTCCACTTAATGGACGTATGCTTGCGCGGACTTTAATTGATGAGATTGCTTACCATGGCATATTGGTTGAAATGCCAGCCGCATCGGTGGCCCAACTTTTAAGTGATGCTCCGCCAGAATTAGTAATGTCTGATCGAATTATGTTTTTTCGACCAAAAGGACAGGCAGTTGCTCAACCACCTGAGGATGATATGGTTTTGATTGATCATCCGGACGTGATAAATGAAGTTACAGGTAGTGCGGTTGTAGCATTGCTCGATGGTATGCCGATGCAAAATCATCCTCTTCTTGCTGGTCGATTGACAGTCGATGATCCGGACGGATGGGAGGCAACATATACAGTTCAGGATCGCCTGCATGGTACAACCATGGCGTCCCTTATTGCGTTGGGCGATATAAATGCTGCTGAAGCCCCATTGGCAAGGCCAATCTATGTTCGCCCTGTATTGCGTCCAGATCCGGCAAGTATCAGAATGCCACGCGATGTAGTCACGCCAGACGACACATTATTAATTGATTTGATGCATCGGGCCATTAAACGTATTTGTGTTGGGGAAAATGGGCAGGCGGCCGCTGCTCCCACGGTGAGAATAATTAATCTATCTTTGGGAGACGCTGATCGTCCATTTGATCGAGCGATGTCGCCTTGGGCGAGATTGTTAGATTGGCTTGCATTTAAATATCACGTGCTGTTTGTCATCAGCGCCGGTAATCATGCTACTGATTTGACGCTTTCAACTCCACGCGAATCACTAGGTGGATTGAGTTTGGAAGGGAGACAAGAGCTGGCGTTGCAGGCTCTGCTGCATCAATCCGTTGATCGACCGCTGTTAGTTCCTGCCGAAGCCATTAACGGAATTACAGTAGGCGCCTGCCATACAGACGCAGCCCCAATTCGCAATGTACCTAACCGGTATGATTTATTTGAAGAGACGGGAATCAGTCCCTATTCGAGAATTGGTTATGGATTTCGACGTTCAGTCAAACCAGATCTATTTTTCCCGGGCGGTAGGATACTTCATAGTGAGAGTCCTGCTGGCCCGCGTGATTCTTCTAATTTGCGTCCATTGTCTAATGTCGCGGCACCTCCCGGCCAATTAGCGGCCACTCCGCCCAATGCTAGTGGTAATACAGGATATAGTCGTGGCACAAGTAATGCTGCCGCGTTAGCCAGTCGTTATGCCGCAAAAGCCTATGATGTCGTCGCGAATTTACGTATCGGCTATCCTGAGCGTTTGGACACAAAATTTGATGCTGTATTAATCAAAGCGTTACTTGCGCACGGCGCACGGTGGGGTGAAAAAATTAACCGCTTGGCAGTTATTCGGCCAGACCTAGATAAACGTGACCTGAAAATCTTTGCCGCTCGGTGGCTTGGGTATGGATCGGTTGATTCGGAGCGCGTGCTCTATTGTACTGAGGAGCGAGCCACAATGATCGGAGTCGGTGAGCTTCAAGACGGGCAGGCGTTTGAATTTAGCGCACCTCTTCCTCCTGGTCTCGCGGCCAAAGTACTTTGGAGAAGAATGACGATTACACTGGCATGGATGTCACCGATCAATTCCTCTCATCAAGCATATCGTCGCGCTAAGTTATGGATTTCGCCACCAATGGATCGGTTAGGCGTATCCAGAATTGAGGTCGATTGGCAGCAAGCGAAAAAAGGAACATTACAACATGAAATCTTTGATGGAAAGAACGCTTTGGCATTTGTTGATGGGGATCGATTTGTGTGTAAAGTGAATTGCGCGTCGGATGCGGGTGATTTGACTGAAGCTGTCCCATTTGCACTGTGTGTATCACTTGAAGTTGCTGAAGGTGTTGGGGTTTCCATATATCAAGAAATACGTGCTCGAATTATGCCGCAGGTACAGATAGGTAGCCCTAGAGAGGTCTAGCTTGATCAAATACATTACCTTAGGCGATCTCTATTTGGCGTATCGAAAAGCCAAGGTTGAAGCATTTTACGAAAACACACATTTTCATGCGATTTCTTTTACCGCCTACGAACAAAATCTAGATGCCAATCTAAGAAACTTGCTAGATATTGTTTACAGTGAAAATTCAACGTGGATGAATCCCGAACTACTTGGAGATTATGCGTATTTGCCCAAATCAATTGATTCCAAGGACTGGGAAAACGGATCGGAAGGCCATTTTCGCGCATTAGATCCCATCACTGACTGGGAGCAAAAATTCAATGAGAAAAAAATCCCAGCTGTTGTAAAACTGCGACTTGTAATACGTCCCACAGTCAATTTTCAAATTATTTCCGCACTTTGGATATTAAAAGTGGGCCATAAGTTTGATAGAGCTATAAATTCAGACGTATCACATGGAAATCGTTTAAGAAGAAAATCTTATAAACAAAATGGTCGTTGGAATAATCTCGGCCAGCTCAATTTGACAACCCCAGGCTTATTTGCACCATATTTCTCGGCATATCGGAAGTGGCGTGAAACTGGTCTAAATAAAATGGAGGAGTCACTAAGAGCGAATAAAGATATCTTAGCAATCACGATGGACTTGGAGCAGTTTTATCACCGAGTAAATCCTCAATTTTTGCTCAGAAAAGCATTCCTCAGAAAAAACAATATTCAACTAACGAAATTTGAAGAGAGGTTTACCAGAGACCTACTAACAGCAATTGATGTTTGGTATAAATCTACCCCAGATTTTGCATTGCGACCAGAAGGTGCCCTTCCAGTGGGGCTATCAGCGTCAAAAATTATTTCTAACGTTTTGCTAGCAGACTTCGATACAACTATCCTTAAAAAAATTAGGCCTATTTATTATGGCCGGTACGTTGATGATATTTTTTTGGTCTTTGAAAATACAAAACTCTCGATGAGTGCGAAAGATGTATCTAACTTCATCGCCAAGAAGATGGGGGCGATGCTGTCGGGAACGACAAATGAATCGGGAATTACCTCTTTAAAACTAAAATTGCCGTATGCGTTAGATTCGGAATTGATTTTCGCTGGACCTAAGCAAAAAATATTTGCGCTCTCTTCGCCGCACGGGCTAGATTTGATTCAACATATTCGTGAACAAATTCGCATCCAATCAAGTGAGTATCGCCTGCTTCCCGTCGTACCAGACACTGCAGTTGAAATGGCCTCGCGTGCGTTACTTGCTACTCCAAATGCTTCGTTGCAAGTTGATGCACTTAGAAAAGCAGATGTCGTCTCGGTTCGTCGCCTAGGGCTTTCTTTACTTTTACGTGACATTGAATGGTATTCAGCCGATTTAAAACCTGAATCTTGGGCCAATATCAGACAAGAGTTTTATGGATTGGTAAAGCGTCATGTAGTAACTCCGAATGGCTTTTTTGAATTTATAAGTTATGTCCCGCGTGTATTTGGGTTAATGCTAAGTAGCGGAGATACATTAGAAGCCGAGGAATTAATATTTGGGCTAACAAATGTAACCAATATATTGAGGAAAACCACAACTGCAAAATTAAAAGAAGAAAAACATAAATTTGATTTATGCGTATCTCAGTACGCATTGGCGCTTCGGCAGATTGGATTTCAAGTGGCCACCGATCGTGGTGTAAAACTTGATTTGACCTATTTGAGAGTTTTAAAAAAAATATCCGTACTTAGTCCGGATATTACTATCCCACGTACGCTGAACGGGCTACAAACGATTGCAAATCAAATGCTTTTGGCAGATTGGGCTAGGCGACCCTATAAGGATCATTGGCACTATACACAAGCTCAAAATGAGCTTGGCCCTTCAATTCCTAAAGATCGTGAAATTATGAAAAAGCTTCGATTGGGAGCTATTCGTCGATTTCGAACAGGATTGACTGATCTCAAAATACCGCACTGGCCTGCTCTGGCGTTCCCAACTCGGCCACTTCGCATAGACGAAATCGCATTGGTAGCACCTAAGGTATTAGAAAACCCTTATCTATTCAAAAATGCCATTATGGCTTTTCGCGGGGCAAAAGTAATTTCAAATAAAGGTCTTGGAGTACAACTAAAAGTTCCGTCAAATGATGAGAAATTAATCTATTTCTCAGTGCCGACTAAAGATACAGAAGTTATTCGCGTAGCCGTTACCAGTTTCCAGACAACAAATGCACAATGGAAGGCGGCCGCAGAAGGTCGCGCAGATCGTTCCGTCGAGAGATATCGCAAATTAATAAATCTTCTCAATAATGTTCTTCAAGAAAAAGCAAGGCCACAATATATTATTTTTCCTGAACTCAGTATTCCGCTAAGATGGGCGCTTCGGATTTCACGTAAACTGGCCACGAATAATGTTTCCCTGTTGGCGGGTATAGAGTATAGGCGCGACCGAGCGACAAATATGCTTCGTAACGATTGTCTCGTGTCGCTTGTAACAAATTGGCCAGGTTATCGCGGCAATATCGCTCGATTGCAGCCTAAGTTTTTGCCAGCCCACAGGGAAAGGCAACAACTTCTTGAACTCAAATTGAGAAAAGGTGGGCAACTATTCGAACCAATAGATTATTTGGCAAAACCAACTGTTTACGTGCATGGAAATTTTTGCTTCGCAATACTCATTTGCAGCGATTTGACAAATATTTCGCATCGCGAGCTTTTGCGAGGTCATATAGATTCCCTAGTAGCACTTGAGTGGAACTCCGACATTAAGACGTTTTCTCCCCTGGTCGAGGCCACTGCCAATGACCTCCACGCGTACGTGGTTCAGGTCAACAATCGGTCATACGGAGATAGCCGCATTCGATCTCCGGCAAGATTCGATTTTTCCAGAGACGTTGTCCAAGTGAAGGGCGGCTCCAGTGATTACTACGTGGTTGGTGAGATTGATTTTTTATCGCTAAGAAATGAGCAACTACACATGGTAAGCGATCCGAAATTTAAACCGGCACCAATTGGTTTCAAGATATCAGATTTCCGCAAGTCAAAAACAAAGACTTGATCGCACAATGGTGATAAAGTTAATCGTTCGAATTTGACTTGGTAATGGCGTTCCATCAAATAAACCCCATTGAACATTTGTTCCTCGGTGGCAACGAAAATCTGACTGTAGAACTGCGTTTTTGAAGTGATTCAATCACACCGTCGCGCACTATTCTGGTAGTAATACGCAAGTCCAAATCGACTCGCTCAGCGAGCTGAATCACATCGCTCGATCGAATTCTGACCTTAGTGCCGACGCGTTTGCATAGCTTGCTGAATTCGGTCTTAATAATACGCTGGCGTTGCCCAACTCCGGGCGCTGGAATGTTAAAAGTCATAACCCTAGATAATAGTGGTTCAGATATCCCCTGTATCGTGTTCGCAGTCAAAATCCATATGGCGTAACTCGCGTCAAAACTGACCTGAAAATATTCATCCGTAAATCTTTCTGCATTTTTTCGTTCAAGTAAATCCAACAATGCCAATGAGATCGGATAACGGTCACTACCGGGCTTATCCACTTCATCCACCAAAAATAACGGTGCTGCGCAACCAAGTAATGCCATTTGCTTAAACATCAATCCGGGTGCTGCTTTCCCCCATGTCGGGTGAGACCCGGTTAGATTGAATGACGGTTCACTTCCATTTAATTTTTTAAAGGGAACGCCCATAACGTTCGACAAAGCCAATGCGAATGCTGTCTTGCCAATCCCAGGCTCACCCAATAAGAGCATGGGACTAATATTAAAATCATGTATTGGAAGACGCAACATGAGTTCTAGCTCACCGGCCATATGTCGGATCGGTTCGCGCATGTTTTCAAACTCATTTTCCAAAGCCAATACTTCACGCGGCTTGACTGACGGCAGCGTGCGAAAACCACAGCTATTTTCTGTGAAGTGCGCATGCTCTCTCCGACCTGCACGCTGTGCTGAACTCTCCATCGATTCGAAATTTTCACATATATCTTTCGAGGCCCGTCTGCTAAAAACTTCGACATCCCTCTTTCCTGGTTTGGAGATTTTTATTTTTGACTGAATTGCAGATAATCTCACCGCTTCTTCTCTTGACTTAATAAGTTCAACGTTAGCTTTTTCTTCAGCAGTTCTAGTTTTAGCCAATTCTGATTCTTTATTTAGAACCGCGACCGTAGCATCAGGCAATAAGATGCGAGAGTTAAAAGCGGTCCCATAATATGTAAATCCGGGAATGATGTCTCGTTCACTCATAGTTTTAGCTTCTTAATAGAATAGATGAGAAGGTCGATGCTTTATGCCTATTCAATCTTCTCACTAATATTTGTTTGATACTTTATGGTTTAATCTTCCAACCGTAAATCATATTGTTTGATCCAACGTTTGGAAAGCAGGCACTGCCTTTTACCGTCCACCCGTCGGAGTCACACTCTGCCAGTCTGCGAATGCTACCTGCTTGCGCCAAGCCATAGGCCAGTTTGCCTTCAGGAGTGTTCGCCCAACTGGCGGCGGATCTTTCGTCTTTCGTTTCGACATAACCATGCTCATGCCCTTCGGCATAACCAGACTGGTAACCCTTTTTGTACATCATCCATCCGGAAAACGAAAAAGCGCAAAATGCCACAGCAACGCTTGCCGCAATCCATTCCAATTTGCTTTTTCCCGCAATATCATCAGCGACCGTTTGTGCGACATCAATAGCCCCCTTCGCCAATTCGGCCTTCATTCTCGCGGTTTCTCCCATGACCATGATGCCAGCCGTAGTATTAAATTCTTTAAGGACGATTTTGACAGTTGCCTGTAGTGCCTCCATTTGCGGAATCTGATTGGAGGTGGCTTCAATTCGTTTAACGAGATCGTCGATTTCCCCCATGATTTGTTGCGCGACTGAATCAGATAGATGGGCCATGCTATGCTCCAAAAAGTACTTGATATGCAGAGGCAAGTTCTTTCTCTAACATCCGAACTGTCCCTTGCGCGCGAACCCATTTCACCATTTCGGTTCTAGCCTTTTCTTTTTCGATAGGGATCTTGTTCAGTTCTTGTCGGTAATTCTTAGTGTCTGCAAGCATGTCAATGTATGCGACATCAATAACGCCGAGCGCTGCGAATGCTTCCGTCTCATAAACAAATGCGTTCACGTCGAGAGTAAAATGAGGAGATTTTTTGTGCAAGGCAATAAGTGGTCTGCATTCGTCTGCCACTGACGAATCCTTTGGTAATCGGTTAAAAATTACTTTGATACGTTCTGGTTCGATTCCCATGGTGGCCAAGGTTTTTAGGGTGGTGATTGCCTCTGCCATCTCAATTTGTGCAGATGCTCTAGCTAAGACAGGAACGACAAAATAATCAAATACTTGATGAGATTCGAATTGTGAATTCAACGCCAATAAAAATGCCTCAATGTTGCTTGCTCCCACATCGACAATCGCATCTTCGACTTTTGCCAATTCCGTCTCCAGCTTGTCAAGATCACGCCCTTTTAAAAATTGCTCATTCTTACATCCGGAAATTCCAGAATCATTGATTGTCTCCAATCTGACAATTGTTGCACTGGGCATTCTAGGGAATTCCAATGAATTCACTAGTGAACTTTTGCCGGCTTTGCCAGTAATACTTACATATGCTTTTTTCACTCTGTGCTCCCTTAATTAAATTAGTCTTCCTTGATCCTGTTTAAATCGACCTTCTGTCGCAACGATGCTTTTAATTCTTCCTGCGTTAGTCCTTCTTTTGAAGTGGTCGTCATTCCTTCCGGCCTTAGGGGCCTTTTAACGGAATGGTTACCAGAAGATGGATGTTTCCCATGCTTCGTCTTCTGCCAACCATTTCGTAAAACAAAATCGCTGTAAAATGATTCACCAAAAACCTTTTTGACAAAACGGCGCAACGCGGGCAGGGTAGTTGAAATTTTTTTCGCCCCCAGTAGCCATTCCAAAATTACGGGTAGAGACACGTTTAACTCCATCAGGCTTTTAATGGAGCTTTCGTGCTCGAATAAATTGGTCTTACGTTTTTGGCGAAGCAAAGTACGCGTCTGTAATTCAATGAACTCTTCAGTTGTCATATCTCATACTTTCTTCGATTTACGTTATTCAAGAACTGTTCTAGTTCGTTCTTCGATGTTTCATCCTGTACGTCATTGTTCCTCATTAAATTAGCCCCGTATTTATGAAACATGGGGCAGGACGGTTGGCGGCGATACCGCCAACAAAACACCCTCAACGCTGCGCTTATTTGGGATGTTTTTTCCTGCGCTTGCAGCGAGCTAATGCGTACTTTCTGACCCGCGCCGTTTATATGGTCCACTTTTTTTGATCGGGACGGGAAGTGGCAATGCGTCAATAGGGACCTGACTAGTTTTGATGACTACAATTTGTTCCTCTAAAATCGGTTCATCATCGTTTCTATTGATACTGTCGCAGTCGACGACGTTGCCTGTAGTGTGGTCGAAGTCAGGTTTTGAACAGCTTTGAAATACGATTTCGCTCAACACGGGGCAATGGCATCTAATCCCATCGTTGACTTGGTACCACATCGCTTGTGGGCACTTGCAGCAAGCAATTTTATCTATCCCTCGATATTTTTCTAACGCGTTGGTTCTTTGCAAGACGGTTGACATGATTAATCTCCTTGGATGTTTGGGATAAAATTTTCTTCGCACTTAAATTGGTGCGAAGTTTTTCAAGAACTGGATCGTTGAATTTGACATCCATCCGATTGCGGACGGCAATTTCTATTACCATTTTTTGAAATTCCTGTGGGCCGGAGAGCGTAAGCTCCCGCCCAAATTTTGATATGGCAAAGCGCAGCGCTATCTCGACAGCATCGATGTCATTCGCAGCACCGACATTGAGTTGGATTTTGTTTGCTATGGCGCTGTCCACGATAGATCGGTTTTCGCTTAAATCGTAAATCACGCTTCCATTTCTTTGGATAAAGTGTTTGATTGGTAAGCGGCATACAGGACGTTCATTATTGCCACTTAATTCGGCAGAAATATTTAAACGTACGCGCTCAGATTCTTGTAAAACATTTGTAGATTCCTTGCCACTATAATTTCTGACTATACTGAGTGCTGCATCGTTTTCTTGTGACCGTTGAAATAGGTAGTCTTTGTAATTGTTAGCACGAGATCTATTGGAGATATCTTTTTTGAGTTTTTCCCTCTCACGTTGAATAGTGGATGAAAATTCAGTAAGACTCGCTGCGTATTCCATTTTTGCGACTGAACGTGCTGCGGCACGTGAACTGCCTGATTTTTCATGTTGAATGATAGTCAATTCACTTCTGTAACGTAATTGAATGGCACTTCGTTTCTCTGAAGCGGTTTGTTTAAAATTCGACCAGGCTTCTTTCTTGAATTTTTCAAATTTTGATTTTTCTGACATCCAAGTATTGAACAGATGTCCATCATCAATCACCGATTTTGTGGAATATTGCTGCCCTCGCTTAGTCGCCACTGTGTCGGTTGGCGAGGAGGTTGCAATGAACGATCCTAATCTTCTGGATAGATTTTTCATTCCAAGCTTTGACAGCTGAATGCTGCCCTTTCCATCCAGCGGACAGATGACATATCCCGTACCGCGCTGCTTTATTTGACATTGATATGCTGCTGCTGTCTGGTGCAGCTCAGGCCATGATTTTGAATGCTTAAGCTGGTCGCCAATTCGGATTTCGATGCACCAACTTTGAAATGACTGTTCACCGGTCTTTTTCTCCAGAGAGCGTGCATGGCCACTAACTTGATTCACAGTTGATTTTAACTCCCGTCTGGCGATACGTTCCTGTATGGGAACCTCCACTATCAAACCATTAGAATTGATCTCATGGAACCCGTTGTCCCGTTTCAGGCCATGCCTATCCTCTACTTCACGACAAATTCGATCTCTTAATATTCGATCCCTCCAAAGGGAATTTCCTCTGTGCGGTCTCTGTTTTTCAATCCGGCTTGAGAAGATGTGCAAATGCCACTGACCATTATCATTATGTAAGCAAGACACGAAGTGGTTTTCAGCGAGCTTTAGTGCTCGTCGCATTGAATTTTCAACATCCAGCAAAGCCGCTTCTGTAGGTCTTTCCTGTCCAAAAGAGAATACGAAATGCGCCAATTTATTTTTTGGATCTAACCTGGTATTTAAATCAAGGACGCTTTGCATTTCGATTGCGGCCGTTTGGACTAGGCTAATCATCGACTCAGGATCTCGATCCAAATAGACACCGTTTTCAATCAAGCCAAAATCTTCAAACCTAGTACGATGAGATTTGTCGAGCCATTTTCCCGTCACCCTATCGATCTTTAAGCCGACACCATATCTCATTGAATCTAACGCGGAAGAAATGCCATCTTTTCTGGGTTGTATATGCTTTGATATCATGATTTTCCGACCAATGTTTTAACGGCAGCAACCACATCGATCTGCGCTGCTTCTACTTGTCGAAGCAGGTCTTGCGCGTACCCCTTATCGAACTGATGCGAGTTCGGAAAAGTGCCAACCAAGAGCCCCTTTAGAAGTCCTCCGACGCGCCCCAATTCAGCACGTGCATTCGCCAAGGCACAAATAGATTTTTGATCAGTTACGGACTTGGGCTGTGTTCTAAAGATTGTGTCGCGAACCAACTGACCAAGGGAAATTCCGAAGGCATCCGCTCGGGATTTTAAATTCGCCTTTTCCTCTATCGTGGCCCGGACTTGGATTGTCTTGACCATTTTTCTTTGTGTTGAGTTACTCACAAGTTTGTCCACCGGTTAGTTATATAGATTAAATATATAAAGTTGTTTTGTCTCACTGTTGCGACCTACTGTTCGGGATTTTTGTCTTGTGGGTAAGACGTACCAAAGGCTCTGGTTTGAGACGATGCCGAATTAGTGTGCAGAACCTTTTTCGCAACCATGGCCATAATTTTTGATAATTCCACTTTGGCGATTTGATTTTTATTCGCGTCATCGGACTCAAATTCTTTCGAATCATGGGGATTAATCAATTCGTACGTTTTCAGTGTTTTGGAGTCTTTATCCCAGCTAAAGCCTGCGCCAGGAATTATTTCAATTTGAGACCAAAGACTTGGATCGTTTTGACCAGAATCTAGAAATTTATTAAGACGACTAATGCGTGTACGCAATGTCGCTGGCACGTAATCGATAGCTACAATACAGATGGTTTGTTGGGCTACCTTGACTTCGATACGCTCCCTCGCGACATACGTCTGTCCCTTCCTTTTAAATTGCGAAGGTTTAACAATTCTTAGTAGGTGCGCGCATTGCAGGACACTCACGGCGCGACCCACTGTATCCTTTGATAGGCCTAGCATGAGTCCCAAGCCGCGCAAACCCGGATGAGCTTCGCCGGTTTGAAAATCAGCATGATATTTGATAGCAGACCAAACAGTGAACGCATTTGTGCCGATTTCCGCTACGAGTCCTGAAGTGAACATGCTCCTTTGATGAGTTACAAAGGTGCTGTCGATCTGCCCATAGATTAAATTATTTGGTTCCATGTTTTTCCAGTTGATCTCGTTTTGTTGGACGTCCGCGGCGTTTGTATTCGATTGTTTTAATCTGGCTGTCTTTGTTATCTGTGGCTATACTGGTTGAAGCTTTTGCTATTGATTTGGAACCGTAATCTCGAAGTTGGCAGAGATAGAAGGCCTCTACATCGACGGTAAGCCAAATTAATTTTTTTTGACCTTGAATAATCAATCTCGGTGGCAATGAGGTAGGATTTCTCACAAGGTTCGTGCGAATGGTTTTGACCGCCAAATTTATTTCTTTGCTCAACTGTTTTATGTCCATGGTCAGTGCCATTTGATTTCCTTTGTGTCGATTTGATGACCGTATTATTTATTTTTTTTGAGCAGTGGAAGAAACAATAAAACTTTGAAAGTACATAATCCGACTATGCACTTTTTTGATTTTTTCCCTATTTTTAATTGGAGACGTGAAATGGGAAGATCGCCGGATTCTGAATTCGTTAGGAAGGAAAAACGTGCTGCAACCAAGTCGTTTATTGCGGCAGTTGAAGAGGGTACGAGTGATGGCCCAACGAAAATTGCCACCAAGCTTGAAATAGGCGGAGTCGATGGTGACAACACATGGATAGCGTATCGGCGTGACGAGAATTCCTGGTGGCGCTATTCGACATTGAAAATCTATATCGAAAGGGCGCGTCAAGCGAAGTACATCACCAGTGAAATTGCCGTTCAGTTGTTGCTTATGATCCCGTCAGATGAGCCGACGGAAGTCACGAAGCCTGAATTGGGAGAGCATAAATTTGATGCAACTAGGTTGTTGTTTCTGGACGTTGAAAAGACAATCGCTCAACTATTTCAGCAAATTGACAGCCTTAAACCAAGAATCCGATATGGGCACGAGAGGGGTGAAAGTATTCATTACGATCATGTTTGCCTCATGTTACTTGAACCGGTTCAGGCTTTCATTGAGGAAAAATTGCAAAACGTGGTTGGAGAGGAAATGAGACTGGCGGCCGAGTTTGGTAATGCTAAATACAGGGAGATTTTCCCGGTTGAATCCAATCAATCCATATCTGCATGGGATATTGGTTATTTTCCGGAATGGTGGACAAAACCTATGCCAACTAAAGACGAAATTTCTGCACTCCGGAGTTCGCTGGAGAAGCTTTTTCTTTATGAGTTGAATGGTCGAAAGCTTGATTAAGAACCACGATCAATCGTCGCGTTACGTCGCGAAATATGTAAATGAAAATTTCACAATTCACCCGACCATAACGATCTGTTATAAACGACTAAGAGAAAACTTTTGCAGCAAAAGATTAAGGGCATCCGTATTCCTTGATTGATCTGCACAGTTATCAATCACTAACCTAAAGACGTGAAATCGTAATTTGTGATTTTTTGGAGAACAAACTTGCAATGTTGCCATTCTTTGCAAAATGACTGAGAATTGCGAAAACAAGTCTCGCGTTCGGTGCAATGGAACATAGACGCTATACTTGACTCAATCGGGCCGCAGACGACACAAAACGGTCGTTCGCACTTAAAGGCTGAGTGCTGGCGTCAGTCCTTAGCCACGCACCAAGTTTTATTCGCTTTAAATTTCCAAAACACATCAAATTTTATAAGCTGTTTTGATTGGTCGAGCGGCATCCTTGCAATTGGATTCTATCCGTGTCGAGTAGTATCGGCAGAAATGACTAGGTGGGACGCTAAAGCATAGATGCTAATCATTAAATTTTTTTCAAAATAATGCGCCTGTTTTGGGTCTCCTGAAAGACTCTCGGACAAAACGGCAGTCGCAATAATTGTCCATGTTTTTGCCATCGCAATTGCTTCAATGTTGGGCACGTTAGGGTGTAAGAATACGATTGCGTCAGCAATTAACTGCGCATGATCAGCAGAATGAACTTTGTCCAAGTCACTCAAGTCTGGATTTGAAAACAAGAGTGGCAATATTGGATGAATTCCGGGTTCGTCGGTAAAAATAGGCAGAACTGCTCTTTGCAAATCACTGATATATTCAAACAACGATTTGCAACCGGTCTTTCTGGGGTGAATATCGTCAATGGATCGAGTAAACTTTCTTATCCAGTCTTCAATAATTGAATAAATAATCGCTTCTTTGTTTGTAAAATACCCGTAAAGGCCACCTGGTGAGAGTCCAGCTGCCTTTGCAATTCGCGTGGTTGAGAGGTTTCCAAGGCCACCAGATTGAATTTCGTTCAACGTGGCGCGACGAATATTCTCAATGGTTTGTTGTCCTCGAGCGTGGTGTGGAGTGCGACGCATCCCTGGACTTTCTGTGGGGCGGGCTTTCTCAAAATCACTACCGGCATTGTTTTTATTTTTCTTGAGCGGCATATCTAATAACTTTCAGGTACCCAATAAACTGGCGGTCAATCAAAATAAGGCAATAATTAGTAAAGATTGTAGTTTACTCTGTTTCTTAGAGCTTGTACGTAGATCGCATAAGTGACTCAAACCAGCGTGACGGAAACCAACGTTTAAACATGACTCCGGCCAGTTGATCAATGTTCCCGGTGAAGTACCGCACTTTGGTTTTTTCTGCGCGCACTATTTTTACGACGAGTGATCCTAGTTGCTCAGGGTCGGCCCCATTCAATTCATCTCTTTCGTAAATCTTTAATATTTCGCTGAGCCTAGTCGAATTGACGCCGCTGGTTGCTTGACCTGAGAAAATGCGAGCTGCAGTAAATCCAGTCTTGTAGTCGCCAGGGCAAATTATTGTTGAATCTACTCCACTGTCGGTCAATTCAAGGCGTAACGCCTCATTGAATCCTTCGAGCGCAAATTTACTTGCGCTGTAATACGCTTGAAATGGCAGTCCGACATGCCCAGCTAATGACCCAATTGTAATTATTCGACCAGTTTGTTGAGAGCGCATTATTGGAATAATTAATCGCGTCATGCGCACTACACCCCAGAAATTCGTGTCGAGCTGAGTCTGCGCCTCATCGATAGTTGTATCTTCAATTGCTCCGCAAAGACCAATTCCAGCGTTATTAATTATCACATCGATCCGGCCTGATGCTTTGAGTACTTGTTCAATGCAGTGATGTACCGACGTTTCGTCAGTTACATCAAGTTGAAGCATTTCGATGCCATCTGTACTGGATTTCATCTGCCGACTAGTTCCGAAAACACGATACCCAGAATTCAATAAAGCTATTGCCATTACTTTTCCGAAACCTGAGGATGCACCGGTAATCAAGACGGTTTTTGTGTTTGCAATCTGGCTTTTCATTCCGCACCTCATTCGAAGATTTACATTATTTCATAAGTTTACTTAACTAATTACAACACATAATGCGAAAAATATTCGCTAATAATTTATTTTTTTAGAAATCTTCAATATTGAGGGTGGTAGCTAATGTTCATAAATAATGTTTAAAATCAATTTATTAATCTCATTCATAGTGGTTTTTTGGTGTTGTAATTTTGGTTTTAGTGCGTTATTTAATTTGATTTATAAATTTTATGCGAATAATATTCGCAATTATCATAATTGCGGTAAACGGCGAAAAGTCGACTAATCGGTTGGAATTAACAGGTGAAAAGAAGTTATGGCACAGATGGCACGAATGATTTCAGAGTTAAATTTAATGCGAAGAACTGTCGCTTTGGTTTTGTTGGCGTCTTTATTTTCAATGATCGGAATGGGACCGAGCGCCTCAGCACAAACTGTTAACGGTCGTGCCAGATTTGCCGGTAAATGTGCAAGTTGTCACGGCAATTCGGCCGAAGGTAACGAAAATATCAAAGCACCCCCGTTGTCCGGTCAGAACGCTGAATATCTTATCCGTCAGATCGAAAATTTCAGAAGTGGTCGAAGGCATGCAATTAATGAAAATTCTCCAGCGACCATAATGATCGCGATTGCTCAAACGTTGACAGATGACGCTGAAATAAGGGCGATAGCAAATTATTTATCCAAACTGCCCGTCAAACAATCCAATGTTTTGAATCCCTCGGTAAATGAGCAGGGAAGATTATTGTTTCCAGTTTGTATTGGTTGCCACTCTTCGAAAGGTGAAGGGAATTCGGCGTTAGGAGCGCCACGAATAGCTGGGATGCCCTCTTGGTATCTTGCTGGTCAGCTTCATGCGTTTAAAGAGGGAGGGCGAGGTACGACTGCTGATGATAAGTACGGTCGCCAAATGGTGAGTATCGCAGATTCGTTGATTGAGCCCGGTGATTTTGAAGCAGTTGCTGCTTATCTATCTAGCCTGAGTATGAAAAAATGAAATGGACATCTCTTTTTTTGGCATTAAGCATGGGGTGCACTGGCATCGCTATTTCATGGGCTGCGGCGGACAATACAGATTCCAGCGCAAGGTTGTTTCATTTATCAAAAAGCTGCCCGGGTAGTTTTGAATTGACGTCAGAAGGCAAGTGCGCGCTGCGCACGTTATATCAGCAATACAGTTCGATCGATGGTCATGGTGGGCTGAGGGCGTCATTACCAGAAGTCCGAGAAAATTTCACCCCAGATCAAATTGATCTCGGACGCATTTTATTTTTCGATCCGATTCTTTCTGCTGATCGCAAAAACTCTTGTGCACACTGCCATAACCCGTATTTTGGATTTAGTGACGGTAAGCAGCGGGCGTTAGGATTGGGTAGCCAAGGTGATGGTAGTGAAAGACATGGTGGCATTTTGCTTGGGCGGAGAACGCCAACTCTTTGGAACGTTGGCTTCATGCGGTCTTTTTTTTGGGACGGAAGGGCACACTCATTAGAAGAACAAGCTGAAGGCCCATTGACTTCGAAAGTGGAAATGGGTTCAACGCGGGAGTCGATAGAAACTGCACTAAATAATATTCCAGAATACCAATTACTTTTTTTTGATGCGTATGGTTCAAAGAACATTCGATATGAACAAGTGACCAACGCCTTGGCCGCTTTCGAATCGACATTGGTTTCGTTAAACAGTCGATATGATCGTTACGCCAATGGTGACGTCGCGTCATTGACTGGAGAAGAAATCAAGGGAATGAATACCTTTCGTGGGTTCGTCGCACGATGTTCACAATGTCATACTCCGCCGTTATTTACAAATGGTGAACTTGCTGTGCTTGGCGCTCCAAAGCCTGTCGGTATAGACATCGATATCGGCGCGGGAGCCATCAGTGGCGATCCAATGGAGCGAGGTGCATTCAAAGTCCCTACCCTAAGAAATATTACTCGAACTGGGCCTTATTATTTTCAGTCAGGACAATTCCAGGGCCTTGATGCGGTGCTGCAATTTTATAATGCAAAAAGAGGACATTCCTTACCTCGAGACGAGCGCCAAAACATCCACTGGCATATCCACATGATGCGTCCGGAATTGACTGCGCAGGATCTTCGCGAACTGAAGGCATTTTTAGCGACGCTTGAAGATGAATCCATGTTGCCAGAAGTGCCAACAGCTCTGCCTTCTGGGCTTGTGCCGATTAAGTCGCAATCAATAAACAATCAACTCGTCTCAAATAAAACCACAAAGGAGAACAAATGAAAAATACAGATTCACTGTTATCGGGCAGCTCAGCCAAATATTTTTCACTGATATTTGCCGCGCTGTTTTTAGTTTCCCCTGAGCTGGTATTGGCATCAGTGCCAGATCTAATGCCTAAAGATTGCCCATTGGCTAAAGCCCCTGCTCAATTGATGGCAGCTTATATGCAATTCAGCGAACACAAATATAGTCCTGTTGATCTAACCTGCGCTGCGCAACTAAGCTTCAAGGCTGCAGAAGCAAAGCCTGGTGATATAGAAACGAATGTTGCCGCCTTGGCCGCACAGATGGAATTACTTGATCTACTTTCTTCAATATTGGATGAACACCTTTATCAAGAGGGTGAAGCCTATCAAGACATTAAGCAGCGATGGAAATTCGCAACGGCAAATGGTAAAAAATTGTCGTCGAGATTGTCCAAGATGTCAGCAACAGATCCAATTGTAGGGACTTTGTTAGTGGCGTATCAGCTTTCAGCGACTGCTAAATTAGTTGATCCTCAAGTGACTTTACAAACAGCACACGACGCGTCCAAAACTTTGCAGGAGATCGTGAATAGGCCAAATACTGAGCCAAATGATTTGGCATTATTAATACTTGGACGTCTTAGTCTATCTTTACCTGAGGTATATGGCGGAGACGTTGATAACGCAGTTACTTACCTCAAACAAGCCTACAGCATTAATTCCCAAAACATTAGCACGTTGCGTTGGTGTGCTGACGCACTGATTAGTGCAAACCAAAACGACGCCAGTAAACAATTTTTAAATGAAATGTTGTCTTTACAACCTCAGGTAGGTGAAGCACAGCAATTTGCAGATGAATTAAAAGCTGCATATGGATTGGCGGCACGAATAGGCGATACGGCATTGAGCGAAAAATTACGCGCAAATCGTACGACATTACTCAAGCAGTATCCAAACCTTAGGACGCGTCAATCTGTAGCGGGATTCGGTCATGGCGGCCCTGACCCAATGACAGGCAAAGATACAGATTAAATACCCGTGAAACTTCCAACGTCGCTGGCAGTGAGATATTTATCTAAAAAAATGTAATTAAATTTGGAGATCGAGATGAAATTGAAAAAAGTTAGGCTTATCACTTTTGGTTTGTTAATGACGCCGTTGTTCTCATATGCCGCTGTTATTCACGTATCCAATGGTGAATCTATTCAGGCTGCAGTCAATAAAGCCAGCTCAGGAGATACTATTTTGGTAGCACCTGGCACTTATCGAGAGACCGTATATATCGATAAGGAAAATATTACCCTTCAAGGTGAAATCATTAAAGGTAAGCGTGCATGGTTAGATGGCGGTGGAAAATTGAATGACGGTATTCTCGCCGCTGGTAATGGTGTCAGCATTTCAGGCTTTGCGGTCAAGGGTTATAAAGGGAACAGTATTATGACCCAGGGAGCGAATAACTACCGGATCGTTGATAACTATGTTCAAGGTGGCTTTTACGGGATTTTTCCACAGTTTGGACGTAATGGTTTAGTTGCGCGTAACCGTATCACGGGTGTCGAGGATGCGGGAATATATCTAGGTATGTCAGATAACGTCGACATGATTGGTAATGAAGCATGGGGAAATGTCATTGGTATTGAAGCGGAAAACAGTCGCAACGTTTTAATGGAAGGAAATTTTATTCATGACAACGTTGAAGGAATCGCCGCATCATTGTTCTCCGGATTGCCGATTAAGGACGCCAAAAATATCACTATTCGGGGCAATTTTGTCGTCAAGAATAATATCAAGAACTTTGCTCCAGCGAGTTCGATAGCCTCATCTGTACCCAGCGGGATCGGAGTGCTAATTCTGGGCGCGAAAAATTCGACTGTAGAAAATAACATCATCTCTGAAAATAATACCTCAGCCATCGTTGTAACTGATTTGGTGACATTTGGTCTTGCGACAGATTCTAAAGTCGACCCGATCCCCGATGGTGTGCAGATTTTAGAAAACACCTATGTCAATAATGGTACCAAGCCAGTAGCACCTTTCAAAGAAATGATACACGTCAGCGGAAATACCAGCGCCGACATAATCGCATCTGGAAAGGAGCGTACGAGTTGCATTAAACATCGTACTTCGACCGTTGAGATAGGCACAAAAAAATGGAATGAGTGTGAAATTGGTGCGACAACAGCTTCATTAAAGACTGCGATGTTGGACCAACCCTACGTTAGCCCGCCTTTAAATATCGAGCAAAAGGGTCGCCTTACTTATCTCTCAGTCTGTACAGGTTGTCACGCATTTAATACTCAAATACACGGTCCCTCAATACTTTCTATTAAAGCATTGTACGCCGGTGATCCAGATGGCTTGGTCAAATATATTTCAAATCCAGTTAAAAAACGTAAGGACTTTGCTGATATGCCAAAGCAGGATTATTTAAGTCCAGAAATATTAAATTCAGTTGCACATTACATTTTGGATGAGCTTAAGAACTAGTTACTTTGCACCGATTTCCGGGCGAAATTTAAAAAATACCAACAGGGATAAATGAAATGAAAATATATAAATTTTGTGCAGTCATACTGGTTATGTTCACGGCGTTGCGCGCCGCTGCTGCGGAGCTGACGCCCGTAGGTTTATGGCAGTCAATAGATGAAAAGACAGGTGAAGTCTCTGGTGAGATCAGAATTGTTGAAAAAGACGGTCTACTCTCAGGGAAAATTGAAAAGGAGTTTGGCGCTAAAGCGAAACCTGGACGTGTTTGCGTGGCATGTAGAGATGACAGAAAGGATCAAACCATTATAGGACTTGAAGTAATTCGCGGCGTAAAAAAATCTGAAAAGTCGCTGACTTGGGAGGCTGGAACTATTCTGGACCCTGATGATGGAACCGTCTATAAACTAAAGTTGATCCCCATTGAACAAGGGAAAAAACTGCAAGTGCGTGGCTTTGTGGGCTTTTCATTATTGGGGCGGACACAGACCTGGAATCGTATTGAGTAATTTAAGACATGCCTTCGAGATAAGTATCAAAAAAAGAATTAACTACAATCGATTTAAAAACAAAAAATAAAGGAAGAGACATCATGTATTTAATCAAAAAAAATTTACCATTGAGCATATCAATAGCCGCGATTTCGGGCGCATTGGCATTGACAGCGATGAGTGATCGAGCATTAGCGATAGAGCCAAGTAGCGACAACAATCCAACGATACCATCATCGCAACCAACAAATACGGAGGATGCCTCGATCGCAAAAGTTACAATCACAGCGCAAAATCGAACACAGCAACTGCAGGATGTGCCAATCTCAATACAGGTTGTTACTAGTGACCAGATCAATAAATTGGCAGCAAATAATATTGCGGACATGAACGGATTTATTCCTGGTTTAGTGATTGACGCATCGCAACCGACCCAGCCGAATTTTTCTATTCGCGGTATTGGGACAACAGATTTTGGTATTGGCACTGATGCACCAGTTGGCATTTACATTGACGGCGTCTACGCAGGCAAGACTGGTGGTGCTCTTATGAATTTTAACGACGTTGAACGCGTCGAAGTTTTGAAGGGGCCACAGGGTACGCTTTTTGGGAAAAATAGTGCGGCGGGTGCGATCTCAGTTATTACTAAGGAACCCTCGAACGATTTAGAAAATGAAGCAAATGCGCGCATTTCACAATATTCTGGGCGCTACCTTGATGCAATGCTAAACGTTCCATTGAGTGACACAGTTGCGCTGCGTTTTACCATGGTTGATAACAAAAGTAATGGCTGGTTAAAGGACAGCAATACCGGGCAGGAACTAAATAACAATGGCGATTGGGGAACGAGAACTTCACTCCGCTGGAATGCGCCAGCACAAACTAAGGTAATTTTTTCATGGGAACATGAAAGTCTGAATCAGAACGGTCGACCAGAAATTGGGTTAATTCCAGTCACACTCCAATTACCTGCTCCACAATTTCCGGCAAATCCAAATACCTATTTAAATCCATTGTCCGCGCCCGCGTACAACAATTTGGCCGATAACATAGAGAAGCGGAAGTTTGACGGGTTGACAATTCGAATTGAACACCCATTTGAATGGGCTGCGTTTAATTCAACGACGGCATACCGTCATTTTGATTCAAGTAATTTAATTGATAATACTGGTACTACTCAGCTCAATTCCTACCTTGGCACAGCGAATATTGAATCCAATAAAACTTGGCAACAAGAATTCAAACTCTCTGGCAAAAACGATACAGTTGATTGGCTGACCGGAGTCAGTTTGTTTTCTGAGTCTGCAACCCAAACTAGCCGTGTAATAACAAACACAGATTCGTTGGATACGATATTCAATAATTTATCTGGATTTCCAGTTTTTAGCGCTCTGAATGGGATTGCACAGCAATCGGGAATTCCGGTTAATTTACTTGGAAATTCCTGGATTGAATCAATGAATGTTTCGACCTCCGCGAAATCGTATGCGATATATGGTGACGTAATTTGGCACGTCGCACCGAAATTTAATTTGACTACTGGCATACGGTATACGTACGATTCCAAAAATTTTGACTGGTATAGTCCATCGCGTTCTGCGCCGGGCCTGGACAATGCTTTGGGGACTTTGAATCAAGTTAGCTTTTTCCCGAGTCTTGTTCAAGCTGGTGCCTTAACGCAAGCCCAAGTGACTCAAGCTTTGGCCGCGATGACGCAGAATTTTGAATATAACAATCCACTTTCTAGTAATTCGGCATATGGATTGAACAAAAGTTGGACCGATGTAAGCCCACGCACAGTTCTCGACTATAAGTTAACGGAAGACCAATTGGTTTTCGCCTCGATCGCTAAAGGTTATCAGTCAGGCGGATTCAATGGGCAGCTAACAGCGGGTACATATCAGCCTGAAACCGTTTGGAATTATGAGCTCGGCTTAAAGAGTTATTTTCCGGATCAACATATTGTCCTGAATTATTCCCTGTTTTTTTATAAATTCAAAAATCTGCAATCGATCAGTCTAGTGCCAAATGGTTCTTCTATTCCTCAGTATTTGGTAACCTCTAGCGATCAATCCGCGAAAGGCTTGGATATTGACGCGAAATGGCAACCAACTCGTGATATACGCCTCTTTGCGGTTGCGGAATATATCGATCAAAAATTCAATAACTATACTGCTGCTGATGGAATCAATCTTAATGATAAGCCAGTGGGTACTCCGCTATGGTCGGCTGCTGGTGGTTTAGATGTTACCCAAAGGAATGTCTTGAACGGAAAGGTTAATTACAGTATTCAATACGCCTACGTAGGGCCATTGCGATGTAATGCAGACTCTGTTAATCAAGGAACTTGCCTGATGACCTCGACGATTGATTTTGGAAAAGCGACAAATAGAACTGATGGTCGAATTAGCTGGGACGCAGCAAATCACCAATGGGGCCTCGCGGTATTTGTAACCAATTTATTTAATAATCGTTACGTAACTGGAGTCGATAACACGGGGTTGACCACATTGGGTACTCCGGGTGCTCAAATTTCTAGTCCTAGAATTGCTGGCGTTCAGTTACATATGAGCTTGTAAAACACAGGAAGGCATAGCGGAGGGAGGCATAAATTAATGCTGATTAGCTTGCCTCTCTCCGCTGGTAGTTCGGGTAATAATCAATTTATTAAACCCATTGGTTGAAGCAAATGTGCGAACGGAAGCATGGTTTATGCTTTTATATGATAAAAAATATTTTATTTAATTGTTATTTGCCGGTTTACTTCAGGTAACAATTCGTAATCTATTTGAAGCGGATAATTTCATTTAAATTAGTGCAATGTAGATCGTCGACCGACCGGCAAGGGCACGGTCCGGCCATTGGCGGACATTCAACCTCAGGGTTTTCAGGCGACTTATTGTGCGATGCAGG
>Ga0075019_10000408_pt1 | contig 24712 bp, 29 predicted proteins | sample ColStrG_CSR_2013_FD_71473 | JGI IMG/M metagenome (GOLD analysis project Ga0075019, IMG submission 71473) | Freshwater sediment microbial communities in response to fracking from Pennsylvania, USA - Cold Stream Run_MetaG_CSR_2013 | ecosystem: Environmental > Aquatic > Freshwater > Creek >...
CCCCGAGGGCGCGCGCGACCGCGGGCACCACCTCGACGGGGTCGCCGATGCGCACGTGCAGGCCCGCCGGCAGGGCAGCGTCCAGGGCGGCGAGGCTCGCGGCCAGGTACGCCCGCCGTCGCGGGCCGGCGGCCCCCCACAGCCGGGGGTCCACCACGAACAGCGGCAGGGTCGCCTCGCCGGCCGCGGCCGCCAGCGCAGGGTTGTCGCCCACGCGCAGGTCGCGACGCGCCCACCACACCGAGACCACGCCGCCACGCTAGGACGCCCGACCCGTGGGGGCATCTCGTCCACGCCCCGCGGCCCCGATGCGCGAGGATGCACGGGTGGCCACCCCCCGGGGCGTGGCGGGCGAGGAGGCGGACGTGGCGCAGGCGGGACGGGCGCGGTGACCGACCTCATCGACACCACGGAGATGTACCTGCGCACCATCTTCGAGCTGGAGGAGGAGGGGGTCCCCCCGCTGCGCGCGCGGATCGCGGAGCGGCTCAACCAGTCCGGACCCACCGTCAGCCAGACCGTCGCGCGGATGGCCCGCGACGGGCTGCTCGACGTCGGCCCGGACCGCCAGCTGGAGCTCACCGCGCTGGGGCGCACCTTGTCGGTACGCGTCATGCGCAAGCACCGGCTCGCCGAGTGCCTGCTGGTCAGCGTGGTCGGCCTGCCGTGGGAGGAGGTGCACGCCGAGGCCTGCCGCTGGGAGCACGTGATGTCCGAGGCGGTCGAGCGTCGCCTGCTGGAGCTGCTGGACCATCCCACGGTCTCCCCGTTCGGCAACCCGATCCCCGGGTTGGCCGAGCTCGGTGCGGTCCCCGACGCGGGCCTGCCGCAGGTGGCGGAGGCGGACCTGATAGCGCTGCCCGACGCCGCGACCCCGACGCCCACCCGGGTGCTGGTCGCGCGCATCGGCGAGCCGGCCCAGGCCGACCTGGCGCAGCTGTCCGCGCTTCGCCGCGCCGGTGTGGTGCCCGGGGCGGTGGTCAAGGTGCAGCGGCGGGCGGACCACGTGCTGGTGGGCAGCGGCATGGAGTACGCCGAGCTCGAGCTCGACGTCGCGGCCCACATCCTGGTCCAGGCGCCGCGAACGGCGGGGGACAACGACCCCGGGGTGCGGGGCTGACCCGCTGGCTGAGGCGTCGGCCACCCCGGCCCGGCCGGGGCCGGCCGGGCTAGCCTTCGGCGCTATGACCGCGTTGTGGCACCCCTTCGCTGACACCGCCGCCGTCGACCGGACGGGGGAGCTGGTCCTAGCCAGCGGCTCGGGGTCCTGGGTATACGACGAGGACGGCCGGCGCTACCTCGACGCGACGGCAGGTCTGTGGTTCGCCAACGTGGGACACGGCCGCAGCGTCGTTGCCGACGCGATGGCCGCCCAGGCGGCCCGACTGGCCGCGTACTCCACCTTCGGGGACATGGCCAACCGGCCGGCGCTGGAGCTGGCGGAACGTGTCGCCGCGCTGTCCTTGCTGCCGGGCGGGCGGGTCTTCTTCACCTCCGGGGGCTCGGATGCGGTCGACACGGCGGTAAAGATGGTCCGCCAGCACTTCGCCCTGCTCGGGCAGCCCGACCGCCGGGTCCTGGTCGTGCGCGAGCACGCGTACCACGGGATGCACATGGCGGGGACCTCGCTGGCCGGCATCGACGCCAACCGCGCCGGCTACGGTGCTCTCGACCCCGACGTCGTGCGGGTCCCCTTCGACGACGCGGACGCGCTCGCCGCCACCATCGACGCGGTGGGCGCCGCACGCGTGGCGGCGTTCTTCTGCGAGCCGGTGATCGGCGCGGGCGGGGTGTACGCGGCGGGTCCGGAGTACCTGCGCGCCGCCCGCGCGGTGTGCGCCGAGCGCGGCGTGCTGTTCGTCGCCGACGAGGTGGTGACCGGCTTCGGCCGGCTGGGCGACTGGTTCGCCTCCACCCGCTACGGCCTGGCGCCGGACCTGCTGCTGGTGGCGAAGGGCATCACGTCGGGCTACGTGCCGATGGGGGCCGTCGTCGCGACGGCTGCGGTCGCAGCACCGTTCACCGAGCCGGGGGCGGGGGTGTGGCGGCACGGCTACACCTACTCCGGGCACGCCGTGGCGGCGGCCGCGGGACTTGCCGTGCTCGACATCACCGCTGCGGAGGAGCTGCCGCGTCGCGCTCGTGCCCTGGAGGCCGTGCTGGCCGCGGCGCTGGCCCCGCTCGCCGACCATCCCGCTGTGGCGACGGTGCGGGCAGGTAGCGGGGTGATGGCCGCCGTCGCGCTGGTCGACCCGGACAGAGTGCCCGCCGTCGTCGCCGCCGCCCGGCGCAGCGGGGTGCTGACCCGCGGCCTGGTCGGTGGCGCGCTGCAGATCTCGCCGCCGCTGGTGATCACCGAGGCCGAGGTGGGCCAGCTCGCAGAGCGGCTGTACGACGCCCTGGAGTCCGCGACGGCCGCGGAACCCGCCCGCTAGCGCGCCAGGGTGGCCGGGGCCGGGGCCACCACCCTCGCCAGCTGCTCGCGCAGCACCGGGTCGGCCCGGAACTGCCCAGCCGTCGCGTTGGCTCGCACCTGCTCGGGCGTGGTGGCGCCGGCGATGACCGAGGCCACGCCGGGCTCGCTGGCCAGGCCGCCGACCGCGAGGTCGAGCAGGTCGACGCCGTAGGTCGTGGCGACGGCGGCGAGACGGTCCAGCGCCGCCCAGGGCGCACCGGCCAGACCCCCGGAGAACCGCGGGTCCGCCAGCCGGCTGCCCGCGGGCGCGGGGGCGCCGGCGGTGTACTTCCCGGTCAGCAGCCCGCTCTCTAGGGGGAAGTAGGGCACCAGGCCGATGCCCAGCGCCCGGCAGGCGGGCAGCAGCTCCTCCTCGGCGCGGCGGTCCAGCAGGCTGTACTTGTTCTGCGCCCCAACGAAGCGCGTGGTGCCCGCCGTGCGCGCGACCCAGTCCGCGTCGGTGACCTGCCAGGCGGCGAACTGCGAGCTGCCCACGTACCCGACCAGCCCTTCGGTCACCAGGTCGTCGAGCGCCTCCAGCGTCTCCAGCACGGGCGTGGCGGGGTCGGGCTCGTGCATCCACAGCAGGTCGATGTGGTCGGTGCCGAGCCGGCGCAGCGAGGCAGTCACCGCCCGGCGGACGTAGCGGCGCGAGCCGCGCGCGGAGAAGTCCTCGCCGTTGGTGCCCTGCATGGGCTTGCCGAACTTGGTGGCCAGCACTACGTCGTCGCGGCGCGCCCCCAGCGCCCGGCCGAGCAGCTCCTCCGACGTGCCGGGGACGGTCCCGTAGCGGTCAGCGGTGTCGAACAGGGTGATGCCGGCGTCCAGCGCGGCGTGCACGACGGCCGTCGTCTGCTCGGCGTCGATCCGCATACCGAAGTTGTTGCAACCCAGCCCCACCACGGACACGGCCAGCCCTGACCGCCCCAGACGCCGCAGCTCCACGTGGCCTCCCGGTTCGAGTGCCGCCACTGTACGAGCGCCCGAGGCACGGACCCACGCCCGCACGAAGAGCGGCCCAGGGGCTGCTCGCCGGTCCGGTACGGTGACCGCTGTCCTGCCACCGCACCACACCCAGCAGCGCAGAGGGGAACCCACCACATGGCCTCGACCGCCTCCCTGGCCACCGGCCGGTGGCCGGTGCTGTCCGACCTGCCCGCCCGCGTGCTGCCCCGACGACTGGTGGCCGCGGTGGCGGTGGTCGCGGGTGCCGGGCTGACCGCGGTCTGCGCCCAGGTGGCTGTGTACCTGCCGCACAACCCCGTCCCGATCACCGGACAGACCTTCGGGGTACTCGTTGTCGGGGCGGCGCTGGGCCCGGTGCTGGCCGTCGCGAGCATGACCCTGTACGCCCTGCTCGCGCTCGCGGGGCTCCCGGTGCTGGCCCCCAACGCGGGTGGCGGCCACACCACCGGCACCGCGGTGCTGCACCTGCCGACGTTCGGCTACCTGGTCGGGTTCGTCGTCGCCGGGGCCCTGCTGGGAGCCGCGGCGCGCCGCGGGCTGGACCGCCGGCCGTGGTGGACGGCCCTGTCGTTCCTGGTCGGCTCGGCGGTAATCTACCTGTTCGGGGTCACCTGGCTGACCGTTGACCTGCACCTAACGCTGTCGCAGGGGGTGGCGCTGGGGATGCGGCCCTTCCTGCTCGGAGACCTGATCAAGGCGCTGCTCGCGGCGGCCGTGCTGCCGGGCGCCTGGTGGGTCGCCCGGCGTCTGGACTGACCGGCGCGTCGTGAGCCAGTCCCGTGGCCCCGTGCGCCGACGGCTCAACGTCGGGGGCAGCGGCCCGGTGCCGCTGTCCCAGCTGCCGACCCGGACCCGCAACCGGATCATCGCGGCCACGGTGCTGCGCGTGCTCGTGATCACGGTCGGGCTGCTGGCGGTGTACTTCCTCGCCCCGATCAGGCTCGAGGGCGGCTGGGGGGTGCTGCTGCGGCTGGCGATCGGGCTGGCAGCGGTGGTGGGGCTGCTGGGCGGGGAGATCTGGCTGATCACCCACGCGCAGTACCCGCAGGTCCGCGCCGCGGAGGCGCTGGCGATCACCGTGCCGGTGTTCGTCCTGCTGTTCGCCAGGCTCTACGTGTCCCTGGCGACGTCATCGCCGGCCAACTTCACCGCCCCGATGGACCGGGTCGCCGGGATCTACTTCACCGTCACGGTGCTCACCACGGTGGGTTTCGGGGACATCGCCGCGCGTACCGACCTGACCAGGATCGTGGTCACCGCGCAGATGATCCTGGGGTTGGGGCTTCTGGGTCTGCTCGGCCGGCTGCTGATCAGTGCCGCGACCCGCGGTCTGAGCCGTGCGCCGAGGGGCACCGATGCCCCCGACGTGGACGAAGGCATCGGATCACCTGCGGCTGGTGCCGGCGAGCCTGACTAGGCGGACCACCTCGACGAGAACGACGAGCCCGACGAGCAGTCAGGCCTGCTGCGTCTGGGCGGCGTCAGCTGCCTCCGCCTCGCGGGCCCGCAGGATCGCCAGGCGCTCGGCCAGCACCGCCTCCAGCTCCGCCAGTGAGCGTCGCTCCTTCAGCATGTCCAGGTGGGTCTTGCTTGCCACCGCGGTGCGCGGGGACACCAGGCCGACGGGGCCCCGGCGTCCGGCGGTCTCGTCGCGGTGGGCGAGGCGACCGCACTTCGGACAGTCCCAGGTCGACGGGATCTCGTCGGCGTCCGCAGCGAACGCCAGCGTCGTCACGTGCCCCATCGGGCAGTGGTAGCTGTTCGGCGTAGTGGGCAGGGGCACCACGTGGGTGTCCTGCTCGAAGGTGTGGCTCGTCAGGCGGAATCCGCGGACAGCGGGCATCGGGGCATCCTCTCGGGGTCACAGGAGGGACGCCTGCCGCTGCCCGAGCGTTCCGAAAATCCCCTGTGACCCCGGCCACGTAGCCGAAGATTTAGCTTCGTCTTGGCCGTTTCTCAGGAGGTGGCTCAGTCCGCCGCGTCGGTGGCCCGACTGTGCGCCCGGGCGGCCCGCAGCAGCGACGTGCCCAGGGTCACGGCCACGCCGAGCGGCGCCAGCCACCACGCGGCGAACCCGTGGTGCGCCCCGAGCGCGACCAGCGCCAGGGTCACCACGACGCCCAGCGCCATCCGCCAGTCGTCGCCGACCACGAAGTCGTAGGCGAAGGCGCCCAAGGCCCGCAGCTGCCTCACCGGGCCACCGCACTCGTCGCGCTAGTCGCCCAGCGACGCAGGACGGCGGTGGCCGCCAGGACAGCGACCGCCGTGCCGGCGACCAGGCCGAGCAGTGCCACGTCGCCCCCCGGCCAGTGCGCTCCCGCACCCTCCACGCCCCAGAACATCCCGTAGGAGGTCAGCAGCACGCCGACGACGAGCTTGAGGGTGTTCTCCGGCACGCGGGCCAGCGGGGCTCGCGCGGCAACCCCCACGACCACCACGATCACGACGGCGGCGAGTGCGCCGAGCGCCGCCAGACGGACGTTGCCCTGGTTCGCCCCGAAGGTCAGGACGATGAACACGACCTCCAGGCCCTCCAGGAAGACCCCCTTGAACGCCACGGTGAACGCGTAGCCGTCGAACGACCCGTCCAGCGGCGGCGTCTCGCGGGCAGCCGCCGCCTCACGGGCGAAGATGGCCGTTTCGTCGTGCAACGCCTTCAGCCCCGCGCCACGCAGCACCGCCTTGCGCAGCCACTGCAGCCCAAAGATCAGCAGCAGCGCGCCGACCACCAGGCGGAGGACCGACAGCGGGATCGCGGTGACGGCCGGTCCGAGCGCCGCGACGACGACGACGAGGACGGCGAAGGCGGCCGCGACCCCGATTAGCGCCGAGCGCCACCCCCGCGTCAGGCCGACGGCGAGAACGATCGTCAGCGCCTCCACCGCCTCCACGCCGGCGGCGAGGAAGGTGGCTGCCAGCAGGGCGAGCGCTCCGTTGCTCACCGCACCCCCCCGACGCCCACGTCGGGGGATATCCGGGTACCGATGGTGCCCTCGGCGCGATTCGAACGCGCGGCACCCGCTTTAGGAGAGCGGTGCTCTATCCCCTGAGCTACGAGGGCGGGCGCGGCGCCCCCCCGTGGCCGCGACGCGGGAAGCGGCGCGCTGCGTCGGAGGGTGTCCACCCACCGAGTGTAGGTGCGCCCGTAGCGGCATCGGGCATGCACCGAGGGGACGCGGTCGCCTGTCGCGGCTCGGGGGTGGGCCACTAGGGTCCTCACGACACGACCGGCGCGCGGCGGTGCGGCAGGCGGACCCTGGGTGGGGAGTGGTGATGACCGACACGGACGTCATGGGCCCGATCGACTACCTGGCCGTGGAGTTCCCACAGGGCCGGGTGGACGGGGAAGGGTTCCGGTTGGTGGCCGACGCTGCCGCCCGCGGCATCATCCGCGTCCTGGACCTGGAGTTCCTGCACAAGTCGTCCGACGGCTCCGTGAGCCGGGTGCTGCTGGAGAACGTGGAGCACGGCGCGGACCTGGACATCACGGTGTGGCAGGGCGTCTACTCCGGCCTGCTGGACGACGGCGACATCGAGGCGGTCGCCGAGGCGATCGCGGCCGGAAGCCTGGCAGGAATCTTGGTGTACGAGAGCATCTGGGCCGCGCCGCTGCTGGAGGCCGTGGACAGCCACGGCGCGCGCATCGTGGGCGGGGGACGGGTGGCGGTCGACGACGTCCTGGCCGCCCTGGACACCGACCAGGACGCCTGACCCGCGGACAGAGGGGACACCAACCACCGATGGGACTGATCAAGACAGGTTTGAAGACAGCGGTCGCGGTGAAGACCGCGCACGTCGTGCACGACCGCATCCAGCGCCGCCAGCAGGCCGAGTGGGCCGCGCAGGGCCACCCCCCGCAGAGCGCCCCGGCGGGGCTGTTCGGCGCCAGCTACCCAGTTGCCGCGCCGCCTGCGGGGGCGCCGGCGGCGTCCCCGGACATGACGTCGGTTCTCGCCCAGCTCAGCCAGCTCGGTGAGCTTCGGACAGCCGGCGTCCTCACCGACGCCGAGTTCGAGGCCCAGAAGGCGCGCATCCTCGCCGGGTAGCGCCGGACCCGCCTGCCGGCGCCCCGTCCCGCCGCGCCGGCGAGGCTGGGCCGCCCCGGACTGGTGCGGGTCGATCATGGGGGTCATGAGCGCACACTCGCCCGCTGCCCCCAGCCAGCGCGGTGGCAGGCAGGGGGAGCGGCGATGGCCGATGGCCAGCGCCGTCCTTGTGGTGGCCGTCACCCACGCGCTGCTGCCTGCGAGCTTCCGGCTCGCGCCGGGATGGAGCTTCCAGCTCCTGCTCGCCGTCTTCCTCGCGGTTCTGGTGGTCGGCGACCCGGGCCGCATCGACCGGCCGCGGCTGTGGCTGCACGTTGTCACCGAGGTCATGATCGCTTTCATCGCAGCGGTCAACACCGTCTCCGCCCTGCGACTGGTCGACGACATCCTGGGCCGCAGCCCGTTCAGCGCCCGCCAGCTGCTCCTGATCGGCGGGGTGGTGTGGCTCACCAACGTCATCGTGTTCGCCCTGTGGTTCTGGGACCTCGACGGCGGGGGCGCCGCCGAGCGGGCCGTGCGCAGCAGCCCGGCGCGGCTGGCCTTCATCTTCCCGGAGATGGCGCACCCCGACCGTGTGGGCGCCGAGTGGTCACCGCAGTTTGTCGACTACCTGACCATGTCGTTCAACACCGCCACCGCGTTCAGCCCCACGGACGTCTCCGCGATCCGGCCGTGGGCCAAGCTCCTGTCCATGCTCGAGGCCGCGGTGTCGCTGGTGGTCGCCCTGCTGGTGATCGCCCGGGCGGTCAACATCCTCACCTAGACCGCGTGCGCCCCGGGCCGGTCAAAACCACCCGCCGCGCGCCCGGAGGCCGGTTGGATGTGCCTATGGCGCCGCCCGACGCAGCTGCCGCGACGCGACGCGTCACCGCGACCGCGTGGGGCTTCATCGCCGGGTCGGCGCTGTTCGCCGTCGGCGTTCCGCTCAGCCTGGACACCGCACTGTCCCCGGCCGTGGCCGGCTGGGTCTACTTCGCCGGGTCGGTGCTGTTCACTTCCGCCGGCCTGCTGCAGTTCCTCAGCTCACGTGACGACACCGAGCCCGCTGGGGACACCCCGGCCAGCTGGTGGCACTGGGCTGCCCGGCCGCGCACCGCAGACTGGACGGCGTCGGCGATCCAGCTGGTCGGCACGCTCGCGTTCAACGTCACCACGCTGCGCGCCGCTCTGGACGCCGCCGGGACCCACCACACGTCCGCCGAGGTGGTCTGGCGGCCCGACGCCGTGGGGTCGGTGCTGTTCTTGGTGTCCAGCGCGATCGCGTTCGCGCCAGAGGTCCGCTGGCGACGACACCGCCACGCCCGGGACAGGTCGTGGGCGATCGGCGCGGTCAACCTGCTCGGGTCGGTGCTGTTCGGTGTCTCCGCCGTGGGGGCGTACACCACCTCCGCAGGCAGCCTGGTGAGCCTGTGGTGGGCCAACGTGGGTACGTTCCTCGGTGCGGCGTGCTTCCTGGTGGGAGCCTGGCTCCTGCTGCCGCGGCATGCGGCCGCAGCGCCGGCGACCTAGCCTGCGACGGGCTTGAGGGTGAGGGGACGCGGTGGCGGGCGGGGAACTGCTTACGTTGTTGGCGATGGCTGTGGCGCTGGCCGTCCAACCATGGTCGGTGCTGGCGGCCGTGCTGCTGGTGACCTCCCCGCGGGGGGTTGCCAAGGAGGTGGCGTTCGTCGCCGGCTGGATGCTGGCGCTGCTCGCCGTGGCGGTGCTGTCCGCGGCCTTCGCGCCGAGCACCCCCAAGCCCAGCGGCCCCCAGCCCGTGAACTGGGTCGAGGTCGGCCTGGGGGTGGCGCTGGCGGTCTACGTCGCGCTGCGGCTGCGCCGACCCCGGCTGGCGGAGGCCAAGGAGCCCGGGTGGATGCGCAGGGTGGACACCATGCCGCTGCCCGTCGCGTTTGTGCTCGGTGGCTTCCTGCCCAACTACCTGTTCGTGGTGGCCGCCGCCGGGGAGATTCTGCAGCTGCACACCTCCACCGCGGCTGCGCTCGGCATGGCCGTCGTGTTCGTGGTGATCGCGTCGCTGGGTGTGGCCGCACCCCTGGGGGTCCTTCTGGTCGACCGGAAGGGTGCGCCGGCGCGGTTCACCATCTGGCGCGCGTGGCTGGTGGCGAACAACCAGGCCGTGATGGCAGGCGTCGGCCTGCTGATCGCGCTGATGCTCGTGGGCAAGGGGATCGCCGGTCTCACCAGCTGAGCGGGGCCGCCCGGTCCCCTTGTGCCGACGGGGGCCGTCGCGACAGGGTGTCGGTGGCGCACCCGAGGGGGGCGTGGCGACCGGCCCGTGCCGGGGGCAGGGGACGGAGGAGGACGCTATGTGCAGGTGGATGGCCTACCGGGGCGACCCGTTGCGCGCGGCGGAGCTGGTGCTGCACTCGCAGCACTCGATCGTCGCGCAGTCGCTGGACTCCAAGCTCGGGGCGGAGCCCGTCAACGGGGACGGCTTCGGCTTTGGCTGGTACCCCGTCGGGGACACCGCCCACCCGCGGCTGTTCCGCAGCATCGAGCCGGCCTGGAACGACACCAACCTGCGGGAGATCACCGAGGCGGTGCAGTCGGGACTGTTCTTCTGCCATGTCCGGGCCGCCCTCGGGCCGCCGATCCAGCAGACGAACTGCCACCCCTACCGCCACGACAACTGGCTGTTCATGCACAACGGCGGCATCGCCGACTTCGCCGAGGTACGGCGCGACCTCACGTTCGCGGTGGACCCCTCGCTGTACCCGAACATCAAGGGCACCACCGACACCGAGGTGCTGTTCCACCTCGCGCTCACCTTCGGCTTGACCGACGACCCGGTGGCGGCGATGACCCGCGCCATCACGTTCGTGGAGTCCGTCGGTCACGAGCATGGGGTGACGTTCCCGATGCAGGGCACCGTGGCGGTGAGCGACGGAGCGACACTGTGGGCCTTCCGCTACTCCTCCCAGGGCAACAGCCGGTCGCTCTACCACTCCGTGGACGTGGAAACTCTCCAGGGCATGTACCCCGACGTGGAGCGGCTCAAACTCTTCGCCAAGGACGCCCACGTGGTGGTCTCCGAGCCGTTTGCCGACCTGCCCGGCGCGTTCCGGGAGGTGCCTGAGTCCACCGCCGTCATCCTGGACGACGACGGCTACCACCACGTGCCTTTCCTGCCGCACGACTAGGCACCACACCCGGCGCTCGCCATCCCAGGTCGGGTCCTAGGCCTCTGCCTTCGTTTGCGGGCAAGCAGCAGTATCGGGAACGGCACTGTTGTCGACCCGAAGGCACTCCCATGCGTACACGTCTGCTGACCACCGCTGCTTCCTCCCTGGTGCTGATCGCCGGATGCTCGTCCTCGGCCTCGTCGGCGGCGACGTCCCCCACCCCCTCAGCGACGGTGTCCGCGTCGGTGTCAGCGTCGGCTACCGCCAGCGCAGGCAGCTCGACGGCTGCGACCGTCGCGGCGGTGACGGCGGTGTGGACGAAGTTCTTCGACGGGTCCACCCCGGCTGCCACCAAGGTGGAGCTGCTGGCCAACGGCAAGCAGTTCGCGCCGGTCATCGCCGCGCAGGCGGCCTCGCCCATGGCAAAGGGCGCAGCGGCGACGGTCAGCTCGGTCGACGTCACCTCACCGACGACGGCGACGGTGCACTACTCGATCACGCTGAACGGACAGTCGGCCCTGGGCAACCAGACCGGGCAGGCCACCCTCATCTCAGGGTCGTGGCACGTCGGGGACGCCAGCTTCTGTGCACTGCTGGCCCTTGAGGGCAGCAAGGTGCCGGGGTGCCCCACCAGCTGATGGCGAGGGCCCGAGGAGGCCCCGCCCGGCCGGCACCGCCCGGACGTGCCTTGGCCGCGGTCTGCGGGGTGCTGTTCCTGACGTTCCTGGACACCACGATCGTGAGTGTCACCCTCGGTGCGGTGCAGGCGAGCCTGCACGCCGGCGTGGTGTCCCTGCAGTGGGTGGTCAACGGCTACGCGCTGGTGTTCGCCGGCCTGATGCTCGCGTTCGGCACCCTGGGCGACCGGATCGGCCGACGCAAGGTGATGGTCGGCGGTGTCGCGGTGTTCTGCGCGGGCTCGGTGCTCAGCGCCTTGGCGCCGAGCACCTCCGTGCTGATCGCTGGTCGCGCGGTGATGGGGCTCGGCGCCGCCGCGTCGGAGCCGGGCACCTTGTCGGTGATCCGCCACCTGTACCCCGAGGCCCGCGCGCGGGCGCGGGCGATCGGGGTCTGGTCGGCCGTGTGTGGTGTCGCGCTCGCCTGCGGACCGGTCGCCGGGGGAGTGCTGGTCGCGGCGAGCGGATGGCGCTCCATCTTCTGGTTCAACGTGGTCCTCGGCGTCGTCTTGCTGGCGGCGGTGGTGCTGGTGGTCCCCGAGAGCGCCGACCCGGTGCCCGGCCGGCCCGACTGGGCCGGGTTCGTGCTCGGCACGGCCGCCTTGGTCGCGCTGACCGTGGCGGTGACCGGCGGGGAGTCAGCCGGCTACGCGACGTCGTGGACGGTCGGGCTGTTCGTGCTGGGCGTGGCCGCCGGCGTCGGGTTCGTCGTGGTCGAGCGGCGGGCGCCGTCGCCGATGCTGGACCTGCGGATGGTCGGGCAGCCGGCGGTCGCCGGCCCCCTGTTCGGTGCCTTCGCCGTCTACTTCGGGGTGTTCTCGATCTTCTTCTTCACCGCCTTGTACCTGGAGGAGGTGGTGGGGGACTCCGGGTACCGGATCGCCGCGCAGTTCGCGACCATGTCCGCGGCGATGGTCGTCGGGTCGCTGGCCGCCGGGCGGTGGGTGGCCCGTGCCGGCCCCCGCGACGTGCTGGCGACCGGCTGCCTGGCGGCCGCCGCGGGACTGGTCGCCACCGAGCACGTCGTGACCACCACTGCGGCGTTCCTCCCCATGGCCGCGAGCCTGGCGCTGGCCGGGCTCGGCTTCGGGCTGGCCGTGGTTCCGGTGACCGCTGCGGTGGTGGGGACCGTGCCGGCGGCCCGCTCCGGGATGGCTGCCTCGGCGACCAACACCGCGCGCGAGCTCGGTGCGGTGTTCGGGACCGCGGTGCTGGGCGCGCTCGTCAACGCCCACCTGACCGCTGGTCTGGCCGCGCGCCTGCGTGTCCTGGGCATCCCGGCGAACTTCCAGGCCATCGTCATCAGCGCCGTGGAGACCGGCTCGGTGCCCAGCGGGGGCAGCGGGTCCGCCGCGCAGCAGGCCGCGTACGGACCCATCGTGGAGCACGTCGTGCAGGCGGCCTACGGGGCCTTCCGGGACGGTCTGCGAGTAGCTCTGCTCGGCTCGGCCGCGCTGGTGCTGCTGGCTGGCGCGGTCACTGTGGCCACGGTCCACGGGCGATCGGGCGAGCTCGCCGCAGAGGCGGCCGAGCGGACCCCCTGAGCGACGGCCGGTGCGTGGCTGCCGGGCCGGCCTTCACCGCGCTGGGTCGGTGAGCTCGGCGACCAGCGCGGACAGGGCAGGCAGCGCGGTCCGGATCTGGGCCACCTGCGCCGCGGTCAGTGCGGCCAGTGCATCGTGGACGCGCCGCTCGTGCGCCAAGCTCCAGGCGTCGAGCTGCTCGCGCCCGGCGTCCGTTAGGCGCACCACGGAGGCCCGGCGGTCCTCTGTGTCCACCCCGCGCTGCACCAGACCGGCGGCCATCAGCTGGCCCACCAGCCCGCTGACCGTGCTGGGCGCGAGGTGCTGGCGCGCGGCGAGGTCACCGACCCGGCAGGGCGAGCGCTCGGCCAGCACCTGCAGCACCTCCACCTGCGCCATGGGCAGGGTCTCCCACGGGTAGTCGGTGCGGATCGAGGTGCGCAGGGCGCGGCGCAGCTGGGTGATGGTCGCGGTGAGCTGGTGTGCGGTGGCCGCGTCGTCGGCGAATGCGGGTGTGGCCACGACGCCAGACTAGGGGCGGTGGGCGGCCCGCCGGGCGGATCTTGACCGCGAGGCGGTCGCTCAGCGCCGGGCCGCGGGCGGTGCCTCAGCCGGTCGCGCCTGCGCCGGGGCCGCCGGTGGCCGGCGCGCCTGTCGGACGACCAGCGCGGCCACCAGGCCCCCGACCACGGCGAGCAGGCCCGTCGCGGCCAACGGGGCCGGGCCCGCGGTGGGGTGCCCGGCCAGGTGCAGTGCCAGCGTCACCAGCGCCACGCCCAGGGCCGTGCCCAGGCCGCGGGCCATGTTCACCAGGCCGCCACCGGTGCCGGCCAGCCGGGCCGGGATGGCGCCCATGACGAGGGAGTTGTTGGCCGGGGTGAACACCCCCAGCCCCAGGCCGAGGACGGCGAGCACCACCACCAGCGCCGCCGAGGGCAGGGGCGCCACAACGAGTGCGAGCAGCGCGGCAAGCGCGGTCAGCGCGCCGACGCGGCAGCGGGCCAGGTCGCCCAGGCGTTGGGACAGCACGCGCTCGGCACCCAGTGCGGCGAGCGCGAACCCGGCGGGCAGTGCGGTCAGCACCAGCCCTGCCGCCACCGGCGACAGGCCTCGTTCGGAGAAGACCACCGGGACGAGCACCAGGGGCCCGAACAGCAGGAAGTACCCGCCCAGGGCGCCCAGCAGCCCGGCGCCGACTCTCGGGCTGCGCAGCAAGGCCAGGTCCACCAGCGGCTCGGGGTGGTGGCTCTCCCAGGCAAGCAGCGCGACGACGAGCGCAGCGGCGAGCACGAGGCACCCGACGACCACGGCGGGCGGCAGACCGAGGCCGCTGGCCGCGGAGATGCCTGCCAGTCCCACCGTTGTCGCGCCACCCAGCAGCAGGGTGCCGGTCCAGTCGAAGCGTCGGGTCTGGGTGCGCTCCCTGGTGCGGGGCAGCAGCAGCTGGCCTGCGACGACGGCGATGACCCCCACCGGGACGTTGACCCCAAACACCCAGCGCCACCCCACGGTGGCCACGAGCAGCCCGCCCACGGTCGGACCCATCGCCAGACCCACCGCCTGGGCGGCCGCCTGCACCCCGAGCGCGCGGCGCATCTGCGGACGGGGCGCGCACGTGGCGACCAGGGCCACGCTGTTGGACTGCAGCATCGCCGCGCCCACACCCTGCACGACCCGGAAGGCCACCAGCGCGCCGAGGCTCGGGGCCAGACCACAGGCGGCCGAGGCCAGGATGAACACCACGAAACCGGTGAGGTAGACGAGCTTGCGCCCGTGCGCGTCGGACAGCCGGCCGACCGGGACGAGCAGGGCGACCAGCGTGACCAGGTAGGCCAGCGACACCCACTCGACCCCGGCGAGCGAGGCATGGAAGGAGCGCTGGAGGTGCCCGTAGGTCAAGGTGACGATGCTGGCGTCCAGCTGGCCCATGAAGGCCCCGAAGCACACTGTGCCGACCGCGAGCCACCAGGCGTGTGGCCAGCGGCGTACCCAGTCCGGCCGTGCGCGCTCTCCGGGGGCCCACGGCGTGCCGCCCGTTCCGCTGGCACCGTCCACAGCCGGAGTATATGTCGGATACCGAAATGATCGGTAGCCCACAGGCTATCGGGCAGGTTCGCCGCCGGGTCCGGTCGGAGGGGCTCGCCTCCGCCGCCACCACAGGAGTGCGCCTCCGGGCGTGCGCAGCGTCGAGCGTGGCGGGTGCCTACTGTTACACCGTGAGCGACATGCTGCCGCAGCGCAGTGCGGACGACACCGACGACGGCTGGGGGGACACCGTGGACCCTGCCGTGGAGGAGGCCGCCGAGCTACAGCGGCTCCTCGCAGACCGCCCCCCGCACCACGACCGCGACTAGACCGGCCTAGCTGACGGCCTCGTCGGAGGCAGACTCCCCGTTGCCACCCCGGCCTGTGCGCAGCTCCTCGCGGATGGCGCGCAGGACGTCCAGCTCGGACTCCTCCTCCGCCGGCGGCGGACCCTTGCGGGCGCGGCGCGCAGCCGCGGCGTTCATCGGGACCACCACAAAGAAGTAGACGACGGCAGCGACCAGGACAAAGTTGATGACTGCCGTGATGAAGGCACTGATGTCCACCCGGTTCTTGGGCACGTGGGCGCCGACGTAGAACCCGATCCCGTTGGTGCCGCTCCCGGTGATGGCGTTGATCATCGGGTGGATGATGTTGTTGGTGAACGAGGTCACCACGGCGGTGAACGCCGCGCCGATAACCACGGCGACGGCGAGGTCGACGACATTGCCGCGGGTGATGAACTCGCGGAAGCCCTTGAGCATGTGCCTCCCTCAGCCGGCTCGCGGGCCGTCTGGCGCGCGGCGCTGAGGCTAGCGAACCCTGGCGGAGGCCGGTAGCAGGGCCACGGTGAGCCGCTGCGCGGTGGCCACGGCGGACGCGGCGGCGGCGGGCACCGCCACCAGCGCCGCTGCGCCCGCGCCGCCCGTGGGTGCCGGGCCGACGGCCAGGACCTCGCCCAGCGGTGCGGCGAGCAGCGCCGGCGAGGCTGTCGCCGTGCCCGACGCGAAGACCTCAACGCGCTCACCTGCGCGCAGCCAGGTGGCGACGGCCTGGCCGGTGAGGTCCATGGGGACTCCCACCCATCCGGCGGGCAGGGCGTTCAGCGCCGGCGTGACGGCGCCGGCGGTCACGACCGCGTGGGCCGCGATGTCCGTGCCCAACTGACGCCCCACTGCGCCACCTGTTGTGGTGAGCGCGCCTGCGGGGATGTCCTGGACGGCCTCGCGGGCCACAGTGACGTCCCCGCCGGCCAGCACGGTGCCGGCGGTGAGGGGCCGCGCCGCGACGACGACGCTGTCGGTGGCGGGCGCCGGGGGGTGCAGGACCTGGAGTCCCAGCGTGACGGCGAGCGCCAGACAGGCTGCCGCGCCCGCGCGGCGCGCCCACGCCACCCGGACCGCGTGGCGCCGCAGCACCGCGACGACTGTCGGCGGGCTTACTGGGTCCCCGCCCACCGGCTAGGGCAGTGCGAGCGTCGGGTGCAGGTCGTCCAACGCGTGCGGGCATGGACAAGAACGCGTGGTCGGCAGCGACTCGACGATGCTGCCAAGCAGGCCGCGCAACCGGGTGATGTGCTCGGCGAACACCCTGAGCACCTCCGCGTGGCTGACCGCCTCCCCGGCGACGATGCCGGCGTCGGTGTCGGTCACCAAGGTGACGGCGGTGTAGCACAGCGCCAGCTCGCGAGCCAGCGCCGCCTCGGGGTACCCGGTCATCCCCACCACCGACCAACCTGCGGACGCGAACCAGCGGGACTCCGCTCGGGTGGAGAACCGGGGACCCTGGATGACCACCAAGGTCCCCCCGTCCAGCGGCTGCCAGCCATCCGCGGCTGCCGTCCGCACAGCAACCTCCCTGCCCACCGGGCAGTACGGGTCCGCCAGGGACACGTGCACCGCACCGTCGTCGTAGTAGGTGTCCGCCCGTCCCGACGTCCTGTCGACCAACTGGTCAGGTACGACCAGCTGACCGGGTCCCACGTCCGGGCGCAGCCCGCCCACGGCACTGGCGGCGACCACCTGTCGGACGCCGAGCGCGCGAAGCGCCCACAAGTTGGCGCGGTAGGGCACCCGGTGCGGCGGCATGCGGTGGTCGGCGCCGTGGCGGGGGATGAACGCGACCCGCTTGCCGCCCAGCGTCGCGACGACAGGCGGTTCGCTGGGCGCACCGAAGGGGGTGTCCACGCCGACAGGTTCTGCGTCGACCAGCAGCTCGTACAGGCCTGACCCGCCGATCACCCCGATGTCTGCCTGCACGTCGCTGGTCACCATGGCAGCAGGCTAGGCGGTCGGTGGGTGGGTACGGGAGCGCCGTCCCCAGCCGGGATCAGGGGGAGGGCGTACTCGACGCCGGCGCCTTCGCGCCGCCGGCAGGGGTGGCCGCCGGCTTCGCATCGGTCGAGGCGGGCTTGCTGGCGTCGCCGGCGGCAGGCTTGCTGGACTCACCGGCCGTGCCGCCGGCAGCCGCGGGGGTGCCCGCCGACGCCTCCTTGCGACTGTCGGTGCGGTAGAAGCCGGACCCCTTGAACACGACACCGACGGAGGAGAAGACCTTGCGCAGCGCGCCGCCGCAGACGGGGCAGACGGTCAACGGGTCGTCGTGGAAGCCCTGGACGGCTTCCAGCGGCTCGCCGCACGCCGTGCAGCGGTACTGGTAGGTCGGCACTGGGCACACTCCCACGCTGGCACTCGCAAGTCCGGAGTGCTAAGTCTAGCGGGCCGGCGCGTCCTCGCTCGCCGGGTGGCTGAAGCGGGTCAGCCCCGACGGACGGAGCGCGGCGTCGACGCTCTCGTCGTGGGGCTGCGTGGGCACCGTGACCAGGACCTCCTCGTCGAAGACCACGGCCACCACCAGTGCCCCGCGACGCCGCCGCGGCAAGGCCCGGTCGTAGCACCCGCCGCCCCGTCCCAGGCGGGTGCCGTCCGCGCCCACCGCGAGCGCCGGCACGAACAGCACCTCCGCCTGCTCGATCGCTTCCCGTCCCAGCCGGGCTCCCCCAGGCTCCAGCAGCGCCCGACCCGTGCGGGTGAGCTCCTCGGTGCCGTCCACGGCCCAGTCGAGGTCCAGGTCGTCCCGCACTATCGGGAGCAGGACCCGGACTCCCCGGGCCCGGAGTCCTGCGCGCAGGGTTGCGGTCGGGGGCTCGGCCCCGACCGAGGCGTAGCAGGCGACGGTGGTCGCCTGCACCAGCTCGGGCAGTTCGAGCGCGTGCGCAGCCAGGGCCGCCCCAGACCGGGCCAGCTCCGCTGGCGATCGGGCGACGCGGGCGGCACGCAGGCGGGCCCGCAGCTGTGTCTTGTCTGACGGCGTCGTCACCTCAGCATTGTCTCCCGCGGCGCGCCCTAGGCTGGGGACGTGCCCGTCACCAAAGCAGTGCTGCCAGCGGCCGGACTGGGAACGCGCTTCCTGCCCGCCACCAAGGCGACCCCCAAGGAGATGCTGCCTGTCGTTGACAAGCCGGCCATCCAGTACGTGGTGGAGGAGGCCGCAGCGTGCGGGCTCACCGACCTGCTGGTGATCACCGGTCGCAGCAAGCGCGCCCTCGAGGATCACTTCGACCGCAACGAAGAGCTGGAGCGCGCGCTGGAGGCCAAGGGGGACACGCAGCGGTTGGCGCTGGTGCGGGCCAGCGAAGGCCTGGCGCGGGTGCACTACGTGCGGCAGGGGGAGCCGCTCGGTCTGGGGCACGCGGTGGGGTGCGCGCAAGACCACGTTGGCGACGAGCCCTTCGCCGTACTGCTCGGCGACGACCTCATCGACCCCGCTACACCGCTGCTGTCGCGCATGCTGGAGGTCCAGCAGCACTACGGGGGCAGCGTCATCGCGCTCATCGAGGTACCCGAGGACCAGGTGCAGCTGTACGGGTGCGCCGCGCTCGGCGGGTGGCTGGAGGACGACCTGGTCAGCGTCGCAGACCTGGTGGAGAAGCCCGCGCCCGCGGACGCCCCGAGTCGTTATGCGCTGATCGGGCGCTACGTGCTCGACCCCGCCGTGTTCGACGCCATCGCCGCGACGAAGCCCGGTCGCGGCGGGGAGATCCAGATCACCGATGCGCTGCGGAGGCTGGCCGTCACCAGCCCGGAGCAGGGGGGCGGGGTTCGCGGCGTCGTGTTCTCCGGGCGTCGTTTCGACACCGGTGACCGGCTGGACTATCTCAAAGCGGTGGTGCAGCTGGCGTGCGAGCGCGAGGACCTCGGGCCGCCGCTGCGCGCCTGGCTGCACGGCTACTTGGCCAGCGAGGATGCGGCCGCCCACACGGTGGGGAGGGACTAGGCGTGCGCAGCGTCGAGGAGCACCTGGCACGCTGCCTGGAGAGGGCCGCCCCGCTGCCCCCGCTGGAGCTGCAACTGCTGGACGCGCAGGGCTGCGTGCTCGCCGAGGACATCGTCGCCCCGTGGGACCTGCCGAACTTCGACAACGCCGCCATGGACGGCTACGCCGTGCACGCGGCCGACGTCACCGGGGCGTCCACCGAGTCCCCCGTGGTGCTGCCCGTCGACGCGGACATCCCGGCTGGTCGCCCGGCCTTACTCGCCCTGCAGCCCGGCAGCAGCATGCGCATCATGACCGGCGCGCCGCTGCCCGTCGGGTGTGACGCCGTCGTGCCCGTGGAGTCCACGGACGCGGGCATCGCCCAGGTGCGCATCGTCCAGCCAGTGGGGCCCGGTGCCCACGTGCGCCGGGCCGGCGACGACGTGCGCCGCGGTGACGTGGTCCTGCGGACGGGGACCCGGCTCGGCCCGGCGCACATAGGGCTGCTCGCCGCCGTCGGCCGCGAGCGGCTGGTCTGCCACCCACGGCCCCGGGTCGTGGTGCTGGCCACGGGGTCGGAGCTGGTGGAGCCCGGCACCCCGCTGCAGCCCGGCCAGATCAGCGACTCGAACAGCTTCTCCCTCACGGCTGCGGCCAGAGACGCGGGCGCGGTCGCCTACCGGGTCGGGATCATCCCTGACGACCCGCGTGCGCTGCTCGACGCGATCGAGGACCAGCTGATCCGTGCGGACCTGGTGGTCACCTCCGGGGGAGTCAGCGCGGGCGCCTACGACACCGTCAAGGAGGTCCTGTCGCGCCTGGGCACGGTCGAGTTCACCAAGGTGGCGATGCAGCCGGGAATGCCGCAGGGGTACGGCACCATCGGCCCTGACCAGGTGCCGATATTCACCTTGCCGGGCAACCCGGTGAGCGCCTACGTGTCCTTCGAGGTGTTCGTGCGCCCGGCGATCCGGGCCATGATGGCGGCCGAGCCCCTGCACCGACCGCAGGTCCGGGCCGTCCTGGAAGGGTCGCTGCGCTCCCCGGTAGGCAAGCGGAGCTACCTACGGGCCCAGCTTGTTGTCGAGGACGGCAAGTATGTGGTCCGGCCCGTCGCCGGCCAGGGCAGCCACCAGGTCGGCGGCCTCGCTGCCGCCAACGCGTTGGTTGTGGTGCCCGAGGACGTCGAGGAGATGGGCGACGGAGACACCGCGACAGTGCTGGTCCTGGAGCGGAGGCTCACGTGAGCAGGCTCCCGCACCTCAGCGATGCCGGCACGGCGCGGATGGTCGACGTGTCGGCCAAGGAGGTGACCACCCGTACTGCGCGGGCGTCGGGTCGGGTGCTGGTCTCCGCCGCCGTCGTCGCGCTGCTGCGCGACGGGTCTCTGCCCAAGGGGGACGCGCTGGCGGTCGCGCGCATCGCCGGCATTCAGGCGGCCAAACGCACCCCGGAGCTGGTCCCGTTGGCTCACCCCGTCGCGCTGCACGCGGTCAGCGTGGACCTGGAGGTGTTGGACGACGCTGTCGCGATCCGCGTCGAGGTGGTGACCGCGGACCGCACGGGGGTGGAGATGGAGGCGCTCACCGCGGTCTGCGGCGCAGCTCTCAGCGTCGTGGACATGGTCAAGGCGCTAGACCGGGGCGCAGTGATCACCGACGTGCGCGTGGAGCACAAGTCGGGGGGGCGCAGCGGCGAGTGGAACCGGGTGCCGCAGTGACGTCGCAGGTCGTCGGGGGGCGGTGCTGACCGCCGCGGGGTGGCCGGTCAGGCTGGCCGACGGCCGGGTGGGCCTACGACCCATCCGGGCTCGCGACCGCGGGGACTGGCGAGCGGTGCGCGCGCGCAACGCGGCATGGTTGCGGCCGTGGGACGCCACCGCGCCCGGGGGTCCGGCTGACCTGCCCCCGAGCTTCGGGGCGATGGTGCGCGGCATGCTCGCTGAGGCCCGCGCGGGTCGGGTGATGCCGTTCGTGGTCACCTACGACGGGCGGCTGGTGGGCATGGTGACGGCTGGCGGCATCACCTGGGGCTCGCTGCGCGCGTGCCACGTGGGCTACTGGGTCGACCGCGAGGTGGCTGGGCGCGGCGTCATCCCCACCGCCGTCGCACTGGTGACCGACCACTGCTTCGGGATCGGCCTGCACCGCGTCGAGGTGGCGATCCGACCGGAGAACGCGGCCTCTTTACGGGTGGTGGAGAAGCTCGGGTTTCGCCCCGAGGGTCTGCGGCCTCGCTTCTTGCACATCGACGGTCAGTGGCGTGACCACCTGATCTTCGCGCTGACCCCGGAGGAGGTGCCCGAGGGGATGCTGGCCCGCTGGCACCACACGCGGGTCGGCGAGCCCTAGGGGATCTGAGCCACGAATCCGGCGACACACCGCGCGACGTTCGCCGGGAACGTCGGCTGGCCACCTAGCGTGACCGTCCGTGGGAACCGGCCTGATCTTCGCCGTCATAGCGGGGCTGTGGGCCGTCGTGCTCGTGCCCATGTGGCTGCGCCGTCACGAGTCCACCAACGAGGTCCGACAGGTCAGCCGGTTCCAGGGGACGATGGCCACGTTGGGTGGCCGCGCCGCTACCCCTCCTCCGTCCTCGACCGCCACGGTCGACCCCGCACCCCTGCGTCGTCCCAACCCCGCTCGTGCCGCTCGCAGCCTGCCGTCCTCACCCGCCGCGACAGCCCGTCGCCGGCGCGCCGTGCTGATCGCCGTCGGCGTGGTGCTGGTGGTGGCGCTAGGCGCCGCGCTGGCCGGTGCCGTGCGGCTGGAGTACGTGCTGGCCGCTGCGGCCGTGGTGGTGGTGATTCTGCTCGGGATGGCCGCATGGTCACGGCGGCGCGCGCGGCAGCAGGCCCGGCGACGCCGTTCGGCGGCACAGGCGGCGCGGCGCGAGCGTTTGGACCGCATCAACGCGACCACGCCCCCGGCGGGGACCACCCGACGCCAGGAGCAGACGGCGGTCGGCGTCCCGCCGCCCGCTCCGGCTGTGTATGACGCGGAGGCGGAGAGGGCCTGGGAGCCGGTCGCGGTCCCACTGCCCACCTACGTCACCGCGCCGCGAGCCCCGCGAGTGGTGCGAGTCATCGACCTCACCCGACCGGGACGATGGGTCGAAGGCGAGGACTCCCCGTCGGCTGCCGGCGCGGTGCCCTTGGCCGAACCGGCCGTCACCACCGAGTTCATCCCCGGTGCCCAGGACTCGATCGTGACCGGCGAGGTCGTCGTCGAGCGCCGTCGCGCCGCCAGCGGCTGACCGGCGACCCCGGAGGCCTTGCTAGACTCACCACCCCGTCAAGGGGCTGTAGCGCAGTCCGGTAGCGCACCTCGTTCGCATCGAGGGGGTCAGGGGTTCGAATCCCCTCAGCTCCACCCACCGTGGTCGTATCTGCGCAGTTCAGAGGCTCGCCCAGTCAAGGACGCGAATCAAGATCTGCGCGCTTGACCCCCGTTTGACCCCCGAACTCGCCGGCAGGGTTGAACATCAAGTGGGTCAAATCGTCACAGCGCGGACCAGGTGCGGACGCGAATCGTCCCCGCTGACGGCCGAGTCGGCGGGCTTCTCCCCCGGTGTCCGGGAAGTCCCCCCCGTACTCGCACGGGCCTCGCGATCTGGTGTTGGGTGCCCAGGCACGCGTGTACCAGGATTTGCGCGCCGGCGAGCTCGCCCTGACGGTCGCACTGCAAGGGCCGTGTGCTAGGGCGCCGGGCAGGACGCCCAGCCGACGGCCGGCGCGGCAACCCGGTGCTTGGCGAGGTGCCAGTGCGCGCGACCAATGCGGCCGGGGGCAACGGCTGATGGCGGCGCCAATTTCCGCCACTCACGGGTCCGGCGCCCCGGCGACGCCCAGCCGCGACGTGTGGGCAGGCCCCCCAGCGCAGGGCTCGCTTGAAGGGCCCAGCGGTCATCGAGCCGCGCTATGCAGCGAGCCACCGGGCTGGCGTGGCCGTCTCGTCGCATTCCCCCGGTTCGTGTCGCGTGGTCACTGCCCGCGCCACCTCGGCGTCACTCCTCGCGTGATTGAGTCTGGCCCAGATCCGCGCGGGAGGAGAGCGACAACAGCAGGCTGGTCTGTGCGGGCATCTATTCCTGGGCACACACTGGTATCGCTGCCCCAGGCCCGGGCCCGGGACAGCGATACACGAATCGGGCGGTCCCCGTGAGCGTCAGGCGCGACGCCGAGGACGAGAGCGGTCGCGGTTGCATCGGCGTGCCGAACGGTGACGGGACCTGCCTACGGCCCGCCGTCACGCTGGCTGGGACGGATGTCTTGCCCACGACCGAGGAGCACTTTGCAACGGTGATCCTTCGCGGCCTGCAGAGCCCGGCGTTGCGCACCGACGGCGCGGTCCCCGCCGGCCTTCTGCAAGAGCCAGAGGAGTCAAAGGTGATCATGGTGGCCTCGCGGGGCTGGCCGGCCCTAATGGGGCGCTCGAGTCGATCAGGCACGGTGGTCGTGTCAGTCGTGTGGGGAGTTCCTAGCGTCGGGCACGCTGGGGGAGTCCGTCGCTAGGGATCGACTTGATGAACTTTGCAAGGTGTCCTTGTTTGGCAGCTCTGCGTCGGGTAGGAAGTCGACCTCGGGTGGTGACGGTCGGTCATTGTCTGTTGGCCTTGAGTCATCCCCTGTGCGGGGGTGGCGGTGGACGGGGGAGTTCTTCGTGCTCGGATTCGGCATGGGTGGATGGGCGTGGCTCCGGGCTCGGTCGCTGGTTGCGGTGGTGTGCGCGGCCCTACTGGCCTCCGGTTTGGCAGCGGTTGGCCCGGTGCGCGCCGCAGTGGCCTCGTCGTCGTCGGGTGGTCAGATCGTGTCGGTGCCCTCGGCGCGGATCATGGATACGCGGAACGGGACGGGGACGACCCAATCTCCGTTGGCGGGGGGCACGACGCGGCAGTTGACGGTGGTGGGTGCCGGGGGGGTGCCCTCCGGCGGGGTGTCGGCTGTGGTGTTGTCGGTAGGCTCGACGAATGCGACGGCCGCGGGCTACCTCTTGGTGTGGCCGGCCGGCGCGACCCAGCCGAGCGGGTCCACTCTCAACACGGCAACGGGGACCACGGTTACGAATACGACGGTGGTGCCGGTGGGTACGAATGGCCAGGTCAGTATCACCGCGAGTTACACGACGGACGTCTTCGTGGACGTGGAGGGGTATGTCACGAGTGTGACGGCTGGTTCCGCGGGAAATCTGTTTACCCCTGTGGCGTTGACGCGGATCATGGACACCCGTTCGGGGTTGGGTGGGCGTAGCACTCCGCTGGGTGCCGCTTCGACGGTGAGCCTGACTGTGGGTGGTGTCACGCCGGTCCCGGTGACGGCGACGGCGGTGATGGTGAATGTGACGGCTGTGTCGCCGACTGCCGGGTCGTATTTGCAGGCGTGGCCTGCGGGTGGTGCGCAGCCTGCGGGGGGGTCGCTGAACGACACGTCGGGTGTGTCGTCGGCGCACACGGTGGTGGTGGGGCTTGGCGCTGGTGGTGCTGTCAGTCTGTACAACGCGGTGGGCAGTGTGAACGTCCTGGTGGATGTGGAGGGCTACTTCACATCCGCGTCGAGCCCGTCGGGTTCCTATTTCACGGCTGAGACGGATGCGAGGATTATGGATACTCGCTCGAAGTTGGGCGGGTCGGGGACGTTGGGGGC
>Ga0075019_10000409_pt1 | contig 24712 bp, 20 predicted proteins | sample ColStrG_CSR_2013_FD_71473 | JGI IMG/M metagenome (GOLD analysis project Ga0075019, IMG submission 71473) | Freshwater sediment microbial communities in response to fracking from Pennsylvania, USA - Cold Stream Run_MetaG_CSR_2013 | ecosystem: Environmental > Aquatic > Freshwater > Creek >...
TTCGGTGGCGCAGGCGCGCGCGGCGCTCGGGGCGGCTGGATTGCCGGTGCGTGGGAATATGGTTAACGTCGGATGATTTTACATTAACCGTCTTCGCAGCGCGCACATTAACCGCTATCAGCGGCACATTAGCGATATTTCAACCAATTTGGCAGATGGTTTGCATCAACCTGTGCAGGGGGCAGATGGTCGCCTCGGAATTTAACGAAGGACATTTATAATGCGCAAGATTTTGATCGTTTCGGCACTCGCAATGGCAGCAGCAACGATGCCGTCGATGGCTTCTGCACACACTGGCCCGCACTATTGCGGTTGCGGCGACTCAGGTTGGACGCCCGGCACAAACCCGAACTGCGGCGGTTCGTCGACCAGCGGCGGCACGACCACGTCCTCGACCGGTTCGTCTTCGACCGGCGGTTGGGGCACGACCACGTCTTCGACCGGTGGCACGACCACGTCTTCGACCGGCGGCACGACCACGTCTTCGACCGGCGGCACGACGACCTCTTCGACCGGTGGCACGACCACGTCGTCGACGGGTGGCACCACCTCTTCGACCGGCGGTTCAACCGGTGGGTCGACGGGCGGCACCAAGGTTCCTGAGCCTGCTGATTTCGCGCTGTTCGCGCTCGGCGTTGCTGGTCTGCTGATCGGCCGTCGCTCGGCTCTCAAGGCGCGCGCTGTCAAGAATGATCAAGACGCGGCGTAACGCTTGACGGATCGGCCTCGTCCGCGCCACAAGCGCGCATGGCCGATACGCTCAACCGACTCGAAACTGTGATTAAGGAGCGTCGGATCGTTGATCCGGCGCTTTCTTATGTTGCGAAACTCACGCACAAAGGCCGCGCCAAAATCGCGCAGAAGCTGGGTGAGGAAGCGGTAGAAACCGTCATCGCCGCCGTGGCGGATGACCGCGCGGGCGTCATCGCCGAGAGCGCCGACCTGCTCTTCCATTGGGCCGTGCTGCTTGCCGATATGGACATCCCGATGGCTGAGGTGTTCGCCGAGCTTGATCGGCGCGAGGGCGTCTCGGGCCTCACCGAAAAAGCCAGCAGGAGCGCAGACTGATGCCGATTGACGCCACCGCCCCCTATGATGATGCCAACGTTTTCGCCAAAATCCTGCGCGGCGAAATCCCGTGCAAGAAAGTGTATGAAGACGATTTCGCGCTCGCCTTTCATGACATCGCGCCGCAAGCCCCCGTCCACCTGCTCGTCATCCCTAAGGGCCGGTATGTGAGTTGGGATGACTTCACCGCCCAAGCGAGCGACGCCGAGATTGCCGGTTTCATCCGCGCCGTCGGCACCGTTGCGCGCGAAGCGGGCTTGCCCGCCCCCGGTTATCGTCTGCTCGCCAATGTGGGCGGGCATGGCCATCAAGAGGTGCCGCACCTCCATGTCCATATCTTCGGCGGGCGGCAATTGGGCGCGATGCTGCCGCGCTGAGAGCGAGGAAGCGCAGATGATGGCGACGGTGCGCGGCACGCGGGGCGTGGCGCGGCGCAAGGAGGGCATCGTCGAGCACTGAGCCATCACACGTAGCCAGCCACCACACCTAGCTCTAAGTTGACAAAGTTGACACCCAAACAGGGGGAGCGATTCTACATCTTGTGGCGGTGGCGCACGCCACATCACGACCAAACACACCCTCCACACATTTCACAGCCACACCTCCAACCTGACGCTTTAATATCACCAAATGGGTAAATTGTCAATGTCGCGCCCCTTGTCATCCTGAACGTGATTCAGGATCCAGCCAATATCGGACGCGGCAGCGGCCACGCCATCACGCGACGATGCCTTGCGGCATGATGCACCCACATCAGTCAAATGCTGAATCCCAAATCAAGCCTGCCCCGGCGAAGACCGGGGTTTGGGATGACGGGGAGGTGAATTTGCGTTCAGATATATCAAATGCGGCAAAGAGAAGGGATTGAGTAAAATGTGACCGTAATTCGTAATTCCTAATTCCTACCAACCGGCAAACGACAGTGAGATGACGAGAAGGAGCGCAGCCCAACCAAAGTGGCGTGCCTTAGTCCCCCAGGCATTCGCCAATGCCCCAAAGGCATACACCAACGACGCCGCTATAATGATCGCGTGGCGCGCCGTGTCGGCGTTGAAGGATGGTGCCAATATGAGCAGCGCCCCAAAACAGAACCAGGCGGTTGCACCGCATTGCCAGCCAAGTCTCGTCATCAGACGAGCATATTCGGGTGTGATCTGTGCGCGCGCGAAGATTTTTGTTTCACCTAACACACCATGAATGCATGCGATCGCTAAACCAAGCGCACCCGCCAATTCGAGCATCATATCACGCATATTTATCTCCATACATATATGTATGGAATTTGTGCGTCTTGACTTACGGTTTGTCAAGACACAAGTGTATGGTTATGGCCCGATTGGATCGAAATGACTGGGTTGAGCGTGGACTCGCGACACTCGAATCCGATGGATATGCCGGTCTGAAGGCTGAACGGGTGGCGGAAGCGCTGGGCGTGTCACGGGGCAGCTTCTATTGGCATTTTAAGGATGTTGCGGATTATCAAGCCGCGATTCTCCAGCGTTGGCGCGAACAGGCGTTTGCGGCGGTTGTCCGTGATGTCGAAATGCGGAACGAGCATCGGCTTCACTCCCTGCTGATTCGGGCCCTTTCTGCGCGTTCTAAACGGGAGATTGCCATACGTGCTTGGGCGGCGTTGGATGAACGGGCTGCCGAAGCGGTTCGGGTTATTGACGACGAACGCATAGCCTATATTTGCAAATTATTATTGGAAGAGGGTGTTGAGCCGACGCTAGCGTTGGTTCGTGCGCGCCTTCTGAATTGGATATATCTTGGCCATGTTCTCGCTACTGATCGGACAAGTGATTCTGACCGAGGCGTTATTGTCGATGAATTATTTCTATTATTTAATTACAGGAATCACGCTGACAGGCGCAATAACCCCTAAATCAGCCGCGCCGCGCGCCTATGCGCCGCGCATGGATTGGCTTGCGCTGACAGTTTGCTGTGGCACCGGCGACTGAAACGATACCCCGCGACAATATCCCGTTCGAATAGCAAGCTGGTCTGCGGCATCCTTTCGCGCGTCTCCGCTCAAAGCCCAAACCACATGCGGCCTCCTTGCCCAAGCTCCCCACACGAAACCGCTTGCGCTGCATAAAATTGCGGCTAGGTTCGCTGCAACAAAATTTCACAGGGACGTCGTCGCATGGATATGCCGAACACACAATCGTCGAGCGCGAGCGGATGGCGCGTCAAATCGCTCGACGCGATTCTGCTCACCGCGCAGAAAAAGGGGCTGCACCGCTCTTTGGGTGCGTTTCAATTGACTCTCCTCGGTGTCGGGGCCGTGATAGGCACCGGCATTTTTGTTTTGACCGCCGTTGCCGCGCAAAAGGCCGGGCCGGGGATGATGCTCAGCTTTATGATTGCGGGCTTTGTCTGTGCGGTTGCGGCGCTCTGCTATTCGGAACTGGCGTCGATGGTGCCCGTTGCGGGATCGGCCTATACCTATACCTATGCGGTGATGGGCGAGGTGATGGCGTGGATGGTCGGCTGGGCCTTGGTGCTCGAATATGCGCTGGGCGCAAGCGCGGTGGCTGTGGGCTGGTCGAACCATGTGGTCGGCGAATTGGCTGATCGAGGGATTCATTTCCCCGAGATGATCGCGAATGCCGATGGGCTGATGGCGCGTGTTGAGCTGATGTTCGGCGCAAAACCGACGCAAGATTTGTTGAATGCGGCGCATCATGGCGGATTTATCAACCTGCTCGCTGTGGTCATCGTCGTCGTGATTACCGCACTGCTGATCAAAGGCACCACCGAAAGCGCGCAGTTTAATGCGGTGTTGGTCGTGGTGAAACTGCTCGCGCTTACCCTGTTTATGATTTTGACCTTGCCGCGGATGCACGAGGCCTATTTTCACCCCTTCACGCCGACGGGGTTTGGCAATCTGACGAGTGGTACGGGCTATGTCGGCGCGGCGGCGTCGATCTTCTTTGCGTATGTCGGCTTTGATGCGGTTTCGACAGCGGCTGAGGAAACGGTCAACCCGCAGCGCAACGTGCCCATTGGTCTGATCGGCAGTTTGACGATCTGCACGTTGATTTATTTGCTGGTGGCAGCGGGCGCGATTGGCACGATGGGCGCGCAACCCGTGACCTCGCTGGCAGGTGCCTTCCTTGCGCCGGGTTCGCCTGAAATGGCGGGTCGGTGCGTGGCAATCGTCAACAGCGGTGCGGTGGAGCCGCTGGTGTGCTCGAAACATGCGCTGGTGCATGTGTTGCAGACCATCGGCTATCCCTTTGTCGGTGAACTGGTCGGTTGGGCGGCCATCATTGCGCTGCCTTCGGTGGTGCTGATGATGATGTTCGGTCAGACGCGCGTCTTTTTCACGATGGCGCGCGATGGGCTGCTGCCATCAGCCTTTGCGAAAGTGCATCCCACGTTCAAAACGCCCTATGTCGTGACGGCCGTCACTGGGTTGTTCGCGCTGATTTTTGCGGGCCTGTTGCCCGTTGGCAGTCTCGCTGATTATTCCAACTCGGGAACGCTGTTCGCCTTTGCGATGGTTGCGGTGGCTGTGCTGGTGTTGCGGGTGAAGGACCCGAGCCGCAAGCGCAGCTTCCGCACGCCGATTGTATGGGTGGTGGCCCCTGCGGCGATTATTGGCTGTATCGTGCTCTATGCCGCGCTCGACGTGACCTCGAAGCTCGTGCTGGTCGGTTGGGGTGGCGTCGGGCTCATCATCTACTTTCTTTACTCGCGCAGCCGCAGCCATGTCGGGTTGGGGCTGAGCGAAGTGCATGAACTCGATGACGACATGCCACATTCCCCTATCGAGCCATTGACAGAACTCTAAAAGCGCGCTTTTAGCGACAGGCTTGGATGAACGGCAATTGAACGATTCTTGCGCCTAACCGCGACCGAACGAAATTTGCCGCCCAAATCAGAAAAGCGAGGTTTTGGTTGTTGGGCCGAATAGGCCCCGCGAATGAGGAAGATTGCCGGATGTCCTATCCGCCCAAACAGGGTCTTTACGACCCGCGTAACGAGCATGACGCGTGTGGCGTAGGGTTCATCGCGAATATCGATGGCACCAAAACCAATGCGATTATCGCCAATGGGCTGGAGATTCTGCTCAACCTCGATCATCGTGGCGCGGTGGGCGCTGATCCTTTGCTCGGCGATGGCGCTGGCATTCTGATTCAGATACCCGATGCGCTGTTGCGCGATTGGGCTGGCGCGAACGGCATCGCCCTCCCGCCGGCTGGCGATTATGGCGTTGCGATGTGCTTCATGCCGCAAGACGAAGCCGCGCGCGTTTTCATCAAGGCGCAGTTTGAAAAATTCATCACCAAAGAAGGGCAGACGCTGCTCGGCTGGCGCGAAGTGCCAACCGATCCGACGGGCTTGGGCGATGCGGTCATTGCGCAGATGCCCGTCATCCGGCAGGCGCTCATCGCGCGCGGGCCCAATACGCCCGACCAAGCCGCGTTTGAGCGCAAATTGCTCGCGATCCGCAAGCAGGTGCAAAATCCGCTCCAGCAACTCGCCGAAAAGCACAATCTTCCGGGCCTGACCCAGCTCTACATGCCGTCGCTCTCCACGCGCACGATCGTGTACAAGGGGCTGTTGCTCGCACGGCAGGTGGGGACTTTTTATAAGGACCTGACCGACCCGCTGTGCACTTCGGCATTGGCGTTGGTGCATCAGCGCTTTTCGACCAACACCTTCCCGTCGTGGAAGCTCGCGCACCCTTATCGGTTCATCGCGCACAACGGCGAAATCAACACGGTACGCGGCAATGTGAACTGGATGAACGCGCGGCGGCGCACGCTCGAGTCTGACCTGCTCGGCGCTGATCTCGACAAGATGTGGCCGCTCATCCCGCACGGCCAATCAGACACCGCCTCGCTCGACAATGCGCTCGAACTGCTGGTGGCAGGCGGCTATCCGCTTGCCAAGGCGATGATGCTGCTGATGCCAGAAGCTTGGGCAGGCAATCCGCAGATGAACCCCGAGCGGCGCGCCTTTTATGAGTATTATGCCGCGCTGATGGAGCCTTGGGATGGCCCCGCCGCCGTCGCGTTTACTGACGGCCGCCAGATTGGTGCGCAGCTTGACCGCAACGGCTTGCGCCCCGCACGCTTCTGCGTGACAGCGGACAATCAAATCATCATGGCCTCTGAAAGCGGCGTGCTGCCGATCCCTGACGAGAAGATTGTCCGTAAATGGCGGCTTCAACCGGGTAAGATGCTGCTGATCGATCTTGAGCAAGGCCGCATCATCGAAGATGAAGAAATCAAGGCCAGCCTTGCCGGTGCCGCGCCTTACGAGGAGTGGCTCAAGGCGACGCAGTATAAGCTGGCTGACCTCGCGTCATCGTCTGACGAAACGGCACCCTTGCCTGCAAACGATCATAGCGTGTTGCTCGATAAGCAGCAGGCGTTCGGCTATACGCAGGAGGATATCACCAAATTCCTTGAGCCGATGGCGCGCGATGGCGATGATCCGCTTGGTTCAATGGGCACCGACACGCCCATTGCGGTGCTCTCGTCCAAGTCGCGGCTGCTCTATGATTATTTCAAACAGAATTTCGCGCAGGTCACCAACCCGCCGATTGATCCGATCCGCGAAGAATTGGTGATGTCGCTGGTGTCGATGATTGGCCCGCGTCCGAACCTGCTCGGCCATCATGCGGGCACGCACAAACGGCTGGAAGTGCTCCAGCCCGTGCTGACCAACGCTGATCTCGCCAAAATACGTGCGGTTGAAGAGACGCTTGACGGTGCATTTCGCACCGCCACGATCGACGCAAGCTGGGACGCCGCGTCGGGCGCGGCAGGCCTTGAAATGGCTTTGAAGGAGATGTGCTGGGCGGCGACCGAAGCGGTGCTCGCCGACTATAACATTCTCATCCTGTCCGACCGCGCGGTTTCCGCCGAGCGTATCGCCATGCCCGCCGCACTCGCGACCGCCGCCGTGCATCATCACCTCATCCGCCAAGGGCTGCGGATGCAGACCGGGCTGGTCATCGAAACGGGTGAGGCGCGCGAGGTGCACCATTTCTGCGTGCTCGCAGGCTATGGTGCCGAGGCGATCAACCCGTATCTGGCATTTGAGACGCTCGAAGACATTCGGGTGCGCCAAGGCTTGGCGCTGAGCGCCGACCAAGTGCAGAAAAACTACGTCAAGGCCATTGGCAAAGGCATTCTCAAAGTGATGTCGAAAATGGGCATCTCGACCTATCAAAGCTATTGTGGCGCGCAGATATTCGACGCTGTCGGGCTGAAGTCAGATTTTGTTGAAAAATATTTCACCGGCACAGTGACGACGATTGAAGGCGTGGGGCTCACTGAAATTGCGGAAGAAACGGTGCGCCGTCATGCGCTCGCCTATTCGGATGCGCCGCTGTATCGCAACATGCTCGATGTCGGCGGGCACTACGCCTATCGTATCCGTGGCGAGGAACATGCCTGGACACCGACGAGTGTTGCCGCGCTCCAGCATGCCGTGCGCGGCAATCTGCCCACGGCCTATGCCGAGTTTGCCAAGAGCATCAACGAGCAAAGCGCGCGGCTGCTGACCATTCGCGGGCTGATGAATTTGAAAAAGGCCGATGTTGCGGTGCCGCTCGACGAGGTTGAGCCGGCGGCGTCGATCGTCAAACGCTTCGCCACTGGCGCGATGAGCTATGGTTCGATCTCTTGGGAGGCGCATACGACGCTCGCGGTGGCGATGAACCGCATCGGCGGCAAATCAAACACCGGCGAAGGCGGTGAAGACCCAAGCCGGTTCACCCCGCTGCCTAATGGCGATTCGATGCGCTCGGCGATCAAGCAAGTGGCCTCGGGCCGCTTTGGGGTGACAGCGGAATATCTCGTCAACGCTGATGATATTCAAATCAAGATGGCGCAGGGGGCCAAGCCCGGCGAGGGCGGGCAGTTGCCCGGCCACAAGGTCGACAAGATTATTGGCCGGACGCGTCACTCGACGCCGGGTGTGGGGCTGATTTCGCCGCCACCGCACCACGATATTTATTCGATTGAGGATTTGGCGCAGCTCATTCATGATCTGAAGAACGTCAATGCCCGCGCGCGGATTTCGGTCAAGCTCGTGTCCGAAGTGGGTGTCGGCACCGTTGCCGCAGGCGTCAGCAAGGCGCGTGCCGATCATGTCACGATCTCGGGCTATGATGGCGGCACCGGTGCATCGCCGCTCACCTCGCTCACGCACGCGGGTTCGCCATGGGAAATTGGGCTGGCAGAGACGCAACAGACTCTCTTGCTCAACAATCTGCGCGCGCGGATTGCGGTTCAGGTCGATGGCGGCATCCGCACGGGGCGCGATGTGGCGATTGGCGCGTTGCTCGGTGCTGATGAGTTTGGCTTCGCGACCGCACCGCTCATCGCGGCGGGCTGTATCATGATGCGCAAATGCCATCTCAACACCTGCCCCGTTGGCGTGGCGACGCAAGACCCGGTGTTGCGGGCACGCTTCACGGGTCAACCTGAGCATGTGATCAATTATTTCTTCTTCGTCGCGGAAGAGCTGCGCGGCATCATGGCCGAAATGGGCTTCCGCACCGTTGAGGAGATGGTCGGGCGGGTTGACCGGCTCGACATGCGTAGCGCTGTCGATCATTGGAAGGCGCAGGGCGTCGATTTAAGCCGCATCCTGCACCGCGTTGCGCCCGTCGCTGGCACTGCATTGCACCGCACCGAGTGCCAAGATCACGGGCTGGACGCAGCGCTTGATAATGAGCTGATCGCTGCGGCCGCGCCCGCGCTTGAGAAAAGCGAGGCTGTCCGTATTGAACGCACTGTGCGCAACGTCAACCGCACGGTCGGCGCGATGCTCTCGGGCGAAGTGGCGCGGCTTTATGGCCATACGGGCCTGCCGGACAACACGATCTCGATCCGTTTTACAGGCGTGGCTGGGCAAAGCTTTGGTGCGTTCCTCGCGCATGGCATCACGCTTGAGCTGGTTGGCGATGCCAATGACTATGTCGGCAAGGGGCTTTCGGGCGGGCGCGTCATTGTGCGCCCTCCAGAGGGGTCCCCACGCGAGGCCAATGCCAACATCATCGTCGGCAACACGGTGCTCTATGGTGCGATTGCGGGTGAGGCCTATTTCGCAGGTGTCGGCGGCGAGCGCTTCGCGGTGCGCAATTCGGGCGCGGTCGCGGTTGTGGAAGGCACGGGTGATCACGGCTGCGAATATATGACTGGCGGCGTGGTTGCCGTGCTCGGGATGACCGGGCGCAACTTCGCGGCCGGCATGAGCGGCGGCGTGGCCTATGTCTATGACGCCGATGGCAGCTTCAAAGACCGCTGCAACCTCAGCATGGTTGATCTGCTGCCGATCAGCGATGAGGGTGGAGAAAATCCGCCACAGCAGCGCGCGCTCCATGCCGAAGATGCCGGAATGGGCGATATGTTGCGGCACGATGCGGCGCGCATCCGTATTCTGCTGGAGCGGCATTTGCTCCATACGGGCAGCGCGCGCGCCAAGGCCTTGCTGGAAGACTTGCCGGGTGCGCTCAAGCATTTCATCAAAGTGATGCCGCGCGACTATGCGCATGCGCTCAAGCAATTGGAGGCCGAACGGCTGGCAGCAGCAGCCGTGGCAGCGGAGTAATCTCATGGGAAAAGTAACCGGCTTTCTTGAAATTGAGCGGCATGACCGTGGCTATGCGCCAGCGGGCGAACGGTTGACGCATTATCGTGAATTCGTGCAGCCGCTGCCACCCACAGAGCTAAAGGCGCAAGCCTCGCGGTGCATGAATTGCGGCATTCCGTTTTGCCACAATGGGTGCCCGGTCAACAACATCATCCCCGATTGGAACAATCTGGTGTATGAAGATGATTGGCGGAGCGCGCTTGAAGTGCTGCATTCGACCAATAATTTCCCCGAATTCACGGGGCGCATTTGTCCCGCCCCGTGCGAGGCGGCGTGCACGCTCAATATTCAGGACACGCCTGTCACGATCAAAACCATCGAATGCCAGATTGTCGATAAGGGCTGGGCTGAAGGCTGGATTGTGCCGCAGGTGCCGCATGTCAAAACGGGCAAATCGGTGGCGGTGGTCGGTTCTGGCCCGGCCGGCATGGCCTGTGCGCAGCAACTTGCGCGCGCGGGTCATAGCGTCACCTTGTTTGAAAAGAACGACCGTATGGGCGGGCTGATGCGCTACGGCATCCCCGATTTCAAATTAGAGAAAGACCTTATCAACCGCCGCCTGATGCAGATGCAGGAAGAAGGTGTGACGCTCAAGCCTTCGGTTGAAGTTGGTGTGCAGGTTTCAATTGAATCGCTGCGCGAAAATTTTGATGCGGTGGTGCTGTCGGGCGGTGCTGAAGAGCCGCGCGGGCTCAACATTCCAGGGGCCGAAATGGCCGGTGTTCGTTTTGCGATGGAGTTCCTCACGCAGCAGAACAAGCGCAATGCGGGTGACGACGAGCTGCGCGCCGCGCAGCGCGGCACGCTCAGCGCCAAGGGCAAGCACGTCGTCGTGATCGGCGGCGGCGATACCGGATCGGACTGTGTCGGCACATCGAACCGCCAAGGTGCCGCCTCTGTGACGCAAATTGAGATTATGCCCAAGCCGCCGGTGATGGAAGATAAAGCGCTCAACTGGCCCAACTGGCCGCTCAAACTGCGCACGTCGTCATCGCATGAAGAGGGCTGCGAGCGCGATTGGGCCATCCTCACCAAGCGCGTTGTCGGGCACAATGGCGTGGTTGAAGGACTCGAATGCGTCCGCGTCGAATGGGTGGGTGGCCAGATGCAGGAGATGCCGGGCACCAGCTTTACGCTCAAGGCCGACCTGATCTTGCTCGCGATGGGTTTTCTCGGGCCGCTCAAGGCCGGGATGGTCGAGCGCTCGGGCGTGGCGCTTGATGCGCGTGGCAATGTCGCGGCGAATATGACCGATTACACCACCTCGCAGGAGCGCGTGTTCGCGTGCGGCGATATGCGGCGCGGGCAGAGCTTAGTCGTGTGGGCGATCCGTGAGGGGCGGCAATGCGCGCGCGCTGTCGATCTGGCGCTGATGGGGGTGAGTGAGTTGCCGCGTTAATCACGACCGTATTCCTGCGAAAGCAGGAATCCAGTTACACGGACAACTAGGCTCCTGCTTTCGCAGGAGCACAATCCCCTCCCCCGCATCGAATTCCCCGCCTCATTTTCGCTATCGCATTTTCCGAGCCGTCAGGGTTCCACCTGACTTGAAAATGCTCTAGGGCGCGCCCCATGCTTAATTTCAACAACATCACCGTGCGGCTCGGTGGCCGGACGATCATTGACCATGCCAGTGCGGCTTTCCCGCCGCGCAGCCGCGTGGGGCTGATCGGGCGCAACGGCGCGGGCAAGACGACGCTGATGAAGGTGCTCTGCGGGCTGCTTGAGCCCGATGATGGCGGCGTTGATATGCCGAAGAACAGCAAAATCGGCTATATCGCGCAGGAAGCGCCGCACGGCACCACGACGCCGTTTGAAGCCGTGCTCGCCGCCGATACCGAGCGTGCCGCCCTGCTTGCGGAAGAAGAGCACACAAGCGATCATCACCGCATTGGCGAGATTCATGAGCGGCTGATGGCGATTGATGCGCATGCCGCGCCCGCGCGCGCCGCACGTATTCTCGTCGGCCTCGGCTTTGATGAGGAGATGCAGCACCGCCCACTCGACAGTTACTCGGGTGGCTGGAAGATGCGCGTCGCGCTCGCGTCACTGCTCTTCTCCGAGCCTGACTTGCTGCTGCTCGATGAGCCCTCAAACCACTTGGATCTCGAAGCGACGATGTGGCTGGAGAATTTCCTCAAAGCGTATCGCGCGACCATCGTCCTCATCAGCCATGAGCGCGACCTGCTCAACAATGTGGTCGATCATATCTGCCACCTCGAAGGCGGCAAGACGACGCTGTACGCGGGCGGCTATGACAGTTTCGAGCGGCAACGCGCCGAACGGCTCGCGCAACTCGCCTCAGCCCGCGCCGCGCAAGACAGCCAGCGCGCCAAGCTGCAAGACTATATCGCCAAAAACTCCGCGCGCGCCTCCACCGCCAAGCAAGCACAATCGCGCGCCAAAATGCTCGCCAAAATGCAGCCGATTGCGGCGATGGCGGAAGACCCGACGCTCTCGTTCGATTTCCCCAACCCTGATGAACTCAAGCCACCGCTCGTCACGCTCGATATGGCGAGTGTGGGCTATGAGGCGAACAAGCCCATCCTCCAGCGGCTCAACTTCCGGCTGGATCCTGATGACCGCGTCGCGCTCTTGGGGCGCAACGGCAATGGCAAGACGACGCTCGCGCGGCTCTTGGCGGCGCAACTGCCCGCGATGGACGGCAGCATCAGCGTTTCGGGCAAGATGAAGGTCGGCTATTTCACGCAATATCAGGTTGAGGAACTCGACACCAAGGACACGCCGCTTGAGCATATGACGCGGCTGATGAAGGGCGCTTCCCCCGCTGCCGTGCGTGGGCAGCTTGGGCGCTTTGGTTTCTCCGGGCAAAAGGCGCTCACGCTCGTCGGCAAGCTCTCGGGCGGCGAGCGCGCGCGGCTGGCGCTGGCGCTGATCACGCGCGAGGCACCGCATATGCTCATCCTCGATGAGCCGACGAACCACTTGGACGTCGATACGCGCGAGGCGCTGGTGCAGGCGCTGAATGAGTATACCGGCGCGGTCGTGATTGTCAGCCATGATCGGCATATGATCGAGCTTACCGCTGATCGGCTCGTGCTGGTGAATGAGGGGCGCGCGGAGGAGTTTAGCGGCTCACTCGATGATTACACCGACCTCATCCTAAAGGGTGGGAGCAAATCGGGCGCGGGCGGCGATGCGCCGAAACTCAACAAAAAAGAAGCGCGCAAAGCGGCGGCTGAAGCGCGCGAGAAAGAGCAGGCCGCGCGCAAGGCTGCCCAAGCCGCCGAAGCCGCGATGGAAAAGCTCACCGCGCAACGCTCCGCCATCGACCGCGCGATGTTTGACCCCGCATCGGCCACGGGCGATCTCGCCAAGCTCACCATGTCCGATCTGATGAAGCGCCGCGCAGAGGTGCAAGCGAAGATTGAGGCGGCTGAGGAGAAGTGGTTGGAGGCCAGCGCGTCGGTCGGCTAAGCTGCTCCCCCCGTGTTTCGCTTGCGTGGAGCAAATATTTTGTAGCTTGACCAACGAATTACCGATGGCTCATTCGAGCGTGATTGGCAAAACAGGTTTATTGACGTGCGCATCCTCACTCATCTGCAACGGCTAGAGGCCGAAAGCATCCACATCATGCGTGAGGTGGTGGCGGAGGCTGAACGCCCAGTGATGCTCTATTCGGTGGGCAAGGACTCTGCCGTGATGCTGCATCTGGCGCGCAAGGCGTTCTACCCCAGCCCGCCGCCCTTTCCGCTGCTGCATGTGGACACGACATGGAAGTTCAAGGCGATGTATGAATTGCGCGAGAAGGCGGCGCGCGATGCGGGCATGGAGTTGCTCGTATATCAAAACCCCGAAGCGATTGAGCGCGGCATCAACCCGTTCGATCATGGCCCGCTGCATACCGATATGTGGAAGACCGAGGGGCTCAAGCAGGCACTTGATCTGCACAAGTTTGACGTCGCCTTTGGCGGTGCGCGGCGCGATGAGGAGAAGTCGCGCGCCAAGGAGCGCATCTTTTCCTTCCGCACCGCTTCGCATGGCTGGGATCCGAAGAACCAACGCCCCGAACTCTGGAACCTCTATAATGCGAAGAAAGCGAAGGGAGAGAGCATCCGCGTGTTCCCGATCAGCAATTGGACGGAACTCGACATCTGGCAATATATCCACCTCAGCAACATCGAGATTGTGCCGCTCTATTTCAGTGCGAAACGGCCGACGGTGGAGCGCGACGGGCTGTTGTTGATGGTTGATGATGATCGCTTCCCAATGAAGCCCGGAGAGGTGCCGGTAGAAAAGTCGATCCGCTTCCGCACGCTCGGCTGCTATCCGCTCACCGGTGCAGTGGAAAGTGAAGCGACAACGCTTCCTGAGGTTATTCAAGAAATGCTGCTCACCACCACCTCTGAACGCCAAGGCCGCGCGATTGATAAGGATGGCGGTGACGCCAGCATGGAGAAGAAAAAGGCTGAGGGGTATTTTTGATGCGATGCTCTCCTAAAGCGGATCGTCACCCTGAACTCGTTTCAGGGTTCATCGTGCCGCAAGCGCGGACAATGAAAGTTGAAAAGTGGATGCTGAAACAAGTTCAGCATGACGGAGCGTCCACATGACCGACGTCATCTACAAGACCGATGATCTCATCGCTGCGGACATCAACGCTTATTTAGAGCAGCACCAGCACAAATCGCTGCTGCGCTTCATCACGTGCGGTTCGGTCGATGACGGCAAATCGACGCTGATCGGGCGGTTGCTGTATGACAGCAAAATGATCTTTGAGGATCAACTGGCGGCGCTGGAAGCGGACTCCAAGCGCGTCGGGACGCAAGGAGGCGAGATTGACTTTGCCCTGCTCGTCGATGGCCTTGCCGCCGAGCGCGAACAGGGCATCACGATCGACGTCGCCTACCGCTTCTTCACGACGAACAAGCGCAAGTTCATCGTCGCCGACACGCCGGGACACGAGCAATATACCCGCAATATGGTCACCGGGGCCTCCACCGCCGACCTCGCCGTGATTTTGATTGATGCGCGCAAGGGTGTGCTCACCCAAACGCGGCGGCACAGCTACCTCGCGCACCTGATCGGCGTGAAGAACTTGGTTCTTGCGGTCAACAAGATGGATTTGATCGGTTACGATCAGGCCAAATATGACGCGATTGTGGCCGATTACGTGGCCTTTGCCACGAGCATTGGCATCACGGCCTTCACGCCGATGCCAATCTCGGGGTTCAAGGGCGATAACATCACCGCGCCTTCCGAAAACACACGGTGGTATCATGGCCCCACGCTGATGGCGCATCTGGAGAGCGTGGAGGTGAGCACCTCCGCTGAACAAGCCAAGCCGTTCCGCATGCCGGTGCAATGGGTCAACCGGCCCAATCTCGACTTTCGCGGATTCAGCGGCTTGATTGCGACCGGTTCCGTCAAGCCGGGTGATGCCGTGCGTGTGCTGCCCTCGGGCAAAACCAGCACAGTGAGCCGGATTGTGACGCTTGATGGAGATTTGGATCAGGCCGTTGCGGCCCAGTCGGTCACGCTGTGCCTCGCTGATGAGGTCGATTGCTCGCGCGGCGATGTGATCAGCATTGCGGACAATCCGCCAGCGGTGGCCGATCAATTCGAGGCCAATATCGTGTGGATGGCCGACGAGCCAATGATTGCGGGCCGCGCCTATTGGCTCAAGCTTGGCACGCAGACCGTATCTGCCACCGTCCACGCGCCCAAATACACCGTCAATGTCAACAGTATGGAACATCTGGCGGCGAAAACGCTCGAACTGAACGCGATTGGTGTCGCGGAAATTGCCACCGACAAGCCGATTGTCTTCGAGCCTTATGCCGACAGTCGGACGCTGGGTGGCTTCATCCTGATCGACAAAATCACCAACGCCACGGTCGCGGCGGGGATGCTCAACTTCAGTTTGCGCCGCGCGCAGAATGTCCATTGGCAAGCGACCGACATCACGCGCGCCGCACACGCCAATCTCAAAAATCAGCAGCCGGCGGTGCTGTGGTTCACCGGGCTTTCGGGTTCGGGCAAATCGACCATCGCCAATCTGGTCGAAAAGAAGCTGCACCGGATGAACCGCCATACCTTTCTGCTCGATGGCGACAATGTACGCCACGGGCTGAACAAGGATTTGGGCTTTACGGAAGCCGACCGGATTGAGAACATCCGCCGCGTGGGTGAAGTCGCGAAGCTGATGGCGGATGCCGGGCTGATCGTCATCACGGCGTTCATCTCGCCCTTTCAGGCGGAGCGCGAGATGGTGCGCGCCATGCTTCCCCAAGGCGAGTTCATTGAAGTGTTCATCGACACACCACTGGCCGAGGCGGAACGGCGTGACGTGAAGGGGTTGTACAAAAAGGCGCGCTCGGGGCAGCTCAAGAACTTCACCGGCATTGACAGCCCGTATGAGCCGCCGCAGCAGCCAGAAATTCACATCATCACGGCTGATATGACCCCCGACGCCGCCGCAAATTTTATCGTCGAGCAGTTACTGGGCTGATGTAGTTAAGTGTGTCAGATATTGGTCACAAATGTAAACTAACGTTACGCGAGAGTATAATTATGTCGTTGCCTTCGTCCGAGGATAAAACAGCCGTGAGTTTCATGGATATTATTGAGTCTGATGTCCGTTTGGCGGCGCGACTGGCTACGGAGGCTGGAGAAATTCTGCTTAGTCTACAACGGTCTAATAGTCACGATGGTAAGGAACTCGGCGCAATTGGCGATTCGCGTGCCAATGCGTTCCTGATGCGCGAATTGCGTGCCGCGCGACCCGACGATGCGATTCTTTCCGAGGAAGAGAGCGATTCGGCCGCCCGTCTCGACGCCAAGCGCGTGTGGATCATCGATCCGGTTGACGGCACACGCGAATATGGCGAGGGGCGCACCGATTGGGCGGTTCATGTCGCGCTGGCGATCAACGGATTGGCGGCAGTGGGCGCGGTCGCTCTGCCGGGGCTGGGCCTGACGCTCACGTCAGACAAGCCGCCGACGCTCAAGCGCATCAACACACCGCTCAAAATGCTTGTGTCGCGCACGCGGCCCGCCGCCGAGGCTGTTGCCGTCGCTGAGAAACTCGGCGCGGAATTGCTGCCCATGGGGTCAGCCGGTGCGAAAGCGATGGCGGTGGTGCGCGGTGAGGCAGATATTTACCTTCATACCGGCGGACAACATCAGTGGGACAATTGCGCTCCCGTATCGGTCGCGCTGGCTGCCGGGCTGCATTGCTCGCGCGTTGATGGGGCCCCGCTGGTCTACAATCAGCCGCAAACCGATGTCCCTGATCTGCTCATCTGCCGCCACGAGTTGGTGGAGCAGGTGATGAGCGCGCTGCGGGGAGGTTAAGCCTCGCTGGCGAAGCTGCGGAGCATCTGCTTGGCGATCACAAGCTGCATGATTTGGGTGGTGCCCTCATAAATGCGGAACACACGGCTGTCGCGAAAGAAGCGTTCAGCCTGATATTCAGCCAGATACCCCGCACCACCATAAATTTGCACACAGCGATCAGCGACGCGGCCACACATTTCTGACGCGAACATCTTGGTGCATGCCGCTTCTTTGAGGATTTTTTGCCCCTGGTCAGCGCGACGACACGCATCAGCAATCATGCACTCGGCGGCGTAGATTTCGGCCTCACTGTCGGCAAGCATGGCCTGAATGAGTTGGAAATGGGCAATGGTTTCGCCAAAAGCCTTGCGCTCGGTCGCGTAGCGCAGCGCGCTGTCAAGGATACGGCGTGCATAGCCGGTTGCCGCAGCGGCGATGGAGAGCCTTCCGGTATCGAGCGATTGCATTGCCGCAACAAAGCCCATGCCCTCGACGCCTCCAAGCAGTGCGTCGGCGGGAAGGCGGACATCCTCCATGACGATGTCGGCAATTTGCGAACCGGTTTGGCCCATTTTCTTGTCGGGCTTGCCGACGCTGACACCGGGCAGCGCCATGGGGAGGAGAAAGGCGCTGACGTGCGCGTTCTTGGGCAAATTGGTCTTGCTGGTGCGCGCAAGGATCAGCGCAACCTCCGCAAAGGGCGCGTTGGTGATATAGCGCTTGGTTCCGTTGAGGATATAGTCGCTTCCATCGCGAACAGCGCTCGTCTGGAGCGCCGCGCTGTCAGATCCACTGCCCGGCTCGGTCAGGCCGAATGAGGACACCAGCCCGGCCGCCAATTTGGGCAGCCAAAGCGCCCGTTGGGCATCGGTGCCGAAATTGCGCAGCGCAGTCCCCACCATGCCTGTGTTCATCGCCAAGATTGAGCGATAAGCGGGGGCGGCGTAGCTTAGTTCCTTGATCGTTTCGACATATTGGCTGATGTTCATTTCCGCGCCGCCAAAGGCCAGCGGTGTGGTCAGGCCAAACAGCCCCATGTCGCGCATTTCCGCAAGAACATCGTCGGGAACGCGGTTGAGCGCTTCAACTTCGGGTTCCGCGGGGATCAGCCGCTCACGCACATAGCGCCGCAGATGGTCAAGAAAAGCGGCGTAAACATCGTGATCCATTCCTGCGAACATGACACTCTCCCGTTCAAAATGCAGCGGCGCGGCTCAGGCAACCAATCGCTCTGCCTGAGTCAAATCAACCGAAACCAACCGCGAGACACCCTGTTCAACCATCGTCACGCCGAACAGCCGGTGCATTCGTGCCATCGTCACGGCGTTGTGCGTCACGATGAGATAGCGCGTTTTCGTTTCGCGCGTCATCGCATCAAGCAAATCACAAAAGCGCTCGATGTTAGCGTCGTCGAGCGGTGCATCGACCTCGTCAAGAACGCAGATGGGTGCGGGGTTGGTCAGAAAAAGCGCAAAAATGAGCGCGACGGCGGTGAGCGCCTGCTCGCCGCCTGAGAGCAGCGACAGGCTCGTAAGCCTCTTGCCCGGCGGCTGCGCAAAAATCTCCAGCCCAGCCTCAAGCGGATCGTCGGAATCGATCATTTCAAGATGGGCCGCACCACCGTTGAATAACTGCCCGAACAACCGCTGAAAATGACCGTCGACCGCAGTGAACGCCGCCATTAGCCGCGCGCGCCCTTCGCGGTTCAGGCTCCCGATTGAGCCACGCAAGCGATGCACCGCTTGTTCGAGTTCGTCGCGTTCGGTTTGGGTGGTGTGGCGCGCGGTCTCTGTTTCCCCCAATTCCTGCTCGGCGATGAGATTAACCGGGCCAAGCCGCTCGCGCTCAAGCGTCTGGCGCTCCAGTTCGCTCGACTCATGCGCAATGGTGCCAATGCTCTCGGCATCAAAGCCCGCCCGTTCGGGAAGCAGAGGGGCGGGGCATTCGAAGCGTTCCCCCGACACCCGCCCCATCTCAATACGCCGCAGTTCCTCATTCTCGGCTCGGGCACGTGCGCCCGCCCGCACCTCGCGTGCGGTTGCGATGGCTTCGTTGAGCGCGGTCAATTGCGTGTCAAACTGGTGAAGCGCCGCTTCGGCTGCGGTTTCGGCCGCGCGCGTCGTTTCGGCTGATGTTTTTAATTCTTCAACTTGCGCGGTGGCAGCGGCAATTTGCGCGTCGAGCCGGGCAGGTGAGTCGGCGAGCAATCTCGCTTCGGCTTCGGCGGCCTTAGCGCGCCGGGTCATTTCTTCAATGCGCTTGGCGGCGTCTCCGGCGCGCGCTTGCCAGCTTTTGATGCTCGCTTTGGCCGCCGAGAGGCGACTGCGCTGGCTCTCAATGTCGCGGTCGTGGGTAGCGATTTGTGCGCGAATATCCGCGACCACCGCGCGCGCCGCAGCGGCGGCTTGGGTGAGCGATTGCACGATCTGCGTGGTGGCGGCACCATCGGGCACGGCGGCGCGCTTTTGTCGCGCGAGACCATGCTCTGCCTCGGCTGCTTTGTGCTCGGTTTGCGCATCACGAATACGTTCGGCAAGTTCTGCGCGGCGTATTCCTGTGCGTTCGAGCGCAGAATTGGCCTGATCTTCGGCACGTTGCGCGGTGCGTAACCGCGTCTCAACATCGCGGAGGGTCGCTCGCGCCGCGTCACCACGCTGACGCGCGCTCTCGGTCTTCGCGCGCAGATGATCAAGCAGCGCCCGCCCTTTGGCGAGCGCCTCTCGCGCGGGAACAATGAGTTGCTGAAGCTCCATCAGCCGGTTGATCCGGATCAACCGGTCCGCCGCCGAAGCGCCGTGTTCGGTCGCGACAAACCCATCCCAGCGGCGCATCGCGCCATCGCGCGTCACAAGGCGTTGACCAACGGCCAGCGGTTGGCCGGTATCAGTTTCAACGACAGCAATCTGACCCAACCGACGTGCAAGCTGGCTCGGCGCCGTCACATGAGCGCTGAGCGCGCGCGTGTTGGGCGGCAGTTGCGGATCGTCGGGCTTGCTCACCGCGCCGCGCCAGATGCGTCGTCCGTCGGTGCCGACCGCGGCTTCGAGATCATCGCCCAGCGCCGCACCAAGCGCGCGTTCATAGCCGCGCTCGGCCTGCACCTGATCGAGCGCGCGGCCTTGCCCCGCCCCGCTGTCGATGGTTTTGCGCAACGCCGCCGCCTCGCTTTCGAGCGCCGCCAAATCTGCGGCCATCGCGCCGACTTCGGCCTCGGCGGTCTCACGGTCACTTGCGGACTGCGCCCGCTCGGCATCGGCCGCGTCGATCTCGGCGCGCAGCTCGTCCGATCGATGCTGCGCGGTTCGAATGTGCGCGCTGGCCTCGTTGCGCGCGGCCAGAGCAGCGACATCGTCGCCCAGAGCCTTCATCTGCGTACGGCTCGATTCAAGCTCGCGGGTGGCGCGATCGAGCCGCGTTTGCGCGACGTGGAAGGCCGCATCGGCAACACGCGTCTCTGCCTGTTCGCGCGCTTGATCTGCCATGGCTTTGGCCAGATCGATTTCGCGGTCGCGCACCAGCGCTTCCGATTCGGCGAGCCTGGTGGTGAGTGCGGGCTTGGTCCCTGCGTTGCTCGCCAGCGCCTGTTCGAGCATTTTCGCTTCATCGCCTAATGCTGCCAGAGCATCGGCCGCATCATGGCTGAGCGCCCCCTCGCGCTCACGATCCGCCGCGAGGCGTTCGGTCTGTGCCAAAATATCCTTGATCCGCCGCGACAATCCTTCACGTTCGGCGTGCAAACTCACGAGCGTGTGATTGGCTTCCCCCACGCTGTCGCGCGCGGCGAGGGCGGCTTGGCGCGCCGCCGCTAAATTGAGCGCCGCAGCCTGTTGGTGCGCGGCGACGGCGCGCTGTTGTTCGGCGGCGGCGCCAACGGCGGCTTCGGCCTTCGTCGTTTCGCGTTTCGCTTCTTCGGCTGCTTGGGCGGCTGTTTGCCAGCGCACGAAAATCAGGCGTGCCTCCGCAATACGAATCGCCTCGGAAAGTTTACGATAGCGTTCGGCTGACCGGGCTTGCCGCCGCAAATTGGCGATCCGCGCTTCCATGTCGGCCACCAGCTCGTCAATCCGCGTGAGGTTTGTTTCCGTCGCGCGCAACTTTTGTTCAGCATCCTTGCGGCGGACATGCAGACCGGAAATTCCCGCCGCCTCTTCGAGCATCGCGCGGCGCTCGGCAGGGCGCGCTGAGATAATCGCGCTGATCCGCCCCTGACTGACCAAGGCGGGCGAATGCGCGCCTGTCGCGGCATCGGCAAACAGCAAGGACACGTCCTTTGCGCGCACGTCATTGCCGTTGATCCGATAGCCCGACCCCGCGCCGCGATCGATCCGACGTACGACTTCAGCATCGCCACCGACCGCCTCGACATTTTCGGCAAGGATGGAAACCTCAGCAAATTCACGCGCGGGGCGGGTCGCGGTGCCGGCAAAAATCACATCATCCATGGCACCGCCGCGCAGCGATTTGGGGCTGGCTTCGCCCATCACCCAGCGGATCGCCTCAAGCAGATTCGATTTACCGCAGCCATTGGGGCCGACCACCCCGGTCAGCCCGTGCTCAATCCGCAACTCGGCAGGCTCAACGAAACTCTTGAATCCGCTTAGTTTGAGCCGGCTGATGTCCAATGCTAGCCGCCCAGCACCGCTTTAAGTTTGGGTTTCAGCCCGGCCCAATCGTTGACGTCCGCCAACACTGACCCATTCAATATGAAGGTTGGTGTGCCGTTGACGTGATATTGGCTCTCGGCGTTGGTGACGAGCGCATTAAGCTTATCAACCCCCGCCTTATCCGCGAGACAGGCCTTGGCTTTATCCGCACTGATTCCGCGTTGACCGACAAAAGTAACAAGATCGAGCCGCGTGGCGACATCTGCCGCGAGCTGGTTGGGGGTCATGCTCGCCCAAGCCTGTTGAACGGCGGGGGTGAGTGTTTTGAACTTGGCTTCGCCCATCCAATCATCCTGCCGAGCGAAGAATTGATCAGCGAGCGGGAAGAAGGTGGCAGGGCCGCTGCACCGCGCCAGCAGCGTTGCGGCCAGATCAAGCTGCGGGTGAACAAGAAATGGGCGCAATTCATAGGAGATTTTGCCGGTCTTGATCATCGCTTCAAGTTCATCATGCGAATCATGCGAGAAATGTGCGCAGTGCGGGCAACTGAGCGCGCCATATTCGATGAGCTTGACCGCCGCATTGGGGTTGCCCTTAAGGTAGCCGCCCTCAGGGGTTTCGGACACGGTCGTTGTCCAATCGCCGTTTGCGGGTGGCGCGACCGGGCCGGGTGCGGCAGCGGGAGTGACAGCGGCGGGCGCGGTAGCGTTATCGGTCGCCTTATTGCATGCCGTCAGAGCCAGTGCACAAACGGCACCCAGCATGATCAGTTTAGTCATCATTTTCCTCCTTGGGGAATGGCAGAGAGCGCCTCTTCAAGATTTGATTTGAGCGACGGCCAATCCGCCACGCCCTGCAACACGTTGTTGACATAGAATGATGGCGTGCCCGGTATCTGGCGGGTTTCATCGGCGTCTTTGGTCATAGCCAAAATTTTGCCCTGGGCCGCTTTGTCGGTCAGGCAAGACTGCAATTGCGCATTGCTGAACCCGCGTTTGCGCATCAGCGCGTTGAGGCCAGTGCCCTCGGCGACAAAGGCCATCATGTCCGCAGGGGATGATTTGGGCCGCTTTTCGAGGTGCAGGCCACGAATTTTGGACGTCCACTGGTCTTGTGCCGCGAATATCGCTTCCATATTGCCAAAAAAGCGCGGAGCGCCGCCGCACCGCGCCAGAAGTGCGGCAATCATGTCGAATGGATCGCGCACAGCGTTGCGCACCTCATACACCACTTTCGCTTGCGCCAGATAGGTGCGCTTGAGCGGCGCGGCACCCTCATCGGTAAAATGCGCGCAATGCGGGCAAGTGAAACTCGCAAATTCGAGCAGGTGAACGGGGGCCTTGGGATTTCCCAGCACAAAGCCGCCCGCCGCTGACTCGCTCGCTTGAAGCGCCACGCTGTGCGGTGCCGCGACGGGGCGCGCCGTTGCACCCGCCGCCCAAACAAACAACAGTGCCGCCAACACGCGCGCGATCATCGAATTTTCCCGAGCGGCATCGGCGCCTGGGTGGCGACGCCCCGCGCCAGCGATTCAAGCACAGCCTTCAATTCGGGATCGGCGATGCTGCGCAAACTGTCACCCAAATCTTCCGGAAGCGCCACGAGTTGCGGCGCGGGGTGGGCAACGGCGCGCTTGGCCACCATCCCCTGTTTGAGCACGACGCGAGCCACGGCGGAATAGCCGAAAAAGCGATTCACCCGTTCGGTAATCTCGGGCAGTACATGCTGCATTGTTACGGCATAGGCACCCGACACGGTCAGTGTCAGCACCCCGTCCGCACGCTTGCCCTGCGGGAAGCGCAGCGATTCGGGTGCGGACACCTTGGCATATTGCGCGCCAACGATGTCGCTCCAGCGGCTGACAATCGACGATTGCACGAAGCCGAATCGCCGGAAGGTAGCCCCGCCGACAGCGGGCACGACCTCGCCCACGCTGCGGGCACGACCACCTCTGGCGCGCTCAAAACTGTCCTTTGCTTTGCTCATCACTGCTTCTATGCCAGAGCAAATCGCAATCGTCACTATGATTTGAAAGCGCGGATGGGGAAGGGCGCCGGTGCCGCAAACAGAAGCCACACCTACGCCCATCGCGCCTCGGTTGCTCGCGCATTACGATGTTCACGCCCGCACTTTGCCGTGGCGCGCGCCGCCCGGCTCCGCTTTGCCTAACGCTTATCGCGTTTGGCTCAGCGAGATGATGCTTCAGCAAACCACCGTCGCGGCGGTGATTCCCTATTACGAAACATTCACGCGGCGCTGGCCCGATGTCAGCGCGCTGGCAGCGGCAGCGGATGAGGATGTGATGGCCGCTTGGGCGGGGCTCGGCTATTATTCGCGCGCGCGCAGCTTGCTGAAGGCCGCGCGTTTTGTGGTGACCCAGTGTGGCGGCCACTTCCCCCGGAGCGAGGAAGAATTACGCCAGTTGCCCGGAGTTGGCCCTTACACCGCTGCCGCGATTGTCGCGATCGCATATGGCAAACACGCGGTCGTTGTTGACGGCAATGTTGAGCGCGTGATGGCGCGTTACCATGCCGTTTCGACCCCGCTGTCCGAGGCGAAGGCCAATCTGAGGGCGCTGGCGGCTTCGCACACGCCTACGGATCGCGCGGGTGATTATGCGCAGGCGGTGATGGATTTGGGCGCGACCATCTGCACCCCGCGTGCGCCGAAGTGCCTGCTCTGTCCGATTGCGGAGCGCTGCGCGGGCAAACTTGATCCGGCGCGCTACCCCGCCCGCGCGATTAAAGCCGTCAAGCCTCAACGCAGCGACAGCGCATATTGGCTCGAATCGAACGGAACGGTTTTGCTGATTCGCCGTCCGCCGAAAGGGCTACTTGGTGGTATGCGGGCACTGCCGGTGGGCGAGCCGCCGGTCGAGGGGGAGTGGCATTATGCCGCAACCATCCAACATGTCTTCACGCATTTTGCACTCACGCTTGCCGTGCATCGCCTGACGGTTGCAAAGCCCGTCGAATCGCTTGACGGACAATGGTGGCCCGTGAATGACATTGCCAACGCTGGGCTGCCGAGCGTTTTTCGCAAGGCGGCGCTGGCCGTATTGGAGAACTGATCATGACCCCGCACCGCCCCGGCTTCACCGGTTATCCGCTTGATCGCGT